>ERZ772917.763-NODE-763-length-21449-cov-39.897121_pt1 | contig 21449 bp, 15 predicted proteins | sample MGYA00511187_ERZ772917 | MGnify/ENA primary metagenome ERZ772917 (study PRJEB29015, sample SAMEA2737925) | human oral metagenome | biome: human oral; feature: human-associated habitat; material: dental | place: China | collected 2012 ...
GTGCGCCGACGATGAGGAGGGGGAGCAGGTCGGCGCTGGCCTCGACGATGGTGGCGAGGGCCTTCTCGACGTTATCGAGCAGCACGTCCTGTAGGAAGAGGTCGTCGATCGCGTAGCCGGAGACGCTCAGCTCGGGGAATACAGCCACGGCGACGCCACACGCGTCGAGCTCGCGGGCAGCGTCGATGATCTCGCGCGCGTTCTCCGCGGGGCGAGCGGGGTGCACGGGCAGGGTGACGGCGGCGACGCGCGCGAAACCCTGGTCGTAGAGGGAATGGAAGTTCATGGTTCTCCTTCGGTACTGGGCTATTCTTGCGTACTCGGCCCGCTCGCGCTCTTCGTCGACGAGGCCGGGGCTGGGCTGGGTGGTCGGCGCAGGGGAGGGTCGAGGACGAAGGCTGTCTCGTCGACCCCCGGGGCGAGGCGGTACAGGCTCGCGGGGCGTCCGGCTCCCTCGCGAACGGTTCCGCCTGTCGGCTCGATGAAGGAGGCCGTCTTCGTTGCCTTTCGGTGAAAGTTGCGCGGGTCGAGTGCGGCGCCCCAGATCGCCTCGTAGGTGGTGCGCAGCTGGGTGATGGTGAACTCGGGGCCGCAGAAGGATGTGGCCAGGGGTGAGTACTCGATCTTGGACCGCGCGCGTTCGACCCCGTCCGCGAGGATCTCCGCATGGTCGAAGGCGAGGGGGGAGTTGGGGGCGAGTAGCGCGTCGACGGGGTGCCACAGTGCTCCGGCGGCGTCGCCGCCCGCGTGGGCGGGGTAGAACGAGGGGGCGAGTAGCAGATGGGCGACGGAGAGGACCGGGCCGCGGGGGTCGCGACCGACGGGTCCGTAGGTGCGCAGCTGCTCGAGGTGGCCCGGGGGAGCGATGCCGGTTTCTTCTTCGAGCTCGCGCGCGGCTGCCTCGTGGGGTTGTTCGCCGCCGCGCAGGAACCCTCCGGGCAGGGCCAGGTGATCCTTGAAGGGGGCGATGCCTCGGCGCACGACGAGGCAGTGGAGGGTGTGATCGATGACCGTCAGGGCGACTATGTCGACGGCGATTGGAAGGGCTAGGGGCTTGGGCATGTCTGCAGCTTAGCTTATTTGCGTCGAGTTGACATTAAATGCATGCGAGGGTTATCGTCATGCTGACACAAACAAGTGGGAGACCACCCGACCAAGGAGCCACCATGGGAACCCTCCACCCCCACCCCTTCCTGACCCGCTACCAGGGCGGCGCCGGCGACCACGTCGTCCAGATCCGCGCCGGACGCGCCATCCGATCCGGCGTCGGACAGTCCTTCTGGCTGCGCAACGGGCGCTGCGCGCTCGCGGAAGTACCCACCGCAAACCGCACGCACAGCTTCCTCCTGCAGGTACCCTCCGCCGACCAGCAAAACGTCAACGCCCAGGTCGCCATCACCTACCGCGTCGAGGACGCCGAGGCCGCCGCCGCGCACTACGACTTCGACCTCTACCCGCGCGATCCGAGCACAGACGCGCAGGGACTGTGGCAGATCGACGAGGCCGTCACCCGAATCGCCCACTGCGCCCTGGCCTCGGCGATCGGCGCGATGCCGCTGTCCGAGGCCATTTCCGGGGCCCTCGAGCGGGTCGGGGGCATCCTCACCAGCACCTTCGCCGATGACGACCAGCTGATCGCCACCGGCGTGGGAGTCCTCGACGCGCGCCTGATGTCCCTGCGCCCCGACGAGGGCGTCGAGTCCTCCCTGCGAGCCCCGCTCCTCGAACAACTCCAGGCCGAGGCCGACCGCGCCCTCTACGAGCGCCGCGCCCTTGCGGTCGAGCGAGAGTCGCAGATCTCCGAGAACGAGATGCAATCCAAGCTCGACCTGGCGCGCAAGCGCGCCGACCTGGTGGATCAGGAGGGCCACAACGCCAGGCGCGAGGCCGAGGAGAAGGCCGCCGCCGACGCCATCGCCGTCGAAGCGGAAGCGCGGCGCATCGTCGAGAAAGCCAAGGCCTACAAGAGCGACTGGAACACGGCGGGACGGGCCAAGAACGCCAACGAAAGAGCTTACCTTGAGGCGCTCGCCCAGGCTGGGCCCGAAGTGGCGCGCGCCCTCGCACTCAAGGAGCTCGCCCGCAACATGCCCTCCTTCGGCAACATCACGATCACCGCGGACGTTCTCACCGAGCTCGTCTCGGCCTTCACCGGCTCCGTGAAGGCCGGCAAGTAGCCATGCGTCGCCGTGCCGTCATCGTCCGCCGCCCCACCGAATACGACGAGCTCATGGACCGCTACTCCACGCGCGGTCAGGTCGAGTTCGTCCTGCGCTCGCGCGGGCGCACCCTCGAGGCGGTGGAGCGGGCCCACGAGTCTCATGTGGCCGCGTTGGCCCGCGTGCGCGCGGGCATCCCCGACGGGTGGGCGAGCGCCGACGTGTCGCGCAGCTCCCTCTCACGCTTCCTCTTCGCCCCCGAGGACGTCATCGTCGTCGTCGGCCCAGACGGCCTGGTCGCCAACGTCGCCAAGTACGTGGGCGACCAGATCGTGGTCGGCGTCAACTCCGTGCCTCAGGCCAACGCGGGGGTCCTCGTCCGCTGCACTCCGGACCAGGGGGCGTCCGCGCTGCGCCACCTGGACGTCGGGGGCAAGCTGCACGTCGACCCGCTGACGATGGTTCGTGCCACCTGCGACGACTCCCGCTCGCTCATCGCCCTCAACGAGGTGTTCATCGGACACCACAGCCACCAGAGCGCCCGCTACGAGCTCACCCTCGGCTCCCGCGTGGAGCGCCAATCCTCCTCCGGCGTCGTCGTCTCCACCGGGACGGGAGCCACCGGATGGGGCGCCTCCCTCAAGCGGGGCCGACACATGGGGGAGCTACCAGCCCCGACCTCGCCCTCGCTCGCCTGGTTCGTGCGCGAAGCCTGGCCCTCGCCCTACACGGGCATCGACAACACCGAGGGGATCCTGGCCGCGGGGGAGGAGCTCTCGCTGACCGTGGCCAGCGAATCCCTGGTCCTCTTCGGCGACGGCATGGAATCCGATCGCCTCACCCTCACCTGGGGGCAGAGCGTGCGGGTGTCGCGCGCCCCGCGCGCCCTGTACCTCGTCGATCCCGCGGGGCTCGCATAGGGGTGTTCCCATTCCAGTCAGATTTCGTTTGTAACACGAGGGACTCCAGTGGCCCACAGTGGACATAGGGTGTCTACCTGTGTAGCATGGAAGTCGGTAACGGGGCGACTGCTCAGAGTGCCACATCGAAGACCCACGCCCTTGTGGCGTGGGTTTCCGTCTATCTAGCAGAAGAGGCCAGACGCTGGTTGCTTATCTTGACGAGGTCGCCGAGGCGGGAGCGTTTGTTAGTAAGGGGCATAAGAACTACAACGGATCGCCGGCTTTCGGCTACGCTGGCTTCGTAATCTCGAGTGATCAGGTGCGAGCGATGTCGCAATGCTTCACTGAGAAGAAAAGGAGACTCTTCGCCCACCTGATCCCGTCGAACGCGACGGGAGGGACCTGGGAGAGGAAGGGATCGGATATCTTCACCCCAGTGGCGTGGGAAAGCTATCGGCGCCCGATCGAAGGCTTTCGAGAGCTCGTGCGTTTTCTCTGCTCCCGTGGGGGACGTTTGTTTTTCTACGGGGAAGAGAAGCCGCTGGGCACTGCTACGGAACGGTGGGGGAAAGACTCTCGGGCCCAAAAGCAGGGGCTCCTTGAGTTTAAGTGGAAATGCCTCTATCAAGCTCTCAACAGGCTGTGCACGTTCGCGGAGAGTCAGGATGAAGACCTGATCGTCATCATGGACACCGAGAACGAGAAAGAACGGCTCGTTCAAGTGCAGAACTCGTATGCCCATGTTTTTAACCGCACAGCAGATCCTGACCATGGTGAAATGCGACGGCTTATCGAATCAACAATGCATGTCGATTCGAAGCTCAGTGCAAACGTTCAATTTGCCGACTGGGCCGCGGCGGCCGTGCGGCGCGCCTTCGAATACCAGCTCCTTGAAGGCAGTTCGTTCGACTGAGTTCCAACAGCCTTCGAGGAGCTGATGCGGAGGAAACCGACGATCGAGTCAAAACTGTACCTGTCGCACTCCCGGGGAGGGGTTCGGGACCTCCATAACTCCGACATCTTCGCAAGAGAGCGTCCCGCGCTCGCGATGTCGATCAGCCAGAGATTAAGCCCTGAGGAGAAGGAGCGGATGGAAGTGGCGAGGGCTGGAATGCTTACGGTGGCGCGCGCAAGTGGGCTATGATGCACCGTCCTACCTGCTTGCGATACGGATAGGCAACTAGGCTATCCGCGTCGCAAAGACATATCGGTGCATGCGCCGGTGAGGTAGTGCGACACGATCCTACGAGGAGACGATGCCTTCCTCGTCCAGCTTGTCCATGACCTGGCCGAACGTGCGGGCGACCGGCTCGCGGACGATCAGGTCGGCGTGCGCGTCGGCCGAGGTCGGGGTGGCGTTCATGAGCACCAGGTGATCGCCCGAAAAGTAGTTGATGAGGCCAGCCGCCGGGTACACGACGAGGGACGTTCCTGCCACGATCAACACTGATGCACGCGCGATCGTGGACACCGCGGCCTCGATGACCCCCTGATCGAGGGCTTCGCCGTACATGACGATGTCCGGGCGCATCTGCCCTCCGCACGATGGGCAAGCGGGCACGGGGTCGCCCGGGACCTCTACGGAGTCTGCGAGGGGCGTGACAGCGCCGCAGCCCGTGCACACGAGCCGTTCCCAGTTGCCGTGCAGCTCCCACACGGTGCGCGACCCCGCGCGCTGGTGCAGGCCATCGATGTTCTGTGTGATGACGGCGTCCAGGTGTCCCGCTCCTTCAAGGGTAGCCAGCGCCCTGTGCGCGCCGTTGGGCTCGACCGGCACGTGCACCTCGCGGAACCACTCCCAGTAGGCCTGCGGATACCGGTTGAAGAAATCGATGCTCAGCACCGTCTCGAGGGGAATCTCCCTCTCCTGGAAGTAGAAGCCGTTGGCCCCGCGAAAATCCGGGATCCCCGACTCTGTCGAGACCCCTGCGCCGCCGAAAAACACGGTGGACGGCGAAGTGGCGATCCACTCGGCCAGGGTAGAAACGTCGCTGTTCATGAGACCCTCCTCGGAACGACTACGCACCTAGGATACCCGCGAGGCCGGGGCTCCACGCGGGAACCCCGGCCTCGCGTGAGCGGCGCGATCATGCGAAGGTCAGCGCCTGGCGGCAATCGATTACCTCACTTCGCGGAATCGAGTAGAGCGAAAGCTCATCTGTTCCTCAAAGAGCCGCTCTGTCGTTGAGGGGAGCACTCGCGCGAGCGTGCACCAGGCGCAGGCGGGAGAGATTCTCGGGAGACATACCGGTCGGGGAGTCGAGGTGTGGCCGGACTCTGTCGAGAATCCCGATGTGGTGGATATTGGGGTTATAGGACACTACGTGTTGCTGTGCGCGTGCTGGGGGTTGCTTGTGGGCCCGCGGGTTTTCTGGGCACCGGGCCCGGCTGTGGGGGCGGGCTGCTGTGTGTGCCAGTGGGCGGCGCGGCCATGCCCTCCGGTCCCTCCGGTGCACTCCGCACCGGTGGGGCCTTCGCGGCTGATGTTGCTCGGCGCGTTGTCCTGATGCCCGGCTATGGCTGTCAATCAGCAATTCCGCATGCAATTCCCGTGAGTGCATGTCAGGGTTTGGGATCTAATCGTTGATATTCTGCGGTTTATGAGCTTGTGTTGATTCGTGCGGTGTGGGAATTGCATGCGATATTTTGCTGGCGGTGGTGTCGTCGCCGCCCGCGTGCGCCGCGGCCTGGCCCTGCGGAGTCCGCATTGTGTCTTGTGTTCTCGTGCGCTGCACCTGATCCGTGGGTATTGCACCCCTTCTGATCGGGTGCAGCGTGCCGTAACGGGTGTAGCGCCTCATCGTGGTGCGTGCGGACGACATGGGGCCGTACAATGGCTTGTTGCTAAGTGGTATTACACCACTTAGCGGGGTATTACACCAGCTCGGAAGTGGTGTAATGCTCCCTAACTGGTGTAATGCTCCCTAACTGGTGCAACGCTCTCCGGCTGTGCACTGGATGGTTGTCGCCGATGAGGCAGCGGGGTTCGTCGTCGGCGCAGTGTCAGCCAGCCAACCACTATGTGGGGACATGTATCCGTGTGATTGCTTGTTATGGTTCAGCGGCGCATCATCTGCGGGGGCAATGGGGGTTTTGCACTACATGAAGCCCTCCGGCGGCGTGTCGCCGGCGTGTCGGAGCCTCAAGTAGTGCAATTCCCCCCGTTTGGTGGCAGTCCGAGCGTGGCTTTGGTTGATGTCGCGCCCAAAGTGCAGACCACCTCGACGAGAAACGCTGAAAACGGGCTGTTGTGGGCGAGGTGGTCTGCGTTTCGGGCACAGTGGTGTCTGTCGTGGTGTGCTGCTCGCACGCCAACCCCTGAACATGCACGGTAACCCGTTGATACGCACGTAAACCCCTAGATGTGCACCTGGGCGGGACCGCCCGGGCGCGGGTCATCGGGCCCGCGTGCGGATGAGAGGGCCCACGCGCATGTCATCGGGTTAACGTGCGGATGAGAGGGCCCAAGAAAAACTGACAGGCTCGATGAAGTCCTACCGTGACGGATCATGGGGCAACGACACACAGGGCACAATGCAGTATTCCCAGGAAGGAGGCGTACACGACCAACTAGAATACCAACTTTCCCGCACCACAAAGCCGAAAAGTCACGCGACCAGCAACACGTAGTGTCCTATAACCCGAAATTAAAGCGCCAGCTTCGCCAACCTCGTCGATATACGCAATGAGTATGTTCCTCCTCGCCGAGAGACGCAAAGACCCACGGCGCAACGGGTGCGCGCGTGGGCCCGCGGATTGGCACTCTGCGAGGACTTGCTCGCCGTTACCACTTCTGATCGTAGTCGCTGTGTGGGGGGAGAGTCAATACAGATGACGGATACGCGTCAGGCCGGGGTCCCGTGCGGGAACCCCGGCCTCGCGGGACAAGCGAGCAGGCGGTTAGCGCCTAGCGGATCGATGGATCAGGCGAAGGTCAGCGCCTGGCGGGCGATCGCCAGCTCCTCGTTGGTCGGGAAGACGAACATCTTGACTGTCGAGTCGGGAGCGGAGATGAGGCGCGGCTCGCCGGAGCGAACCCTGTTCGCCTCCGCGTCAAGCTTGACGCCGAAGGGGGAGAGGGCCTCGGCCAGCTCGCGGCGCACGTCGACGTCGTTCTCTCCGATGCCGGCGGTGAAGGTGATGACGTCCAGTCCGCCCAGCTCCGCGGTGTAGGAACCCACGTACTTCAGCAGGCGGTTGATGTAGACGTCCATCGCGGTGCGGGCGCGCCGCTGGGTCTCGGGCTCTTCGTCGTTGTGGATCATTGCCCACACGGAGCGCATGTCGGACTCCCCGGTCATGCCCTTCATGCCGGACAACTTGTTGAAGAGCGTGTCGACTTCGTCGACGCTCATGCCGGCCACTCGCTGCAGGTGGAACACGACGGCGGGGTCGATGTCGCCGGTGCGGGTGCCCATCATGAGGCCCTCGAGGGGGGTCAGGCCCATGGAGGTGTCGATCGGATGGCCGTTCTTGACCGCGGAGACGGAGGCGCCGTTGCCCAGGTGCATGACGATCTGCTTGAGGTCGTCGCGGCCTTCCAGCTTCGCGATCTCCTGCGAAACGAACTGGTGGGAGGTGCCGTGGGCGCCGTAGCGGCGCACCGAGTACTTCTCGGCGGTCTCGGTCTCCAGGGCGTACAGAGCGGAGCGGTCGGGGAGCTGCTGGAAGAACGCGGTGTCGAAAACGGCGACGTGGGGGACGTCGGGCATGAGTTCGCGCGCCACGTCGATGCCCTTGAGGTGGGCGGGGTTGTGCAGGGGCGCCAGCGGGCACAGCTCCTCGATGAGGTCGCGGACCTCGTCGGTGATCAGGGCCGGGCCGTCGAAGTGGCGGCCGCCCTGAACGATGCGATGGCCGACGGCGACGATGCCCGCCTCAGCCAGGGTCGGGCCCTCGGAATCGAAGAGCCGCAGCACTTCGCGCATGCCGACGGTGTGGTCGGGAATCGGGAGCTCCTCCTCGGTGACGGCGTCGCCGTGGGCGTGCTTGATGAGGCCCATGGGGTCGCCGATGCGCTCGACGAGGCCCTTGGCGATCGCGTCGCCGGTCTCGGGGTTGACGAGCTGGTACTTGATGGAGGAGGAACCGGAGTTGATGACGAGGACGGAGGACGAGGTCACGCGTTCGCCTTTCGTGTTGTTGGGGATGACTCGGGTGGACGAGGCCGGGGCCTGGTTAGCGTCCATACTAACCGGACCCCGGGACTTTGATCCTGCTTAGCCCTGGGCCTGAACGGCGGTCAGGGCGACGGTGTTGACGATGTCCTCGACGAGGGCGCCACGGGACAGGTCGTTGACGGGCTTGTTGAGACCCTGGAGGACAGGGCCGACGGCCACGGCTCCGGAGGAGCGCTGGACCGCCTTGTAGCCGATGTTTCCGGCTTCCAGGGAGGGGAAGACGAAGACTGTGGCTTTGCCGGCGACGTCGGAGCCGGGCAGCTTCTTGGAGGCGACGGCCGCGTCAACGGCCGCGTCGAACTGGATCGGGCCCTCGATGGCCAGCTCGGGGGCCTTCTCGCGGGCGAGGCGGGTGGCCTCGACGACGGCGTCGACGTCCGGGCCGGAACCGGACGTGCCGGTCGAGTAGGAGAGCATGGCGACGCGAGGCGTGACGCCGAACTGGGCGGCGGTGCGCGCCGAGGTCACGGCGATGTCGGCCAGCTGCTCGGGGGTGGGGTTGGGGTTGACGGCGCAGTCGCCGAATGCCCACACGCGGTCCTTCATCGCCATGAGGAAGATGGAGGAGACGACGGAGACGCCGGGGGCTGTCTTGATGATCTGGAAGGAGGGGACGATCGTGTGAGCGGTCGTGTGGGCGGCGCCCGAGACCATGCCGTCGGCGTCGCCCATGTGGACCATCATGGTGCCGAAGTAGGACACGTCGGTGACCTTCTCGCGGGCCTGCTCGAGGGTGACGCCCTTCTTGGCGCGCAGGCGCGCGAACTCCTCGGCGTAGCGCTCGAGGTAGGCGGGGTCGTTCACGGAGACGACCTGGGCGGCGCTCAGGTCGAGGCCGAGCTCGCCGGCGCGCTTGGCGACGTAGTCGGCCTCGCCCACGAAGGTGATGTCGGCGATGCCGGCGGCGAGGACCTGGGCGGCAGCCTGCAGGACGCGGTCGTCGTCGGGCTCGGGCAGGACGATACGCTTGCGGTCGGCGCGGGCGCGCTCGATGAGATCGGCCTGGAAGGCGAGCGGGGTGACGGCGGTGGGGGCCTCGGTGGCGCGCAGGGTGGCGGCGGCATCGTCGCCCAGCGGGAGGGTCAGGACGGGGATGTCGGCCTCGAGCGCGGGGGCACCACCGGTCAGGACAACAGCGACGACGGAGGCGGCAGCGGCCTGGGCGCGCAGGCGGGCGGCGGCGATCTCTTCGGTGAGCAGCTCGGCGCTGGCACCCTCTGCGTCGAAGGCGAGGACGACGCCGGCTCGGGTGGAGGCGGCGAGGGACAGGTTCCAGGCCACGTCGTCGAAGGCGCGGTTCGAGGCCTCACGGGCGGGGACGATGAGCGCGTCGTCGCCGGCGGCGCGGACGGCTTCGACCGCGGCGGGCAGGGCGGACGCGGGACGGAGGGCGGCGTCGGTGGCCGTCGTGCCGGCCAGGGCGTCGACGGTGGCGACGCCGAGAACGCGGGCCAGCTCTTCAGTAGCGAGGGCGGCTGCCTCCGACGATCCGGGGGCGACGACGATGAAGCGGGACACTCGAATGCTCCTTTGATGCGAGAAATATGTTGCGGGTCTCAGGGACCTTTGGACCAATACTAAACCCGCATGCCCTCTGATTCCTATTCCTTTGCCTCCCTTTGCGTGGACGAGGCCGGGGTCGGGGTGGCGGCGTGGGTGCGGATGATCGTATGGTCGCGCGCGGACGTGCGATAGGGTAGGGGCGTGAATGTTGAGGAGAGTACCGTGCGCGCCCGACTGGGTGGCTGGCTCGGCGGCGCCCTCAGCGCGGGCGGTGTACTCGGTGTGATTGCGCTGGCCGTGACCGATCACCGCCACCGCGCGGTCATGTTGATGGTCGCCGTCCTCGTTGGAATGGCAGCGCTGCGCCTGTGGACGCCGGGACGTCCCTGGTTTGCGTCGCGAGCGCGCCTCATGGATGTTGCTGTGTACGTGATCCTCGCCGCGATCATTTGGTGGTTTGCCCCGTACGTGTCGACGCTCGCAGTGCGTTAAATCCGCGGAAAATGGCCGTTGGGCGGGGGCAATGCCCTCGCTACCGCGCTTTCTTCATCACGTGAGTTTTGCCGCTTCTATCCCGAATCCTGGCCACCGCTTCAAGATTTCGTAAAGTTCGGGCATGCTATGCGTGACCCATCATCCCTATTATCAAGGTGAAACACATGCGCGACTTCCTGCGTAAATCCGGAATCCTCGTGTGGGTGATCGCTGCGATCATCCTCGCGACCGTCCTCGGATCCGTCCGTATCGGAGGGGACCATCTGATTCCCGTTGAGATTGGCCGTATTTTCGCGACCTTCTCGGCGATCTTCAGCCAGTTCCTATCCTTCTCGATCCCGCTGATCATCATCGGCCTCGTGACTCCTGCTATCGCTGACCTGGGCCGCGGCGCGGGTAAGTGGCTGGGCATTACGACGGCGATTGCTTACGCGTCGACGCTGTTCTCGGGCTTCCTCACCTACCTGGTGTGCGCCTCGCTCTTCCCGCGTATCCTCGCCTCCACCCAGCTGGGCGATGTGGCCGAGCCGGGCAGCGCCCTGGAGTCCTACTTCACGATCGAGATGCCCGCGCCTCTGCAGGTCATGACGGCGCTGCTCCTGTCCTTCGTGGTGGGCCTGGGCCTGTCGATGGTTCCGCGCGGCGTGCTGCGTAAGGGCTTCGTCGAGTTCCGCGCCATCATTACCCGCCTCATCGAGACGATCATCATCCCGCTGCTGCCGCTGCACATCTTCGGCATCTTCCTGAATCTGACGTACACGGGCGAGGCCGCTTCGGTTATCCGCACGCTGGTGCGCGTGGTCATCGTGGTTCTGGTCCTCGAGGTCATCATCCTGCTGACCCAGTTCTGTTTCGCCGGCATCGTCGCGCGTCGTAACCCCATCAAGGCCCTGCTCACCATGATGCCGGCCTACCTGACGGCTTTGGGCACCTCTTCGTCCGCGGCCACCATCCCGGTGACCCTGCGTCAGACGAAGAAGAACGGTGTGTCCGACGCGGTCGCGTCCTTCACCGTGCCGCTGTGCGCGACGATCCACCTGGCTGGCTCGACCTCGAAGATCTTCTCTTTCGCGTTCGCGATCGTCCTGACTCAGGGCCTGACCGTGAGCTCCCTGCAGTGGGTGGGCTTCATCTTCATGCTTGGCATCACGATGGTCGCGGCCCCCGGCGTCCCCGGTGGTGCCATCATGGCGGCCACGGGCCTGCTCAGTTCCATGCTGGGCTTCAACGATGCCCAGGTCGCGCTCATGATCGCCACCTACATCGCCCTGGACTCCTTCGGCACCGCCACCAACGTGACGGGTGACGGGGCGATCGCGCTCATCGTGGACCGCATGGCCCACGGCTCGATCGGCAACGAGGGCGACCCGGAGAACGCTCGCGAGCTGGCGTTTGACGGTATGGCCTACCTGGACCGTGTTTCCGTCGAGGGCGTTGTCAGCCCCGAGGAGCTGGCCGATTCCACCGCCCGTAATGGCAGCGAAACTGTCGCCTAGCTTCTAGTGACTGCGTGAGCGCGCGCCCGCCGAAAACGGTGGGCGCGCGCTTGTTGTTTCCTCGGTAAATGGGAGTTAGGCCCTAGTGGTGGAGGCGCGGGTCACGTAGAATGGGTAACGATAGGCACACTGGGCCGCGCGGCCCGCTCCGTCAACGAAAGATGGCAGAAAAATGAGCACAGTTCGTATCGGTGTCCTCACGTCGGGCGGTGACGCCCAGGGAATGAACGCGGCTGTTCGAGCCGTCGTGCGTACGGCGCTGGCGCGTGGCGCGCAGCCCTATGCAATCTACGAAGGCTGGCAGGGTGCCTGCGTGGGTGGCGATTCCATCAAGAAGATGGAGTGGTCGGACGTGTCCTCGATCCTGGCCGAAGGCGGCACGGTGATCGGCACGGCTCGCAGCGCCGACTTCCGCACGTACGAGGGGCGCCACCGCGCGGCCGCGAACCTGCTTGAGTATGGCATCGATCACCTCGTCGTGATCGGTGGCGACGGCTCCCTGTCGGGCACGAACGAGTTCCGCAGCGAGTGGGCCCAGCACGTCGCCGAGCTGGCTGCCGAGGGCGTGATCTCGCCCGAGACCGCCGCCGCCCACCCTGCCCTCATCATCGTCGGTCTCGTCGGCTCGATCGATAACGACCTGGTGGGTACGGACATGACGATCGGTGCGGACACCGCGCTGCACCGCATCCTGGATGCCATCGACCAGCTGACCAGTACGGCTGCCTCGCACCAGCGCACCTTCGTCGTCGAGGTCATGGGCCGCCACTGCGGCTACCTGCCCCTCATGGCGGCCGTCGCGGGCGGTGCCGACTACGTGTTCACGCCGGAAGATCCGGCGGGCCCGGGCTGGCAGGACGATCTGGCGGAGCACCTGCGCCTCGGCCGCGAGGCAGGCCGCCGCGAGTCCATCGTCCTGGTGGCTGAGGGCGCGCACGACCGCGACGGCAACGAGCTGTCGACCCAGCTGATCGCCGACACGATCCAGGAGCGCACGGGTGAGGACGCCCGCGTGACGATCCTCGGCCACGTGCAGCGCGGCGGCACTCCCTCGGCCTACGACCGCTGGATGTCGACGCTGCTGGGCTACGCGGCAGTCCAGCAGATCCTGGCGTCCACGGCCGAGGATGAGCCCGTCATCCTGGGCGTGCGTCGCAACCGCATCACCCGCATCCCTCTCATGAAGGCCGTCCACGACACGCGCGCGGTCAAGGACCTCATCGCGGCCGGCGACTACGCGGCGGCCCAGGCCTCGCGCGGCTCGTCCTTCTCGTCGATGGTCGGCATCAACCAGATCCTGTCCACGCCCCCTCAGCTCACCCCCGAGCCGACGGGCGACATCAAGCGCGTCGCGATCCTGCACGCGGGCGGTCTGGCCCCCGGCATGAACACGGCGGCCCGCGTGGCCGTACGACTGGGTATCGCGCGTGGCTGGACGATGCTCGGCGTGGAGGGCTCGTGGAGCGGCCTGGCGGACGACCGCGTGCGCGAACTGAGCTGGTCCGACGTGGAAGGCTGGGCCTTCAAGGGCGGTGCCGAGCTTGGAACGAAGCGCGACGTTCCGCCTGTCGAGCAGTTCTACGCGCTGGGTCGCGCCATCGAACGCAACGAGATCGACGCCCTCCTCGTCATCGGCGGCATGAACGCCTACCTGGGCGTCCACGCGATCACCTCGGAGAAGGACCGCTACCCGGCGTTCCAGATCCCGATCCTGCTCATCCCCGCCTCGATCGACAACAACCTGCCCGGCTGCGAACTCGCGATCGGCACGGACACGGCGATCAACAACGCGACGTGGGCGATCGACCGCATCAAGGAGAGCGCGGCCGCCTCCAAGCGCTGCTTCATCGCCGAGACGATGGGACGCCGCTGCGGCTACCTGACCCTCATGAGCGCCCTGTCCAGCGGCGCGGAGTACATGTACATCAACGAGGAGTCCCCCTCCCTCGAGCAGATCGCCGCAGACGCCGATCGGATGGTCGCCTCCTTCAAGTCCGGCCGACGCCTGTTCCTGACACTCCTCAACGAGTCGGCTTCCCGGTACTACGACCGCGAGTTCCTGGCCGACGTGTTCAACGCCGAGTCCGAGGGAATCTACGACGTGCGCCACCAGGCCCTCGGCCACATGCAGCAGGGCGGCTCGCCCTCGCCGTACGACCGTCTGCTCGCCACGCGCCTCGTGGCGCGTGCCTTCGAGCAGCTGGTGGACCAGTTCGAGCGCGGCGACCGCGGTGCCTATTACATCGGCCAGGTCGGCAACGCCGTCGAGGCGCGCCCCGTGAAGAACATGTTCGACGACCTCGACATCGAGAATCGTCGTCCGTTCCACCAGTGGTGGCTCAACCTCGTCCCCGTTCAGCGCATCGTGTCGCTGCAGAACCCGGGTATCGAGGCCGCCCCCATCCCCATCGACGATCCGATCGCCTGACCGGAGGTCTCCAGGTGCCGTACGAGGCCGTGGTTCCGTGAGCGCTCGCGGGCCACGGCCTCGTCGTTTCAGGAGAGCCAGGCGGGGGTGACCAGGGGAGCAGACCCCGCTAAACTAGAGTGCGAACCTATCTCTACTGTCAGGAGACCCCATGAGTGATATCCCCGTGATCGACCCGACGATGACCCCCGCGTGGGACACGCTCGACCAGCTGGCCGACAACTTTGAACCTGATCTGCGCAAGCTTTTCGCGGACGACCCCAACCGTACCCAGACCTTCACCTTCGACGCTGCCGACCTGCACGTTGACCTGTCGAAGAACCTCGTGTGCCCCACGCTGGTGGGACACCTCCTCGCCCTCGCCGAGCAGACCGGCGTCCTCGAGCTGCGCGACCGCATGTTTGCGGGCGAGCACATCAACGTCACCGAGGACCGCGCCGTCCTGCACACCGCGCTGCGCCGCCCCGCGACCGACTCTCTGACGGTCGACGGCCAGGACGTGATCGCCGACGTCCATGAGGTCCTCGAGAAGGTCTACGCCTTCGCCCGACGCGTCCGCTCCGGCGAGTGGGTGGGCATCACCGGCAAGCCCGTCAAGACCGTCGTCAACGTCGGCATCGGCGGCTCCGATCTGGGTCCCGTCATGGCGTACGAGGCCCTCAAGCCCTACGTGCAGGAGGGCCTGGAGTGCCGCTTCATCTCCAACATTGACCCCACCGACGCGGGTGAGACCACGAAGGACCTGGACCCCGAGACGACCCTCGTGATCGTGGCCTCCAAGACCTTCACGACGCTCGAGACCATCACGAACGCGAAGGTCGTGCGCGCCTGGCTGCTGGACGGTCTGCGTGAACGCGGCATCGTCACCGACGAGGCTTCGGAGAAGGAAGCGATCGCCAAGCACTTCGTCGCCGTGTCCACCGCCCTGGACAAGGTTGCCGAGTTCGGCATCGACCCCGCCAATGCCTTCGGCTTCTGGAGCTGGGTGGGCGGCCGCTACTCCGTGGATTCCGCCGTGGGCACCTCCCTGGCCGTCGCGATCGGCCCCGAGGGCTTCGCCGACTTCCTCGCCGGCTTTAACGCGATGGACCGTCACTTCGCCGAGACCGCGCCCGAGAAGAACGTGCCCCTGCTCATGGGCCTGCTCAACGTGTGGTACTCGAACTTCCTGGGTGCCGATACGCACGCCGTCCTGCCCTACTCCCAGTACCTGCACCGCTTCCCCGCGTACCTGCAGCAGCTGACCATGGAGTCCAACGGCAAGTCCGTGCGCCGCGACGGCAGCCCCGTCACCTACGAGACCGGCGAGGTCTTCTGGGGCGAGCCCGGCACCAATGGCCAGCACGCCTTCTACCAGCTGATCCACCAGGGCACTCGCATGGTCCCCGCCGACTTCATTGCTTTCGCGAACCCGACGTGGGCGCTGGGCGACGGCGACGCCGACATGCACGAGCTGTTCCTGTCGAACTTCTTCGCCCAGACGAAGGCCCTGGCCTTCGGCAAGACCAGCGAGGAGGTGCGCGCGGAGGGCACGCCCGAGGCCATCGTTCCGGCGCGCGTCTTCACGGGCAACCGCCCCACCACGTCGATCATGGCCCCGGCCCTGACCCCGTCGGTGCTGGGCCAGCTCATCGCCCTGTACGAGCACATCACTTTCGTCGAGGGAGCGGTGTGGGGCATCGACTCCTTCGACCAGTGGGGCGTGGAACTGGGCAAGGTCCTGGCCAAGCAGATCCTGCCCGCCATCGAGGGGGACGCCGGGGCCCTGGGCGCGCAGGATCCCTCCACGCGCGCCCTCATCGAGTACTACCGCTCGAAGCGCACGAGGTGACGCGCCCGCGGGCCGCCTCCAGGGGCGGCCCGCGGTGTTCGTGGCTGTTACTTGCGGGGTGCGCCCGCCGCACGGTTCTTGAGGCGCTGGCCAGCCGCGAGCCGCGCGCCCGCATCGGTTACGCGCACAAGGGCCGCGATTACGCAACATATGGTCGCGCGCAAGGGCTTGATCCTGCCGTTGTGTGCGGGCCGTGTTATCTAGTTCCGGTTCCTTGTGCGCGTAGTTGAGGGGAGGGACCGCGCGTGCGGTCCATTGTCGGCGCTTTGCGCGACTTTCCGCACCACGCTGCGGGATTCACCCGCTGCTGTGCCGCTTGGCGTTCCGCTGCACTGCTTAGCACGCCGTTACGCCACTTAGCGCGCCGCTGCGCCACTTGGGCCGACGTGGGTCCTGGTTCTCCCGGCGTGTCGGGGGCCTAAGTGGTGCGGGTAGTGCCTTAGTGGTGCAGGTGCGGGCTCGTGCGGGGGCCTGTTCTGCGGTTGGAGGGGCGTGGCTTTGGCGTGGGGGGCGGTGCGTTTGCTGGCGGGCTTGCCCTGGTCCTTGTCTCACTCTTGGGCGCGTTCGCAGCTGTTGCGGCTCTGGTCGCCACGGGAGTCCGACCGCGGCCTCGTCGGAGGGGGGAGTGGCCGCGGTTCTTGGTCGCCCTGCGCAGTTGGTCGCTCGCGGACTCAACAGCGTTGGTGAAGGGGGACCTCCTGCGCCAGTGGGGGAGGCACGATGCGGCGCCCCGCGGGCGGGAAGCTCCGGGAATGGCGCGAACCGGCCTGGGCTTTCCTCCCAAGTCGCCACCGTCTGGGGGTAGCGGGCCCGGGGTCGGCCTCGGGCGGTCGCGGGTCGGCCCCGGGCGGTCGCGGGCCAGCATTGGGGTAGGCAACGGGTCATTGGGGTAGGCAATTCGACTGCCCCAATCGGTGGTTTCCTACCCCAATACCGCTCGCCGCGCGCGGAAGGGCGCCGCCACCCAGTCCGACGTGGGGCTGGCCCAGATGCGCCGCTCGCCACGCGCGGAAAGACGCCGCGGCCCCGCCAACGGGGGGCCGGGCGGTCGAGGAGGGCGGTCTTCCCGGTGGTCTGCGCTGCGGCCCCGCCAACAGGGGCCAGGACCCGGCGCGAGTCCCTTGCGCCGATCGCCCCCGGGGGCGGAAAATAGCGGTGGAAGGACCTGGCCGTCAGGCCGGGCGAAGGCGGGCGAAGCCCAGCGGAGGGCGGCCGCTGGAGAACACGATCCGCCAGGGAGGCGCTTATGAGCAGTCAACAACTCCAGGCAATCCGGGCAACGGGCAAATGGGCGCTCGTGTACGCCCTGGGGGCGCTGGTCCTCAACCTCGTCTGCCAGACGCTGGGCACGTACCTGCTGTGGTGGGCGGACCTGCAGAAGGGGTCCTCGCGGCCCCTTGGCTTCGTCGTCCAGTTCGTGGTGAACGTCCTCCAGGGCGCCAGTGACTTCACGGTGATCGGGCTGTGCGCCGCCGCGGCGTTCATCACGTGGCGGGTCGCGGGAACCGTGGAGGGCGCCTCCGAGTAGCCCTGCGGCGCCCGGCGCTGGCGGTCGCGCCCACCGCGCCGCCCCGGGCGGGTGCGGGCCAGCGTCGGGGTAGGCAACAAGTCATTGGGGTAGGCGATTTGCCTACCCCAATCGGTGGTTTCCTACCCCAATACCGCTCGCCGCGCTCGGAAGTGCGCCGCGGGTAGTGGCGCCCGGGGGCTGCGAGGGGCTGGCACGGATGCCGAGGGCGCGTGCCGTCGGGGGCGCTGCGCCAGAGTGCGAGGAGCCCGGCCCTCGCGCGCGGGGCGCGTGTGCCAGAACACGCCTTCCCCACCCGGAACGGGGCCCAGCGCCGACCGCGCGCGTTGGTAGACTTCCAACCATGGTGAAGACTGTCCTCGTAACCGGTGCCGGTGGCTACATCGGCCGTCACGTCGTCCGAGCGCTGCTGGAACGGGGCCTCGACGTCAGCGTCGTCGACCCGCGCCTCGACGGCGTCGACGAGCGGGCGCGGCGCCTCGACATCAACATCTTCGACGGGAGCGCCGACATCTACGACCGGATGGGACGGCCCGACGCCGTCCTCCACCTGGCCTGGCGCGACGGCTTCGTCCACAACTCGCCCGCCCATATCGAGGACCTGCCCGCCCACTACCGCCTGATCGACGCCCTCTACAAGGGCGGCCTCGAGCGCCTCGCCGTCATGGGCTCCATGCACGAGGTCGGCTACTGGGAGGGCGCGATCACCGCCGACACGCCCTGCGACCCCGCCTCCCTGTACGGCATCGCGAAGAACGCCCTGCGCCAGACCGCCCAGCTGCTCGCCGCGGCCAACGGCGCGTCCCTGCAATGGCTGCGCGGGTACTACATCGTCGGGGATGACAAGTTCGGGTCCTCGATCTTCGCCAAACTGCTCGCCGCCGCCGAGGAGGGGAAGAAGACCTTCCCCTTCACCAGCGGGAAGAACCTCTACGACTTCATCTCCGTGCAGGGCCTGGCCCACCAGATCGCCGCCGCCGTCAGCCAGGACGCCGTCACCGGCACGATCAACATCTGCACGGGCAAACCCATCAGCCTCGCCGAGCGCGTCGAGGCGTACATCCGCGAGAACGGCCTGGACATCTCCCTCGAGTACGGCGCCTTCCCCGACCGCCCCTACGACTCCCCCGGCGTGTGGGGCGACGCGACACGGATCACCGAGATCCTCGAGGCGCTCGACGGGCCAGGCGCCCGCCTCGACGTGGGCGCGGCCCCCGGCGGACAGGGGGCCTGAGGGATGCGGCGCGGCGGAATCTTCCTGTTCTTCGACCCCCAGGGCAAGGTCGACGACTACATCCTCAAGTGCCTGGGCACCCTGCGCGAGTACATCGACGAGATCCTCGTGGTGTCGAACTCCCCCCTGGACGGGACCGCCAGGGAGCGCCTGGAGGGCGTCGCCACCACCGTGATCGAGCGCGAGAACGTCGGATTCGACGTCGGCGGCTACCAGGACGGGCTCGACGCCTTCGGGTGGGACAGGCTCCGCTCCTTCGACGAGCTCGTCCTCTTCAACTACACCTTCTTCGCCCCCGTCAACCCCTGGAAGAACCTCTTCGACCGTGTCGACGAGTGGGGCGACGTGGACTTCTGGGGCATCACCGAGCACGACGAGGTCCGCCCCCACCCCTTCCTGGCCAAGAGCGTCATGCCGCGCCACATCCAGTCCCACTGGATCGCCGTGCGCAACCCCCTGCTCACCAGCGCCGACTTCCGCGAGTACTGGCGCTCCATGCCCCGGATCTCCTCGTACAACGACTCGATCCAATGGCACGAGACGCGGTTCACCGAGCACTTCACGAAGCTCGGCTACACGCACAAGGTCGCCTACCCCAGGGAGGACTACCCCTCGCGCAACCCCGTTTTCGACAACGCCGCGCAACTGCTGGCCGACGGGTGCCCGATCCTCAAGAGGCGCAACCTCTTCCACGACCCCCTCTACTTGGACCGCCACGCCATCGTCGGGGCGGACATGCTGGAGCTGGCGGCCCGGTCCGGCTACGACACGGACCTCATCCTCACCAACCTCGCGCGCACCTCGAAGCCCCGCGACCTCGTCACCAACGCCGGCCTGACCACGGTCGTACCGCCCAGCGCCGCGCCGGAGGCCCGTGAGAAGGCCGCCTCGCTGCGCGTCGTCGCCATCGCGCACATCTTCTACGCCGACATGGCCGACGAGATCATCGACCGGCTCTCGGTGCTGCCCGACGGGTGGCGCCTGGTCGCCACCACCGCCGACGAGGAGCGCAAGGCCGCCATCGAGGAGACCATGGCGCGCAGGGGCGCCGCCGGCCAGGTGCGCGTCGTCGCCTCGAACCGGGGGCGCGACATCTCCGCATTCCTGGTGGACTGCTCCGACGTGCTGGCCGGCGACGACTACGACGTCGTCGTGAAGATCCACTCGAAGAAATCCGTGCAGGACGAGGCCAACGCCGCCCAGCTCTTCAAGGACCACCTCTACGAGAACCTCCTGGACTCCAAGGACCACGTGGCCAACATCCTCGCCGAGTTCGCCGACCACCCGGGGCTGGGCATGGCGCTGGCGCCCATGCCCCACATGGGCTACCCCACGATGGGCCACGCCTGGTTCGCCAACCGCCCTCCGGCGCGGGAACTGGCGAAGAGGATCGGCATCACCGTCCCCTTCGACGACCACCAGCCCCTGGCGCCCTACGGGTCCATGTTCATCGCCCGGCCCCGCGCGCTGCGCCCCCTGGTCGAGGCGGGGCTCACCCACGACGACTTCCCGCCCGAGGGCGGCTACCAGGACGGCTCCCTGGCCCACGTCATCGAGCGCCTGCTCGCGTACGCGGTCCTGTCCGAGGGCTACTACGCCCGTCCCGTCATGACCCCCAAGTGGGCGGGCGTCTACTACGGGTACCTCGAGTACAAGCTCGCGGCGACCTCCTCCATGCTGCCCGCCTTCTCCATCGACCAGGTCCCCTACCTCAAGGCGCGCATCGGGCAGGTCCCCAACCTGCTGGGAGCGGTCAAGACGAACATCATGCTGCGCAGCCCCGGCATCGGCAACGCCCTCAAACCCGCCTACCGGGCGGGCCGCAAGGCCCTCGCCACCCTCCGCTCGCTCAGGGGCCGCCGATGAGCCGCCCCCTGGGGAAGGCGTCCGCCTACCGGCCCCACACGCCGCTGTCGGTCGCCGAGGCGTTCGACTCGCGCAGCAACTCCATCGGCTTCCTGCGGTGGCTGATGGCCTTCATGGTGATCTTCTCCCACGCGGGCCCCATCGCGGGCTTCTACGGCGGCGAGGACCTGGGCGTGCAGGTCTCGCGGGAGCAGTCGATCGGCGGCGTCGCCGTGGCGGGGTTCTTCTTCTTCTCGGGATTCCTCATCACCCGCTCGCGGATGGGCCGCGCCACGATCTGGCGCTACATGTGGCGCAGGTGCCTGCGGATCTTCCCCGCCTTCTGGGCGGCGATGCTGTTCACCGTGGTGGTCCTGGCGCCCATCGCCTACTGGCACACGCACGGGTCCATCAGCGGCTACCTGCACCCCCAGACCGAGTCGCCCCTGACGTACTTCGCGAACAACATGTGGCTCAACCTGGGCCAGCGCAATATCGCGGGAATGGGCGAGACCCTGCCCTACTACGTCCTCCACGGCGCCCGCGACTGGAACGGCTCCGCGTGGACGCTGATCTACGAGTTCAAGGCCTACATCCTGGTCGCCGTCCTGGGGCTCTTCGGGGCGCTGGCGAACAAGAAGGTCGGCGGGGCCTTCGCGATCGTCCTCATCGTGCTCAACGGGCTCCAGTGGATGGGCGCGGGGCAGCTGGCCAACGTCAACATCCTCTTCCGCGACCCGTTCATGCTGATGTTCCTGGCGCCCTTCGCCTTCGGCATGCTCTTCACGCTCTACGGCGACAAGATCCCCATGGACTCGCGCCTGGCGTGGGGCGGCCTGGTCTTTGGC
>ERZ772917.767-NODE-767-length-21365-cov-51.857015_pt1 | contig 21365 bp, 20 predicted proteins | sample MGYA00511187_ERZ772917 | MGnify/ENA primary metagenome ERZ772917 (study PRJEB29015, sample SAMEA2737925) | human oral metagenome | biome: human oral; feature: human-associated habitat; material: dental | place: China | collected 2012 ...
CCTTCGACCTGGTCATGCACGGCGGCTCCGGCTCCACCGCCGAGGAGATCGCCACGGCCGTGCGCAACGGCGTCATCAAGATGAACGTGGACACCGACACCCAGTACGCCTTCACGCGCCCGGTGGCGGACCACATGTTCAAGAACTACGACGGCGTGCTCAAGATCGACGGCGAGGTCGGCTCCAAGAAGGCCTACGACCCGCGCGCCTGGGGCAAGGCCGCCGAGAAGGGCATGGCCGCCCGCGTCGTCGAGGCCTGCGAGCGCCTCGGCTCCGTCGGCTCCGCCTCCAAGCAGCACTGACCCGGGCCCCCGCCGGTCCCGTGAGGGTCGGCGGCCCGCCAGCCGCACCGCCGCCCCGGCGCTCGATGAGCGCCGGGGCGGCGCCCTGTCTGGGGCCGGAAGGGCGCCATCGCCGTCGTCGCCCTCCGGTAGGCTGACGGGCGGCGTGCGTGCCGTCGCGCCATTACCAAGCAAGGGAGCAGCCATGCCTGCGGTTGTTGTCGTCGGTGCCCAGTGGGGCGATGAGGGCAAGGGAAAGGCCACCGACCAGCTCGGCCAGGACGTCGACTACGTCGTGAAGTTCAACGGCGGTAACAACGCCGGGCACACCGTGGTCATCGACGGTGAGAAGTTCGCCTTCCACCTGCTTCCCGCTGGTGTTCTCACCCCGGGTGTCACCCCGGTCATCGGCAACGGCGTCGTCGTCGACCTCGAGGTCCTCTTCTCGGAGATCGCCGAGATCGAGTCCCGCGGCAAGGACGCCTCCAGGCTGCGGATCTCCGCCAACGCGCACCTCATCCCTTCCTACAACCGCCTCATGGACCAGGCCACCGAGCGCCACCTCGGCGAGCGCAAAATCGGTACCACCGGCCGCGGCATCGGCCCCACCTACGCGGACAAGATGAACCGCGTGGGCCTGCGCGTGCAGGACCTCTTCGACGAGTCGATCCTGCGACAGAAGGTCCGCAGCGCCCTCGACCAGAAGAACGGTGTGCTCACCAAGATTCTCGGCGCCGACGCCGTCGACCCGGACGCGGTCGCGGACGAGCTGCTGTCCTACGCCGAGCGCGTGCGTCCTATGGTCATCGACTGCTCCCTCGTGCTCAACGATGCCCTCGACGCGGGCCAGACAGTCCTGTTCGAGGCGGGACAGGCGACGATGCTCGACATCGACCACGGCACCTACCCCTTCGTCACCTCGTCGAACCCGACGGCGGGCGGCGCCTGCACCGGCACCGGCGTGGGCCCCACGCGCATCGACTCGGTGGTCGGCGTCGTCAAGGCCTACACCACCCGCGTCGGTGAGGGGCCCTTCCCCACGGAGCTGAATGACGAGATGGGTGAGCGTCTGCGTGAGGAGGGCGGCGAGTACGGGGTCACGACCGGCCGTCCGCGCCGCTGCGGCTGGCACGACGCCGTCGTCACCCGTTACGCCTGCCGGGTCAACGGGCTCACCGACCTCGTGATGACCAAGCTCGACGTCCTCACCGGGCGCGAGACGATTCCCGTGTGCGTGGCCTACGACGTCGACGGGGAGCGTGTGGAGGAGATGCCGCTGACGCAGACGGGCTTCCACCACGCGCGGCCGGTCTACGAGGAGCTGCCCGGCTGGAGCGAGGACATCTCGGGTGTGCGCCGCTTCGAGGACCTGCCGGTCAACGCGCAGAACTACGTGCTGCGTATCGAGGAGCTGGCGCGTACGCGCATCAGCGCCATCGGCGTGGGGGCGGGCCGCGAGGCGACGATCTCCCGGCACAGCCTCATCGGCTGAGGTCTGGGGCGGAGCCCGGATCACCACCACCTGGCGTGGACGACCCGTCTGCGGGCGGATCACATGACGGAGCCCGGATCACCTGATGGCGTTCATCGGGTGGTCCGGGCTCCGTGAGGTTGTCCGTGCGTGCGCGGGTGCTCCGTCCCTGCTTAGGTTGTCGGCACGCAGGCGGGTTGTCGGCACGCAGGCGGGTTGTCGGCACGCAGGCGGGTTGTCGGCGGCTCAGGCTGACGGGCCCGAGCCGCCGACAACCTCAGTAGAGGCCGTTGGGGTTACCGGGCTGCTGGGGGTTCTGCTGGCCGTAGCCGCCCTGACCGTACTGCCCGGGGGCATGGCCCTGCGGAGCCTGTCCGAACTGCTGGGGGGCCTGCGGGCCGAAACCGGGCTGTCCAGGCTGCCCGAACTGCTGCTGGCCGAAGCCGGGCTGGCCGGGCTGCCCGAACTGCTGCTGGCCGAAGCCGGGCTGGCCGGGCTGCCCGAACTGCTGCTGGCCGAAGCCGGGCTGGCCAGGCTGCCCGAACTGCTGGGGGGCCTGCGGGCCGAAACCGGGCTGGCCGGGGACGCCCTGGACCGGGAAGGACGGGCCGGCGACGGCACCGGCCTTCTTCTTGCGCGACATCATGACGGCGAGGATGACGCCGCCGACGACGAGGATGACAACCAGGCCGATGCCGATCCACAGGAGCGGCAGGCCGGGAGCGTCCTTGCCCTCGGCGTGGAGCGAGCCGTTCTCCTCCATGAGGTTCCAGGTGACGCTGTTGCCGGACACGTCAGGGCTGTTGCCGGTGGCCTCGGTGACCTTGCCCGGGAAGGAGAGTGTGAGGGAGGCCTGGAAGTCCGAGTAGTCCTCGCCGCTGAGCTCACCGTAGCTCTGGACCTGTTCCGAGACGTTACCGACCTCAATGTCGACGGCGTAGATGTCGCCGTTGTGGTTGACGGTCATCTGGGCTCCGTCAGACGAGTTGATCTCGGAGATCGGCACCCCCGTCGCGACCGACTCGCACGCCGGCTGCCCGTCGTGCTCCGTGAAGGTCGAGGTCATCTCATAGCTGGTGTCACCGACCGTGGTGGGCTTGTCACCACACTCCGACTCGGTGATGCTGCTGCCCCACGTGAGGGTCGTGACGTCGACGGTGTCCGCCTCGTTGATCGTGATGTCGTACTTCATGCCGCAGGCACTCATCATGAGGACTGCGGGAACCAGAACCAGTGCGCCCAGACGGCGTCGCAGGGAGAGGGTAGTCATGTCGGGAGTCTACGAGGCGCAGGCGCTGGTGGTCACCCTGGATCCGTCGTCGGCGAGGGGGAGCCCTCCCCACGCGGCAGTGGTGCCGTGAGCCTCAGCGTCGCCTGCGGCGCTTGCGCCGGGAGGCGCGGCGCGGAGCAGGTCGTGACCGCGGCGTCTTCCGCTCGTCCTCCGAGCGCGAGGCCGCGGCCGCTGCGGCCGCCGCCCGTCGGTACCAGGCGGCCGCGCCGACGGCCAGGCCCGCGAGCGCGACGCCGCCGATGACCCAGCCCGAGTACCGGTCCCAGACGCTGAGCCCGGCACCAGGACTGGCGTAGCCGGAGGCGGAGACCCCCGAGGCCAGCACGTCGGCGTCGGACCACGTGACGGTCGAGCCCTCGACGACGCCGCCGTCGGCCTCGACGACCGCCCCGGGGAAGGAGATGCTCACGCGTGCGTCGACGACACCGACCAGCGACTGCGAGCCGCTCGCGTCAGCACCGGCACCGGACCAGGCAACCCCTTGCAACGCGGCAAGGTCGACGACGTAGAGGTCACCCTCGCGCACGACGAGCGGTGTGGAGCTCTCGGGGGAGGCTGCACCCGGCTGGGCGGAGGCGTCGGGGATCGCGACGCCGGTGACGGTCACCTCGCAGCCGATGCCGCTCTTGTCGTCGGCCGAGCCGACGGGGCGCGAGGTGACGCTCGCTCCCTCGGCGGCACCCACCAGCGCCGGGTCAGCGTAGTCGTCGCAGTCGGTCTGCTCGGTCAGGACGGTCCCGGTGGAGTCGCGCATGTCGATGACGACGTCGTAGGTCCCTTCCTCACTGAGCGTCATGTCCATGTGGGCCGTGCACCCCGAGGCGGTCACGGCCAGCACGCCGACGGCGGCGAGCAGGGTGCGCGTGCGGACGGCGCTGGGGCGGTGAGAGAGGAGTGCGGGCACGCCCTGACGCTAGCGGGCCAGAGGCCCGCAGGCGACACCTGCCAAGGCTGTGACAGAGACCACGTGGCTTGTTGGGGCGGATTTCGCTCGTAGGGACCTTGGTGGAGGTGAAAGCACCATCCATGTGAGAGAGGATGGGTCCTGACCACCAGAGTCAAGAATCCAAAGGAAGGGACTCACACATGACTGTGACCGCCCAGGACGTTCGCGCAGCGGCGCCCGCCAACGCACCCGAGGACGTTATCGAGTTCGCGATCCGCATCGCCGAGCTTGGCAAGCCGGAGAAGGTCCACTTCTGCGACGGCTCCGACGCCGAGTGGGACCGCCTCACCTCCGAGATGGTCGAGTCGGGCATGTTCATCCGCCTCAACCCCGAGAAGCGCCCCAACTCCTTCCTGGCTCGCTCCCTGCCGAGCGACGTCGCCCGTGTGGAGTCCCGCACCTTCATCTGCTCCGAGAAGGAGGAGGACGCGGGCCCGACCAACAACTGGTACGACCCGGCCGAGATGAAGGCCATCCTCAACGAGAAGTTCGACGGCACCTACGCCGGCCGGACGATGTACATCATCCCCTTCTCGATGGGTCCCCTCGGCGGTCCGATCTCCCAGATGGGCGTTGAGATCACCGACTCCCCCTACGTCGTGGTCAACATGAGCATCATGGCGCGCACCGGCACCAAGGCGATGGACCTCATCAACGAGGGTCGCCCCTGGGTCCCCGCGGTCCACTCCGTCGGCGCCCCCCTCGCCCCCGGTCAGGAGGACACCACCTGGCCGTGCAACGAGGAGAAGTACATCACCCACTTCCCGGAGACCAACGAGATCTGGTCCTACGGCTCCGGCTACGGCGGCAACGCCCTCCTGGGCAAGAAGTGCTACGCGCTGCGCATCGCCTCCACGATGGCGCGCCGCGACAACTGGATGGCTGAGCACATGCTCATCCTGCGTCTGACCGACGACAAGTCCGGCAAGCAGTACCACGTGACCGCCGCCTTCCCCTCGGCCTGCGGCAAGACCAACCTCGCCATGCTCCAGCCCACCATCGAGGGCTACAAGGTCGAGACTGTCGGTGACGACATCGCCTGGATGCGTCAGGGTGAGGACGGCCGCCTGCGCGCCATCAACCCGGAGGCCGGCTTCTTCGGCGTCGCCCCGGGCACGTCCTACAAGACGAACCCGATGGCCATGGAGACCATGAAGGCCAACTCCATCTTCACCAACGTCGCCCTGACCGACGACGGCGACGTGTGGTGGGAGGGCATTGACGCCCCGCTGCCCGAGCACCTCATTGACTGGCAGGGCAACGACTACACCCCGGCCGACGCCGCGGCCGGCAAGAAGGCCGCCCACCCCAACAGCCGCTTCACCACCCCGGCCTCGCAGTGCCCGATCATCTGCCCCGACTGGGAGGCCCCCGAGGGCGTGGCCATCGACGCCATCCTCTTCGGCGGCCGCCGCGCCACCAACGTGCCGCTGGTGGCCGAGCAGTACGAGAACGCCCACGGCGTGTTCATCGGCGCCTCCGTGGCCAGTGAGGTCACCGCCGCCGCCCTGGACGCCAAGGTCGGCTCGCTGCGCCACGACCCCATGGCCATGCTGCCCTTCTGCGGCTACCACATGGCCGACTACTGGGCCCACTGGCTGAAGATGCAGGACAAGCTCGGCGACAAGTTCCCCAAGGTCTACCAGGTCAACTGGTTCCGCAAGGACGAGGACGGCAAGTTCATCTGGCCCGGCTACGGGGAGAACTCCCGCGTGCTGGACTGGATCGTGCGTCGTGCCGCCGGCGAGGCGGGCGCCGTCGACGGCGTGACCGGCCGCTACCCCAAGCTCGAGGAGTTCAACCTCGAGGGCCTGGACCTGGGTGCCGAGGAGTGGGCCAAGATGTACGACATCGACCCCGACGCCTGGGCCGCCGAGATGGACGGGACCGAGGAGTACTTCGCCCAGTTCGGTGACAAGCTCCCCCAGGCCGTCAAGGACCAGCTCGCCGCCTTCCGCGAGCGCATCGCGGCCGCCAGGGCCTGAGCTGGCACTGGCCCGCCCCGAGCCGGTAGGTCCCTGCCTGGACCACCCTGTTGACGGCGCCCGGCCACCCCGAGAGGGTGACCGGGCGCCGTCGTGCCGCGGCGGCCCGCGCTCCTGCGGGGGCTGGCGCGCGTGGACGCCGGCTCAGGCGTAGTTCCGGGCCAGGAAGTGCTCGAAGGAGCCGACCCCCACGGTGACCGTACCGGTCCCGGAGCTCACCTCGATACCCTGCCCACCCACCTGGAACAGGCGCCAGAACGCCCCGGTGCTGCTGGCCCGCAGCCCGAAGGGGGCGCCGTAGCGGTGCTCGATCGTCTTGGCCAGGTACCAGGCGTAGTTCGCCCGGTCCCGCACCGATATGCAGGTGCCTGCGGCGGGCTCCGGGGAGACGGCGACCTCCAGGCCGTCGGAGTGGGGTCGGGCGTACCACCCCTGCGCCCGGTACCCGGGCCCGTCGAGGACCGGGGCGGGGCGGGCGCCCGCCGCGGTGAGGACCTCGTCGGCGGGGGAGCCGGCCAGGATCTGCTCGACCATGTCCAGGACCTCGAGGATCGTCATCCCGGGCTGGAAGGGGACGACCGGGCCGGGCCGGGCGGGTCCGGCTGGCCCGTCGACAGTCCCGTCGACGGCCCCGTCTGGGGAGCTGCCCGTGGCGATGCGCTGCCGCAGCTCCTCCAGGCTCATGCCCGTCCGGGGGGTGCTGACCGGGGACCCGGCGGGCGGGCCGCCTGGGGCGCCGTCGCCCCGGGACGGCTGGGTGAGGATCCCCTCGGTCCCAATGAGATCCATCTCACTGACGGCGGCGCCTCCGGCCATGCCCGCAATGACGTCCGTCATGGAGACCTCACCCCTCTCCAGGAGGGCGCGGGGGACCAGGAGGTCGCTCTTGTCTCCGGCGTGGGAGGTGGTGGTGACCCGGACCCCCTCAGGCTCGCCGGTGAAGGCGACCTGCGCCCAGGGGGCCTGGGGTCCCATGGTCCAGCGGTAGGCCAGCGGCCGGCGCCAGGTCGGCGGGGTCAGGGCGATGTCGGTGGGCAGCGTGTTGAGCAGGTCGCCGACGGTGTCGTCCAGGTCGTTCCAGGTGGTGATGACCGGGGTGTAGGGCAGCCAGTCCCGGGCCCTGCCGTCGAGCACCAGCAGCCACTGGTAGGGAAGCCCGCTGCCGGGGGTCCACAGCTTGAAGGCGCCGTGCTCGCGGCTGTCGATGACCGGGGCGCGGTCGAAGGAGGAGACGGTCACCGAGCAGCCGCCGGTGGACGGGTTCGCGGCGGCCCCGACCTCGATGACGCGCTCGTCCACGTACCAGCGGAAGCGGATACCCGGCCCGAGCATCTCGTGGGGAGGGGAGTCCAGCAGGGTAGCCGCCCCCAGGAGGAAGTGGTGCACGCCGGTCTCGGTCAGGGACTGGTCCAGCAGGGCCGCGACACGGTTGGCTAGCTCCAGCTCGGGGTCCATGCTCGTGAGTGTCCTTGCGGGGTGGGTAGGTGCCGGGCAGGGGCACGCCTCCTGGCGGCGCGCCCTCCGGCTGTGAGGGTAGGAGGGAGGTGACAGGGGTAGATGGTATCCGCTCGCGCTGCTGGTGCCCGACCCGGCGGCGGCGTGTGGGGGTTGGCGGCCGCGGTGGGCCTGCCGGGGCAGTGAGGGGCGGTGGGTGGCTGTGCGCCTGCCGGGAGCGCAGGGCCCCGGTAGGGTGGAGGAGTGAAGATCCTGCTGCTGGGGTCCGGCGCGCGAGAGCACGCCCTGGCCCGTGCCCTCGTTAACGCCCCCGAGACCACCGAGCTGGTCGTCGCCCCCGGCAACCCCGGGACCGCCATGATCGCCACCAACTTCGCCATCGACCCCACCAGCCCCGTCGAGGCCGTCGAGCTGGCCACCCAGATGGGGGCTGACCTCGTCGTCGTCGGCCCCGAGGCGCCCCTGGTGGCCGGTGTGGCCGACGCCGTCCGCCAGGCCGGTGTCCCCGTGTTCGGCCCCGGCGCCGCGGCCGCCCGCCTGGAGGGCTCCAAGGCGTTCGCCAAGGAGGTTATGGCCGCCGCGGGCGTGCCCACCGCCACCGCCGTCGTGTGCGCCACCCCGGAGGAGCTCTCCGCCGCCCTGGACCGGTTCGGCGCCCCCTACGTGGTCAAGGACGACGGCCTGGCCGCGGGAAAGGGCGTGGTCGTCACCTCCGAGCGCGACGCCGCCCTGGCCCACGGCCGCTCCTGCCTGGCCAGGCAGGACGGGCGCGTCCTCGTCGAGGAGTACCTGGACGGCCCCGAGGTCTCCCTGTTCTGCGTGTGCGACGGCGCCACCGTCCGCCCGCTGGCCCCCGCCCAGGACTACAAGCGTGTCGGGGACGGCGACGTCGGCCCCAACACCGGCGGCATGGGCTCCTACTCGCCGCTGACCTGGGCCCCGGCCGACCTGACCGAGCAGGTGGTGCGTGAGGTCGCCCAGCCGGTCGTGGACGAGATGGCCCGCCGCGGCACCTCCTTCACCGGCCTGCTCTACTGCGGGCTGGCCCTGACCGGCAAGGGGCTGCGGGTGGTGGAGTTCAACGTCCGCTTCGGCGACCCCGAGACCCAGGTGGTCCTGGCCCGCCTGACCTCCTCCCTGGCCCAGCTCCTCCACGCCGCCGCCACCGGGCGCCTGGCCGAGGTCCCCGCCCCCACCTGGAGGCCCGAGGCCGCCGTCGACGTCGTCCTGGCCGCCCCCGGCTACCCCGGCGCCGTCACCACCGGTGGGCTCCTGACCGGCCTGGACGCCGCCGAGGAGGTGGAGGGCGTCCACGTCCTGCACGCTGGCACCGGTTTCAGTGACGACGGCGAGCTCGTGGCCACCGGCGGACGGGTCCTGTCCGTCGTGGCCCTGGGTGACGACGTCCAGGCCGCCCGGGAGCGCGCCTACCAGGCCGTGGGGCGCCTGGGCCTGCCCGGCTCCCACTACCGCACCGACATTGCCGCAGGGCGCTGACCCGTGGGCCGGTCAGCGCCCCGGGAGCTGTCGGAGGCTCCCAGGGCGACCCGCCCGAGGCCGCCGTGGGGCCGGGTCGCCGGTGCCGTGGTCGCCGTCCTGGCGGTCCTTCTCACCGCCCTCGTGGCCCCGGTCAACGGGGGCTGGTGGTGGGTGCAGCGTGCTGCCTTCATCCTGACTGCCACGGTGTGGTGCGTCCTGTTCGGCGCCGTGCTCTGGGTCGGACGGCGGGCGGGCGGCCCCGCCGGTCCTCGGCGCGGTCCGCGTTGGGCGAGGACCCTGATCGCGGTCGTGGCCGTGCTGTTCGGGACCGGGACCCTCGCCGTCCTGGGCGCCACTGTGTCGTCGCTGGTGGCCAGCCCGCAGGAGCTGAGGATCTCCCAGTGCCTGTCGCTGGGCCGCCCCGGGGCGCGCAGCGAGCACACGGCGCACCTGCTCACCGAGGCGGGGGAGAAGCTGGACGTCAGCGTCTCGGGGGCCGTGCGCAGCGGCGTGGATAGCCAGCTGCGGTACCTGTGCGTCTCGCACGCCCCCTTCACCATGCGCTGGTACCCCTCCAAAGGCCCCGTCCTGGAGGTGCGCGAGGGCTAGCTCTGCTGGCGCGTTCCGGCTGGCGCGACGTCGCGCCCCTTGCGGCCCCCGCCGCGCCCCTCGTGGCGCCTCTCTGCGGCCCCGGAGGAACGGTAAGGGCCGGGAGCAGCGGGGCGCCCCTGCGGCCCCGGAGGGTGTTCTTGGCCGTGCCGTGGGACGGGTGACATGATGCTGCCATACGTCTAACCCGTCTGCTCAGGGTCAGCTCCTGGAGCGTGTCGCCGTGGAGGGTGGCAGGTGCGACGCTGCTTAGCGGGGTCCTCTGCTTCCTCGCCCCGGCGTCCTCCCCGGTACGGGCCCCCTCGGCCTGGTACGGCTCGCCCTGTACCCCGTGGGGATGCTCCTGGTCTCGGTGACGATCCTCCTGAGCGCCCCCCTGCTGGGGCGCGTCGCCCGGGCAGAGTCGGAGGCGGCGGACGCCCTGAGGGCCGCGGCGGCGGCCGGGACGGGAGGCTGGGACCGCGAGCACGCGCGGTTCCTCTACATGTTCAGGGTAAAGATGGTCAGGGTGCTGGCCGTCGGCCTGGGGTCGGTCCTCCTCCTGGTGAGCGTGCTGACCACTCTCCTGGCCCTCGGCAGGATCGGGGCCGACCTGCTGGAGGGCCCTGAGACGATTCACGTGGAACACTGCTACGGGCCCTGGGACAGGGGCCAGGCGCCTGACGGGGTGGTGGTCCACGACGACGGCCTCACCCTGGTGGGCCCGGACGGGTGATCCAGGTACGTGAAGCTGGACGGACCAGCGGGGGAGGGCGTCCGGCGGGCCTGCTACGGGGGCGCCCCCGCGCAGGTCCGCATGTGGGCGCGCACCCGCGTCGTCGCCGCTGTCGAGGCCGGCTGAGCCGCGCCGCTACGCCCGTGCCCGGCACGCCGGCCCTGGTGCCCCCTATTGCCTCGCACCATCTGCGGAACAACCCCGCACCCGGCGTGCCGGCCCTGGTGGCAGGATGGGGCCATGCGGTGCCGGGGAGGCAGCCGGGCCGCCCGCCTGCGGCTCCTGGTGGCAGGATGGGGCCATGAGTGACACCCGCCTGCCTGAGGCCCCCGCCCTGCCCGGCTGGGAGCACCGCTCCAGCGGCAAGGTCCGTGACGTCTACGTCCCCGCCGACGACGGCCCCTGGGTGGGCCAGGACGTCCTGCTGGTCGTGGCCTCCGACCGCATTAGCGCCTACGACCACGTGCTGTCCACCCCCGTGCCGGACAAGGGCAGGGTGCTGACCGCCCTGAGCGTGTGGTGGTTCGAGCGCCTGGCCGACGTCGTACCGGGCCACCTGCTCAGCCTGGACGTGCCCGGGCCGGTCGCCGGACGCGCCATGGTCTGCCGCCGCCTGGACATGTACCCCGTGGAGTGCGTGGCCCGCGGCTACCTCACCGGCTCCGGCCTGGCGGAGTACCGGCAGCACGGATCCGTCTGCGGCGTCGCCCTGCCCGACGGGCTCACCGAGGCCTCCCGCCTGCCCGAGCCGGTCTTCACCCCGGCCGCCAAGGCGGGGCTCGGTGAGCACGACGAGAACGTCACCTTTGAGCGCGTGGTCCAGATGGTGGGCCCTCACGCCGCCAGCGCCCTGCGCGAGACCACCCTGGCCCTGTACGCCCGGGCCGCGCTCCTCGCCCGGGAACGGGGCATTATCCTGGCCGACACCAAGTTCGAGCTCGGAACGGACGCCACCGGGGCCCTGGTCCTGGGCGACGAGGTCCTCACCCCCGACTCCTCCCGCTTCTGGCCCGCCGAGGCGTGGGTCCCGGGGCGGGCCACGCCCTCCTTCGACAAGCAGTACGTGCGTGACTGGCTCACCTCCCCGGCCTCGGGCTGGGACCGTGCCAGCGGGCAGGAACCGCCCGCCCTGCCCGACGACGTGGTCGAGCGCACCCGGGAGCGCTACCTGGAGGCCTACGAGCGGCTCACCGGCAGGGCGCTGGCATGACCGAGCGGTCAGTGCCGCCGACGGCCTCGGGGCGGGGATCCCCGCCCGGGCCCGCCAGCCCGCCCGGGCCGGGTGCCGACGCGGCAGAGCCCCCTGAGGCCGCCAGCCAACGCACCTTCCGCCCCGGTCCCGGGCTGGTCGTCGTCCTGGCCGGGACCGGGATGGTCGTGGTCCTCGCCCTGGGGGCGGCGGTCAGCAACGCCCTGGGCGCGCACGGGGTCGCCGCCCTGCTCGGCGGGACCTCCCTGGTCGTGGTAGGCCTGGCCCTCCTGGCCGTCCTGCGGGTCCCGGCCCGTTCCCTGGTGGTCAACGCGCCGCGTCTGCGCCTGGCCCGGGTCCGCTCCCGGGCCGCCCGGCGTGACCGGCTCCGCCAGGACGACCCGGCACGCACCCGGCGCCGGTGGCGCAGGGGCCGGCAGGAGGCGGACGGGTCGCCCCAGGCGGCGTCCCGGGCCCGCGGGCAGCACGAGGGCCGTGCCGCGGGGCACGCCGCGGGCCAGCTGGTCCTGCGCACCGTCGCCGGTGAGCTCACCCTGCCCGAGGCGGATCCCGACCGCCGCGAGCTGACCACCCTGGACGTGGTCTCCGGGCCCGTGACCACTCTGGTGGCCGCCTCCGCCCCGGGCCGGTGGGCGGACGAGCACCTGGCCGGCACCACCACCGGGGAGAGCCTGGCGCGGCTGGCCCAGCTCCTGGCCGGCACGCTGGGGTTCGTCCTGCTGGCCCTGGGACTGGCCTCCGTCCTGGGGCAGGTGCTGTCGTGACCGCCCGCCAGCAGCGGCCTGCCCGCCGCCGGGGCGAGCCCGCCTCCGGCGTGGACTGGGGCGGCCCCCGCCGTCCGGCCCACCCGGACGCCGTCGACCTCGACCAGGAGGGCGCCACGAGGTGGGGGAGTCCTGGTCTCGGCGCTCGCGGCCCGCAGGACGCCACCGACTGGGGCGGGCCCGCCGACGCCGCTGCCCCGCGCCGGGGCTCGCCCTGGGGCGCCACGGCCCGCCGCCAGCGTCTCATGGGGGTCGTCTTCGCCCTCCTGGGACTGGTCCTGGCCACCAGCGCCGCCATGAACCTGGCCCGCAGCGCCCAGGCCGGGCACCCCTGGATCCCGCCGTGGCTGGTGGCCGCCCTGGGAGGGGCGGGCCTGGTCGCTGCCGCCGGCTACCTCGCCTGGGCGGGAGGCACCCCGGTGCGCAGGGAGGCGGACCGCTGGACGCCGACCCTCGTGGACGCCGCCGCGGGCCTGACCAGCGGATCGGTGGAGGTCGCCGACCCTCGTCGGCTCCTGGGGGCGGGCCCCGCCGGTGCGGGCCAGCAGGGTACGGGCTGGCAGGACGGGGGGCCGCCGCGGGTACGTGTCACCTCCGGGCCCACGCCCATCATGGGGACCTCGACGGTGGACCCCTCCAGGCACGCCCCCGCGGGCGTGGCCGGGGCCGTGGGCGGGTTCATGCTCGCCGCCGCCCTGGTGTGCGCGGTGGTCGCCCTGGTCCTGGGGCCCGCCTGGCTCCTGGCGACGGCGGCCCTGGCCGTCGGGGGGATCACCGCCACACGCCTGGCCGCTGACTGGCTGGGGGTGTACTGACTCACGCGGTTCGTTGTGAGAGTCACGTCACCTCTGGCGGTCAGCGGGCCTGTCCCTGCCTTCGGGGACGATAGAATCATGCTGCGTCGTGGCCTGTCCCACGCCACGTCCCTGGTCCTAGATCCCATATCCACCTGGAGGAACCAATGCGTCTCGGACGTACCGCCGCCATCCTGAGCGTTGGCGCGGCCCTGGCCGCCACCAACGGCCCGCTAGCCTCCCCGGCCCTCGCCTACGACAACAGCACGGACGGGTTCACCGTCCACATCGGCAGCCAGGCGCTTGACCCCGCAAGCACCTCCGTGGTCCTCAACGGCTCCGGCTGCTCCAACGAGTTCTCCAAGACGACGGACCCGGACAAGAAGGAGTACGCCCCGCAGGTCCGCGTCTCCCTGCTCCACAACGGTCAGAGCGGCCTCCAGGACGTCTCCGCGTCCACGCGCCCTGACCCGGACGGCAACTGGTCCACGGAGCTCAATATCGCCGAGATGGTGACAACCCACGGCGGCGACGTGAACGAGGACGGCTGGACCCTGTCCGTGGGCTGCTACGGCTACAACGACGCCACCCGGGCCGTGAGCGTGCCCATCTACTTCGACAACACCCACGTCACTGGTACCTACACCATTGAGGGGGCCTCCGTGGGCGCCCAGTCCTTTAACGTCGGGGGCAACGGCTTCACCCCTGGTGAGACCGTGACCGCCACCCTGGTGGACACCACCGACGAGTCCGTCACCTACCAGGTCGGCACCCTCACCGTGGACGCTGAGGGCAAGGTCCTCGGCTCCCTGGCCGCACCGGGAGGCGTCCCGGACGGCCGTTACAAGCTGGTGCTGACGGGGAGCCGCTACGGCGAGTCCGCCGCGAGCCTGACCCTCATTAAGGTCTCGGGCGGCCTGTTCAGCTTCGCCAACGGCGCCGGTGACGGCAATATGGCCGCCGCGGACAAGGACGACGACCCCGGCGTGCCCTCCGCCCAGCCCGCCAGCGGGACCAAGAAGCCCGGCGGCAGCGACCTGGCCAGGACCGGTGTCGACGCCACCCTGGCCCTGGGCGCCGCGGTCCTCGTCGGCGTGGGGGCAGTGACCGTCGTACGTCGGCGTCGGGCCTGACCCCTGGCTGCCCTCTCACCTGACTCCTCCGCCGGGGCCAGGACCTGTCCGCAGGCCCTGGCCCCGGCGGAGGGGCGTCCCCGGTCCGACGGCGCCGCGGGCCCGGAACGCCGTCCGCGGCTCCTCTCACGAGGCGGCCCGCACCTGCGGGGCGGCCTGCGACGCTGGCGCCCGTCCCTGCGCTCGTGGCGGGGGCTCACCTCCCTCGTGGCGGTGGTCCTGGTCGTCCTCCTGGTGGCGCTGGGGGCGGATCTGGCTGTCCTGGCCTACCGGCCCGACTACGTGGATCTGGCCCTCCCTGCCGCTACCGGCTCAGGCGGGCCCCCGGAGACCTGGCTCCTCGTGGGCACCGACTCCCGCCAGGACCTGCCCGACGGCCCCGCACGCTACGGCACCTCCGAGGACGTGAGCGGCCAGAGGGCCGACGTCGTCCTGCTGCTCCAGCCCGGCAGCCAGGGGACCCGGATCCTGGGCCTGCCCCGTGACCTCATGCTGGTCGGGGCGGACGGGACCGTGGACCGCCTGGCCGCCAGCTACCTTCGCGGGCCCCAGGCCACCGTGGACCTGCTGTGCACCGGCCTGGGGGTCAGGGCCACCCACCTGGTGGTGGTGGACATGGCCCAGTTCGCGCGCCTCGTGGACGCCCTGGGAGGGGTGGACGTGGAGGTGGCCGAGCCGGTGCGTGACGCCCGCGCCGGGCTGGACCTGCCCGGCGGCACCCAGCACCTGAGCGGCGTGGACGCGCTGGCCCTGGTGCGCTCACGCCACCCGGAGGTGCTCCGGGACGGGGTGTGGACCGCCCTGCCCGCCCCGGAGGGGGCCCGACGTCGCAGCGAGTTCAGCGCGTCGGTCATGCGCTCCCTCCTGGCGGCCCTGGCCCGGCAGGTGCGCGACCCGCTGCGTGCCCACGCCCTGGCCCACGACATCGCCGGGGACCTCACCCTGGACACAGGCACCAGTGTGTGGGACCTGGTCTCCCTGGCCCGCTCGGCCGCCACGGCCCGCGAGGGGGCCCTGAGCAGCGTCACCGTGCCCGCACCGGACCTGGAGGGCACCTTCGTCGCCCCGCCGACCCCTCAGACCTTTGAGGCCCTGGCCGCCTACGGATACACCCGGGGCACCTGCACCCCGACGTCCTGAGGCGGGCCGAGGCCTGCTGGTGCAGGTCGGGGCGGCCCGGGGCGGGCTTCCTGAGCCCGGTCGGACCTGGTCGGGGACGGTTGGGCCCGGTGGTCGCCTGGACGGGCGGCGCCCCCGCGGAGCAGGTAGGCTGAATCGCGCAGACACCTACCTTCCCCCGAGGAGAGCCGATGGGACGCATTGTCGTCGAGGTCATGCCCAAACCCGAGATCCTGGACCCTCAGGGCAAGGCCGTCGTGGGCAGCCTGCCCCGCCTCGGGTTCGACCAGTTCACCGCCGTACGCCAGGGCCGCCGCTTTGAGCTGAGCGTGGACGGCCCGGTCACCCCGGCGCACCTGGAGGCCGCCCGCCAGGCCGCCGACAAGCTCCTGTCCAACCCGATCATTGAGGACGTCGTCTCCGTGCACGCCGAGGAGGCCTGAGCCATGAGCACCCCAGCGCCGACCGGCGCCCGCATTGGCGTGGTCACCTTCCCCGGCACCCTGGACGACGTCGACGCCCTGCGCGCGGTGCGCCTGGCCGGGGCCGAGCCGGTGACCCTGTGGCACAAGGACGCTGACCTCCACGGCGTGGACGCCGTCGTCGTCCCCGGGGGCTTCTCCTACGGCGACTACCTGCGCTGCGGGGCGATCGCCCGCTTCGCCCCCGTCATGGACGAGGTGGTGGCCGCCGCCAGGGCGGGTATGCCGGTGCTGGGCATCTGCAACGGCTTCCAGGTCCTCACCGAGGCCCACCTGCTGCCCGGGGCCCTCATCCGCAACGACCACCAGCGCTTTGTCTGCACCGAGCAGCGTCTGCGCGTGGAGTCCGTCACCACCGCCTGGACGGGGTCCTTTGACCAGGGTGAGGAGGTCGTCGTGCCCATGAAGAACGGCGAGGGGAACTTCATCGCCTCACCGGCCGAGCTCGACCGCCTCGAGGGCGAGGGCCTGGTGGTCTTCCGCTACCTGGGCTCCAACCCCAACGGCTCCGCCCGTGACATCGCCGGTGTGCGCAACCGGCGCGGCAACGTGGTGGGCCTCATGCCCCATCCCGAGCACGCTGTCGAGCCCGGGTTCGGCCCGGACAGCCCGGCGGGCATGCGCCGGGGCGTGGACGGCCTGCGCCTCTTCCAGTCCGTGATCAGCTGCCTCGTGGGCGCCTGACGCCCCACGTACCGGTGGGGGGCCAGGCCCGTGCCGGGCCCGCCGTACGCCGTGCCCGGCTCGCACCGTGCCCGGCCCTGGTGGGGGCCTGGCGGGGGCCAGGGGGCGGCCCTGCTGCCCTGCCTGCTCCTAGAACGGCAGGGGGCCGATGACGAGGTGCCAGTCCACCACCGCCACGGTGACGAGCAGGACGCAGGTCACCGTCCCCAGGGCGAAGGCGACCAGGTAGGAGAAGGTGAGGACCCCCTCCGACTGGGCGGCGGCGTTGCCCTTTATGAGCGGGACCAGGCCACCCGGACCCGTGAGGCAGGACACCCAGAAGGTGACCGACGGCGAGGGGAGCCGGTAGCGCGGGTCCTGGTCAGTGCCGGGGGATCCTTGTCGGAGGGGACCTCCGCCCAGGGTCCTCCAGACCGCGAGCGCGTCAGCCGTGGCGTGATAGGTCCTTGGTACCACCACCAGGCACCTGCCGGTGCGCGGGTCGCGCGGCCCGCCCGGCACCCCCCACAGCCCGCACAAGGCAGCGAGCATGAGGAAGACCGACAGGACGTGGGTGAGCCAGGTCCACTGGTTGTTGAACACGGACCCGTGTGCCAGCCAGTCACCCCACAGGACCTGGGCGGTGAGCAGCACGACGGCGACTGACAGCAGGGTCCGGGTCCTGCGGATCCGGGCCTGGGACGGGGCCGCCTCGGGCAGGTCCCGGAACGCCCGGTGCAGGTCCAGGAGGGGCACCACCGCCAGGACGCCGAGGACGACCAGTATTACGACGGAGGCTGGCAGGAGGGGGACGGGCCTGGCCGTCCCCAGAGGCGGGCCGGAGACCATGCTCCACGTCATGCCGGTGGTCAGGGTGAGGATGCCGTCAGGGGACAGGCGGCCGTAGCGGGAGTAGTCCTCCCAGAGGGTGAGCGGACAGGCCAGGACCGTCCTGATGACGAGAAGACCGAGGGCCGTGGCCCCCGCCCGCAGGACCAGGATGTGGCGGGCAGGCGCGGGCGCGGTCCTCGTGGCCGGCAGCGCGACGAGGACCAGCAGGACGTGGAGCACCAGGACCGCCTGGTGGCAGAGGGCGGTCAGGCTCAGACTGAGCACGTAGTACGGGGGGAGGAGGACGGCGAGCTCGTAGTAGAAGAGGAGGCATGCTGTCGCGGCGTCGTACGTCCCCAGGATGCCGGCGGCCAGGGCCAGCCACGGTGCCCGGCCCTGTCGTGCCTGGTAGAGCGAGACGACGAGCGTCACCGCGGAGCACAGGGGCATGAGCCTGATGTGCAACGAGTGCTCGGTGAAGGCCGATGCGAGGACCAGCCACGTGCAGGTGGTCGCCAGGCAGGCGAGCACGAGGACCCTGGTGGCGGCCAGGGGGCGGAGTCGTCCTGGTACGGTAACCGGGCTCATGGGGCTGGTAGGCCACCTGGGGCCTGCCCACAGGCTGGCCCGCGGGCCCCTCAGGTGATGTCGATGGCCTGGGCCAGGACGTCAATGAGCTGGAGCATGTGGCGGTCAGGCAGGAAGGAGCGGCGCACCGACTCGTGGGCCGCCTGCCCCATCTCGCCAGCCCGCTCCGGGAACAGCAGGAGGCTGGAGACCGCGGACGCCCAGGCGGCGCCGTCGCCGGGATCCACGAGGCACCCGGTGAGGCCGTCCTCCACCTGGTCCCTGATACCGCCCACGGCCGAGGCCACCACGGGCGCCTTCTTCCACATGGCCTCGGCCACCGTCAGGCCGAAGGCCTCCACCAGGGAGCGCTGGGTGACCACCGTGCTCACCCGCTGGAGGGCGTTGACCGTCACGGCGTTGACCTCCCGGTCCCGCGCGGGGATGGCCGCCACGTGGACGCGACGGGCCGCTGAGCGGGGCAGGAGGTCCACCGCCTCCAGGACCTCCTCCAGGACCCGCTGCGCCTGTGCCTCCCGGTCCGGGTCGGGCTGCGGGCCCACCAGGAGCAGGTGGGTGTCCTCGGGCAGGTCGGCCAGGTGGGCGGCGAAGACCTCCACGAGCTCCTCCATGCCCTTGAGCGGGTCCCAGCGGGAGACCTGGGTGACCACGCGCGAGCCCAGCGGGACCGGCAGGTTGACGCCGGTGACCTGACCGGCGGCGTCGGCGGTGGCCCGGATGGCGTCCGGACGGCCGTCCTCGCGCACGAAGGGCACCGCCTCAAAGGGCGGCTCACCGGCGAACACCCCCGAGAGGCGGGCCACCGACCAGGCCTCGTCCAGGCCCAGGACCTGGTTCTTGGGGCTGTCGGGGTTGATCGACGGCGGGATGACGGCGCAGCGCTCGACCTCGGTGAAGGGCGGGCGGTACTCCTCGCAGGAGACGACCGTGAGGTCGGTGTCCTCCAGGTAGCGGTCCAGGAAGGCCCAGGCGTGCTGGCCGGCCTCGCCGGCGTCCTGCGTGCCCAGGTGGCAGCGCCACACGACGGTGGCGCCGGCCGCCTTGAAGAACCGCGCCAGGCCGGCCGTGGGCGGGTCGTGGAGGATGACGACGTCGCCGTCGCGCACCCCCTCGACGTTCTCGGCGTTGGAGCTCAGGACGTGCTCGTAGATGTCGCGCTGCTTCTCCCCCAGCCGGCCGCCGTCGCCGCGGTCGCCGTGGATGCCGGCGTGGAGCCGGGCCGAGATGGTGAGGAACTCGGCGGGGGCGTCCAGGATGAGCCAGCGGGCGTCAATGCCCTGCTCAATGGCGTATCCCACAATGGGGGCGACGATCTCCGCCGGGCCGCTGCCCGCGGAGGCGTTGGGGGTGACGGTCCACACGGTACGGCCGTCAAGGAGGCCGTGGGCGGCCTCGACCCCGTCACGCAGGCGGCGGGTGGCGACCTCGTCCAGGTGCGAGGCGAGGTCGGCCAGGTGCAGGGGGGCGACGTCAATGGTTCTCATAGTCCAAATCCTGCCTCTTTTTCTTGTGATGCGCAGCACTGCGGGGGTCGTGTCTCGTTTTGTGCCAGGATAGCGGGTGCCGGGGGCTGCCAGAATGGTGCCCTGAACCGTGCGTCCGTCCCTATCTCCCCCAGGAGGAACCGTGGGCCAGAACCCCTACGCTCCCCAGCCCTACGACCCCTCGGGCGCCTCGCCCTACGCGCCCTCCGCACCGCAGGCGGGCGCCCCCTACGCGCCCTCGGCGCAGGATCCCTACGCGGGCCAGGCCTACGCGGGCCAGGCCTATGCTGGTCAGGCATACGCCGCCCAGCCCTACGCGGGCCAGGCCGTCATGTACGCCGACCCCCAGTACGCCGTGCCCAAGTCCAAGGCGGCCGCGGCCGTCCTGGCCTTCTTCCTGGGCTGGGCCGGGGCCCACAACTTCTACCAGAGGCAGACCGGCCGGGCGATCGGCCACCTCGTCATGGCGGTGCTGGCCATTGCCCTGTTCGTGACCGCCCTTGTCATGGTGGCGAATGACCCCTACATCCCGAATGGGAGTGACAAGGAGTTTACCGTCGGGCTCCTGACGCTCGGCTCCCTGTTTGTCTTGGGGGTCAACGCCCTGTGGGCTTTTATCGAGTTCATTATCGTCCTGGTGTCCGACGACGGCAGGCTCACCTGAACCCGCCCTGACCGGGCGCGGCCCCGTGCCGACGACCGGATCCTAAGAGGCCCCGTCGACGGCGGCCAGGCAGGGCCCTGGTGCTATGATCAGCCACCTAATCTCACGTCTGTGTTTAAGGAGGCGACATGAGCCAGAAGCCCGGCTCCCACCGTCCTGGATCGCCCGCTCGCCCGTCCGGGGGCTCCCCGGTGCCCGGGCGCCCGGGGCGGTCGCCCCGCCCCTGAGGGCTCCCGTACCAGGTCCAGGTCGACCGCAGTGGGTCTGGCCGTGTTCCTGGGATACCTCGGGGGGCACAACTTCTACCGCGGGCAGCTTCTCCAGGGGTCGGCCACGTCTTCCTGTGCTTTATGGGGGTCGCTATCCTCATCGGTTCCCACACGTCGTTCGGGACGATCGCGGGTTGCGGCCTCCTGCTCGTTGACTGCCTCTGGGCCGTCGCCGAGCTCTTCTGGATCGCGACGTCCAAGGACGGGACGCTTCTCTGAAGACTCTCTAAGACCATCCTCCGGGGCGCCGGGCCTGCGCCGCCGCCCTTGCACCAACCGTCTTTCACCGTCCACGACCCTGAGGAGAGGCTATGAGCCAGGATCCCTTCTACCAGCCCAACTATCCCGCCCAGCCGGGCTACGCGCCCCAGGGCTACGTCCCCCAGCCCGGGTACGCGCAGCCCTACCTGTACCCGCAGAACCCGAACGCCAGGTCCAAGTCGACCGCGGCCCTCCTGGCCTTCTTCCTGGGCTGGTTCGGGGCCCACAACTTCTACCGGAAGCAGACCGCCCAGGCGATCGGGCACATTGTCCTCTTCGCCATCGGGCTCATCCTCCTTATTATCAGCATTGCCACCTACGAGCCCTCGTACGTCGTCAGCCCCTACTCGTACCCGTACTCGTACTCGTATGTTGAGGACAGCATCACGACGACCGTCCCCTTCATCATCGCCTGGATCGTCTACTCGGTCAACGGCCTCTGGACCTTTGTCGAGTTCATTATGATCCTCGCCTCCAAGGACGGCAGCCTCGTCTGAGAGGGCGCCCGGGGCCGTGCGTCTCGCGCCGCGGGTGCGCCCTGCGCCACGCCGTCGGCCCTGACCTGGTGCTGCCGGGGCCGACGGTATCCTCAGGGCCTGGCTCTACCCTCCACGTTCAGGAGCACCTATGGCGCCCACCACCCAGACCACTGCCGTCGTCCCCCCGGACACCGTCCAGGACGCCGCGGCCACCCCCGAGCGGGAGATGCCGTGGAAGGACCTGGGGCTCAAGCAGCAGGAGTACGAGGACATCAGGAGGCTCCTGGGGCGTCGTCCCACGGCCGCCGAGCTGGCCATGTACTCGGTCATGTGGTCTGAGCACTGCTCCTACAAGTCCTCCAAGATCCACCTGCGCCAGTTCGCGGACAAGA
>ERZ772917.769-NODE-769-length-21348-cov-9.491100_pt1 | contig 21348 bp, 21 predicted proteins | sample MGYA00511187_ERZ772917 | MGnify/ENA primary metagenome ERZ772917 (study PRJEB29015, sample SAMEA2737925) | human oral metagenome | biome: human oral; feature: human-associated habitat; material: dental | place: China | collected 2012 ...
CTATTAAAAGATAATCTAAATCACTCCAAACAACTTCATTCCAAAATTGCATAACAGCTCCTGCAATTACAGGTCCACGCCATACAACTGGCTCATTTTCATCTATCATAAGATTTATTGAAACAATTTCTATTCCATCTTCTGTAACAACTGGATACATATTTTTTCCATCAGTTATCATTTTCTGATTGCTAACATTCATAAGTCTTGGAATACTAGGTCCAGTTATATCTGCATCTAAAACTCCAACTGAATATCCTTTTTTTCTTAGCTCTTTTGCAAGTAAAGTAGTTACAGTAGATTTTCCTACTCCACCTTTTCCACTCATTACTGCAATAACATTTTTTATATTTTTATCATCTTTCACCTTAGGTGCTTCTTTTGGTATCATTTCTCCTCCTAAATAAATAATATAATTCTTTTTAATAGTTTACTATTTTAGTAGACATTTGTCAATCTTATGAAATTTAAATATTTTGACTAAATAAGTTCTTGAAATTTAAAATAAAAAACCATATAATAAATGCAGTAATTTCAATTTAGGAGATTTTATGGAAAATTTAAAGAAAAAAATTTATATATGTGTTGGTTTTCTAGCAGTTGGATTAGGAATAATAGGTGCTTTTCTTCCAGTAATGCCAACTGTTCCTTTTCTACTTGTAGCTTTATTTTGTTTTGAAAGGTCATCTAAAAAATATCATGATATGATACTTAATAATAAATACTTTGGAAAAGTTCTAAGAGATTACTATGAAGGTAGAGGATTAACTACTTCTGTAAAAATAAAGGCTGTACTATTTTTAAGTTGTGGTATGGGATTTTCAGTTTATAGAGTACATAATTTACATTTAAGAATAATGTTAGTTCTTATTTGGGCAGGAGTTGCTCTACATATTATATTATTAAAAACTAAACCTAAGGAAAAATAAAAAAAGCAGGAACAACTGGCAGATTGTTCCCACATAAAATCTTAATAAGAATTTTTAGATAATAATATCAATAATATTATTATCATGACAAATAATAATGATAGTTTCTTCAACTCTTTCACCTCCTTTAATAGAGATTAGGAGGAAGAAAAAATAGCAAATAAATTATATCATTGAAATTAAAAGTTTTCTATGTTATAATTTGTTTGACAAAGAAATATGATAGTAAAAAAATAGCAAAATAGTATCTATGGCAGTAGATACTATTTTTATTTTAAAAATAGAAATATAATGTTATAATAAAATTTAGAATTATTATTTAAAACATAAAGAATGGTAGGGGAAAAATGAGAGTAAGACTAGCAAAAGAAGATAAAAATTCAAATTATAAAGTAAGTTTATCAGATATTTCAAAAGAAAAAGATTTTATAAAAATTTTAGAAAATTACAATATTCAATATAAAAAGACAGAATATTTTAAAGATTTTTTTATGTATAAATTAATAGATATTAACAGTAAATTTATTATGATATTACAGGAAAAGGCTTCAAACTACATTAAATATATTGAGCCTGTTTCAATATATTCATTACCTTTACAAATTGATGATGAAAGTGGAGAAGTTCCTATTATTTATCCAGAAGAAAATAAAAATTATGTCACTTTAGGTGTTATAGATAATGGTATTGCACATATAAAATATTTAGACCCTTGGATAAAAAGAGTTCATACAAGATTTTTAAAGAAAGATACAAGTACAACTCATGGAACATTTGTCTCAGGAATAGCTTTATATGGAGATAAATTGGAAAATAGAGAAATGGTAAAAAATGAAGGTTTCTATCTTTTAGATGCAACTGTTTTATCAGCTACAACAATAGAAGAAGATGACTTATTACAAAATATAGCCTTAGCAATAAAAGAAAATCATAAAAAAGTTAAAATTTGGAATTTATCTTTAAGTGTAAAAATAGCAATAGAAGAAGATACTTTTTCAGATTTTGGAGTAGTTTTAGACCATTTACAAAAGACTTATGGAGTTCTTATCTTTAAATCTGGTGGAAATGGTGGAAATTTTATGAAAAAATTACCAAAAGGAAAACTTTATCATGGTTCAGACTCTCTACTTTCAGTAGTTGTTGGAGCTATAAATGATGAAAGATATGCTTCAAATTATAGTAGAGTTGGTTTAGGACCTAAGGGAACAATAAAGCCTGATTTAGCTAGTTATGGTGGAGAATTATTACTTGGAGATAATGGAGAAATGATAATGAATGGAGTAAAATCATTTTCTAGAAATGGGAATATTGCTTCATCATCTGGAACAAGTTTTGCAACAGCAAGAATTTCATCACTTGCTACAATAATTTATCAAAATATTTGTAAGGATTTTAAAGATTTTTCAGACTTTAATCCTACTTTTTTGAAGGCATTGATTATTCATTCTGCTAAAAATACAGATAGAAATTTATCTATGGAAGAAATAGGTTATGGAATACCTGCTACTTCAACTGAAATTTTATCATATTTAAAAAACGAAAATATTAAAATATTTAATGGAGTAATGGAAAAAAGTAAAGATATTGACCTAGATGCTTCATTCTTTGAATTTAAAAAAGATATGAAAGTAAAGATTACTTTGGTTTATGATACAGAGTTTGACTATTTACAAAAGGGTGAATATATAAAATCTGATATAAAAATTAAAGATATTTCAGAAGCTGGAAGAAATTTAACAAGAAAATTTGAAGGGATATTAGCAAGAAATAAGAAGATAGAATTATATTCTGATAATGATATAAAGAAAAATTATACTTTAATAGTAGAAAAATTGAACTAATTGGACTAGGGGAGATACTATGAAAAGAGATGCTAATTTTGGAATGTTAAGTACCTTTATTGGAGGTACACTTTGGGGAATTAATGGTGTAATGGGAAGTTTTTTATTCCTTTATAAAAATATCACTACTAATTGGCTTATACCATATAGATTAGTATTTGCAGGTTTGTTATTACTTGGTTATCTATATTATAAACAAGGTCCTAAGATTTTTGGTATTTTAAAAAATCCTAAGGATTTATTACAAATCCTTTTATTTGGTTTTATTGGAATGTTAGGTACACAATATACTTATTTTTCTGCTATCCAGTATTCAAATGCTGCAATAGCAACAGTGCTTACATATTTTGGACCAACCTTAGTTTTGATTTTTATGTGTTTAAAGGAAAGAAGAAAGCCTTTAAAATATGAAATTGTTTCAATTTTACTTTCAAGTTTTGGAGTTTTTCTTTTGGCAACACATGGAGATGTAACAAGTTTACAAATATCTTTTAAAGCTCTTGTTTGGGGACTATTATCAGCACTATCTGTTGTTATCTATACTGTACAACCTGAAAAACTTTTAAAAAAATATGGACCTCCAATAGTAGTTGCTTGGGGTATGATAATTGGTGGAATACTTATTACATTTGTAACAAAGCCTTGGAATATAGATGTTATTTTTGACTTTACTGCTTTCTTTGTATTTTTACTAATAGTGTTCTTTGGAACAATTATTGCATTTATTCTTTATTTAACAGGAGTTAACATTATAGGACCTACAAAAGCAAGTATAATTGCTTGTATTGAACCAGTAGCTGCAACTATTTGTGCAATATTATTTTTAGGTGTGTCTTTTGGTTTTTTAGATTTAATAGGTTTTGTATGTATAATATCAACAATTTTTATAGTTGCTTATTTTGATAAAAAAACAAAGAAATAAATTAATGAATTTGATTTTTATTTTCTAATAGTTTATAATTTAATTGAAACCAAAAATAAAAAGAGGTGATAAATATGGCTACTATAACATTAAATGTTACAGATGAAGAAAAACAATTAATAACTGATTTTTCAGAAGCTAATAATATGAGTATATCAGAACTTATACTAAAAATTATTGAAGATTTAGAAGATGAAGAAGATTACAAATTAGCAGAAAAAATAATAAATGACCCTAATACTAAATATACAGAAGGTATTGAAGATCTTGCTAAAGAATGTGGGATTGATTATGATGCCTTATAAAGTTATTAAAACTGATAATTTTGTGAATAATTTCAAAAAATTAGATAATTCCATTAAAATAAATATTTTAAAATACATTAAAAAATTAGAATTGAGTGATAATCCAAAAGCATATGGAAAAGAACTAAGTGGAAATATGGCAGGATTATACAGATTTAGAATTAATAATTACAGGTTAATAACAAAAATAGAAGAAAAAAAGCTAATTATTTATGCACTTGGATTAGGTCATAGAAGTAGAATATATGAAATTCAAAATTATAGTCAAAAATAATGATTATATATTTTATAAAATTTATAAACGGCTTCCTATAAAGCCGTTTTTTATTAAAAATGAGGTGGAATTTTGGCAATATTACAAGTAAATGATATATATATGGGTTTCTCTGGTGAAACTCTTTTTAAAGAAATATCTTTTTCAGTTGATGAGAAAGACAAGATAGGAATAATAGGTGTTAATGGTGCAGGGAAAACTACACTTATTAAATTATTATTAGGTTTAGAAAATTCTGAAATCAATCCTGCTACAAATGAGAGAGGAACTATCTCAAAGAAAAGTAATTTAAAAGTTGGGTATCTTGCACAAAATACACAACTTAACAAAGAAAATACTGTTTTTAATGAGCTTATGACAGTATTTAATAATCTTTTAGAAGACTATAACAGAATGCAAGAGATAAACTTTTTACTAACTGTTGATTTAGATAATTTTGATAAATTGATGGAAGAACTTGGAGAAGTTTCTGAAAGATATGAAAGACATGAAGGATATTCAATAGAATATAAAATCAAACAGATTTTAAATGGTTTAAATATTCCAGAAAATTTATGGACTATGAAGATTGGAAACTTATCAGGTGGACAAAATTCAAGAGTTGCACTTGCTAAAATCTTATTGGAAGAACCTGACTTATTGATACTTGATGAGCCTACAAACCATTTAGATTTAACTTCTATTGAATGGCTTGAAAAGATTTTAAAAGACTATAATAAAGCTATTATTTTAATATCACATGATGTCTATTTTTTAGATAATGTTGTTAATAGAGTTTTTGAAATTGAAGGAAAAAGATTAAAAGACTATAAAGGGAACTACACTGATTTTTTAATTCAAAAAGAGGCTTATTTAAGTGGAGAAGTTAAAGCCTATGAGAAGGAACAAGAAAAAATCAAGAAAATGGAAGAATTTATTAGAAGATACAAAGCAGGAGTGAAATCTAAACAAGCCAGAGGTAGAGAAAAAATCCTTAATAGAATGGAAAAAATGGAAAATCCTGTTGTAACAACTCAAAAGATAAAATTAAAATTTGGTATTAAGGCTCAAAGTGTTGACTTAGTTTTGGATATTAAAAATTTATCAAAAACTTTTGAAGATAAATTATTATTTAAAGACTTAAATTTAAAAATTTATCGTGGAGAAAGAATAGGTTTAATTGGAAAAAATGGTACTGGAAAATCTACTCTTTTAAAGATTATCAATAATTTAGAAAAAGCTAGTTCAGGGGAATTTAAAATAGGTGAAAGAGTTTCTATTGGTTACTATGACCAAAATCATCAAGGTTTAGGTTTAAATAATAATATTATAGAAGAACTGATGTATTATTTTACTCTATCAGAAGAAGAAGCAAGAAATATCTGTGGAGCCTTTCTATTTAGAGAAGATGATATTTATAAAAAGATTTCTTCTTTAAGTGGTGGAGAAAAAGCAAGGGTTGCCTTTATGAAACTTATGCTTGAAAAGCCTAATTTCTTGATACTAGATGAGCCTACTAACCACTTGGATATATATTCAAGAGAAATTTTAATGGATGCACTTGAAGATTATCCTGGAACTATCTTAGTTGTATCTCATGATAGAAATTTCTTAGACACTGTTGTAACTAAAATCTATGAGTTAAAAACTGATGGTGTAGAAACTTTTGATGGAGATTATGAGGCTTACAAACAAGAAAGAGATAATGTAAAGGTAAAAAATGAAGAAGCTGTTAAATCTTATGAAGAACAAAAAAAGGCTAAAAATAGATTGGCTTCTTTGGAAAAGAAACTTGTTAGAATAGAAGAAGAATTACAAAAAGTTCAAGAGCAGATAGAAGAAGTAAATAAGAAATATCTACTTGCTGGAGAAAAAAATAATGTAGATGAACTTATGTCTTTACAAGAAGAATTAGATAATCTTAATCTAAAAATGATAGAAAAATTTCAAGAATGGGAAGAAACAGAGATAGAATTAAAAGATTTGCAATAATAAGGGAGAAATGATTATGTTAACAAAATTTCAAGTAAAAAATTTTAAAAAATTCAATGATAATCTTGTTTTTGATTTAAGTAAAAAAGGAGATTATGATTTTAATGAAGAAGTTATAAGAAATAATAATATAAATTTTGCATTAATTTATGGAAGTAATGGAAGTGGAAAATCTAATTTAGGACTTGCTATTTTTGATATTCTTTTTCATATTACAGATTATATTAAACCTAAAACTCTATATGAAAATTATTTATATGGAAATGGTATTTTGGAAGATAAAGCCGAATTTGTATATAATTTTTTGTTTGATAATCATAATGTAGAGTATAGATATGTCAAAAAAGGTTTTGAAAATTTAATTGAAGAAGAATTTAAAGTAGATGGCAACACTTTAATATATATGAATAGAGAGAAAAAAAAAGAAGAAATTCATATTCCAGAAGGGAACACCTTAAAAACAGAAGGTTTTTTTGAAACAAATTTATCTTTAATAAAATATATTTTAAAAAATACTATTCCAAAAACAGAGGTATTAGAAAAATTTAATAATTTTATAAATAAAATGAATTGGTTTAGAAGTCTTCAAACTAATAGTTATATGGGATATTTTTTAGAGGATAATTCAGTTACTGAAACTATATTAAGTATAAACAAAATAGAAAAATTAAATATTTCTAGTGAAGAAAAAGAAAAAAAATATAATGAAAATTTAAAAAAGTTAGAAAATTTTCTTTTAGAAGGTGGAATAAAATTATCTCTAATTCAATTAGAAAGAGATGGAAAAAGAACAATTTATGTACAGTTTAAATCTCCTAATAAAGAAGAAAAATTAATAAAACTATTGAATATTGCTTCTTCTGGAACATTAGCTTTACTTGTTTTTTATGTTTTTTTTATAAGAATAGAAAAGAATTCTTTTTTATTTATAGATGAATTTGATGCTTTTTATCACTATAAATTAACTAAATTTATTATAAAAAAATTAAAGGAGAAAAAAAATGTTCAAATTATTTTGACAACTCATTCTACTAATTTAATGGATAATGAATTATTGAGACCAGATTGTTATTTCATCTTAAAAGATAATAAAATTAAAAGTTTCCCTGAATTAACAGACAAAGAATTAAGAAAAGAACATAATATAGAAAAATTATTTAAGTCAGGTGCTTTTGATGAGTAAAATTTTAATATTATTAGAGGGTGAAAAATTAGATAAAGATATTATTCAAAAATTAAAGGATATTTATAAATTTAAAACTAATATAGAAATTGTAGTCTATAAAACAAATATCCACAATCTATATAAAGATATAAAAAATACTAATGATAATAATGTCTTAGATATTGTTACATTACTTAATAAAAAAGATAAAAATCTTAAACTACAAAAAGATGATATAGGAGAAATTTATTTATTTTTTGATAGTGATATGCAAGACCCTAAAGCAAATAATGAAAATTTAAAAGAAATGTTAGAATATTTTAATGATGAAACTGATAAAGGAAAATTATACATTAGTTATCCAATGGTTGAAGCTTTTTTTGATATCGATTTTGAACAAGAGGAATATTACAAAAATAAAATAGTAGAGATAGATGGAATTAATTATGAAAGGCATAAAGACTATAAATCTGATAAAAATATTCTAAAGAATATTAAGAGAAATTTTGAAAAAGACATCAAGATTTTTCTTGATACAAATAAAATAGATATAATTTTTAAACAAAATATTAAAAAGCTTAATTATGTTGTAAATACAGATTTTTCATTTCTAGACTATAAGTCTTATAGTAAAATAAGAGAATTAGATATTTTTAACTCTCAAGTAAAAAAATATGGAGATTTAAAAATTAAGGTTTCTGTACTTAGTCCTTTTCCAAAATTTTTTATAGATTATTTTGGAAAACCTTTATACGAGGAATTAACTGAAACTGACAATCTCATTTAATATAATAAAATTAAAAAAACTGTTACAAATATACTGACTCAAAAAAGTTGAACAAATTAATTTAGCTTTCTAATAAGAATTGACTCCTTTAAAAAACAGGAGTTGATTCTTTTATTTTTGTGAATAATTTATAACATCTCCTCTTCTCAATTCTTTTCCATTAGAAAATTCAAGTCTAACATCTTGGGTTCCAACTAGTTCTTCATCTAACATAAAGTATAAAACAGCTAATTGTTTATCATTTTTATAATATGTTACAGATAAATACGCACCTATCTTATTTCCTGCAGCTCCATCTATAATTGCTCTATCAGCACCAAGTTTAAAATATATTCCATCTGATACACTCTCTATAGATGGTGCAGCCATATGTGCAAATGGTAACATGTAGCTTTCATTTGCTTTCATTATTTCTTTTAAAAATTCAACAGAGGAATACTCTGATATTTCATAATTACCCTCAACAAACTCAAATATATTTTTTTCAACTATAATATCAGTATTGTGATTTAAAGATTCAACTAAATCTCTAATTTCATCTAAAGACTTTATATCTTGTAAAGATACTTCTTGACTGCCTTTATTAGAAGCTATATGTAAAGTTGGATACCATGCTAACTTATAATAAAGAAGTTCTTTCATCTTTTCTTTTTCTTCTGAAGTTATTTTTTTATTACTATCTATTTTTTTCATATCTGATGAACTAAGCTCTGATAATTCCATAATTACATATTTGTTATTTCTTTTAGCTATAGGAATAGTTAAGGTAACTATACTTTCATCTCCAAGCCATATAAAAAATACAGAACCTGCTTGATGTAATTCGTTAAAATTTATCGTAATATCACACATACTATCAAGTTGTTTTGATATATCAAATATAATTTGATATATTGATAGACTATTATATCTGATATGTAATATGTCATCTATTAATTTTTCTTCATTATTTCCATATTCTTTCTCTTTGACTTTTAAGTCATTAGTGGTTACAGTATAAGTTTTCTTTTCAATTTGAGTTTTTGCCATAGTTACGTCATCATCAATCTTTGATAAATGAGGATTCTTTTCATAACTAGAGCCACAAGCAACTATAAATAGAACTGAAAGTCCTAATAAAAATTTGTATAAGCTTTTCATTTAAAATCTCTCCTTTTTTACTTAATTTATCATATTCTCTTAATTTTATCAACATCTAAACTACTCCTGCCTATAGAAGTGGGAGACTTCTTCATGAGATTTGTTAAAAATAAAAAAGCTGTTAATAAATTAATAACTAAATTATTAATTACAACAGCCCATTTAATTTTTACATAGTAGCAATTTTTTTTGCTAATTCTTGTAGTTTTTCTCTAGTTTCAGAGTTTGGACTACCTTTGCAAGCCATAGGTAATTCAACTATTTTAGCACCTAATTTTTCAACTTCTTTTATCCAATGGCTCATATACATGCCTGTACCCCAACCAAAAGTTCCAAAAAGATAAATTTTTTTATCTTTAAATCTTTCAGCATTTCTTTTCATGAAAGGTTGAAAATACTCTTTTTCTATAGCTTCAGTTTGGTTAGCTGGAGAAGCAAGTGCTAAGATTTCACAATCGAAAGCTTCATCATCATTTTTTAATTCAACTACACTATAAGATTTAAAAGAAACTCCTGCTTCTTGAAGTCCTTTTTCAAATGCTTTTACCATTCTTAAAGTATTACCTGTAAAACTGTAATAGACAATATTAACTTTATTCATTTTTTACCACCTTAATTCAATTTAATTTTCTCTCCACTTTATTTTAGCACAAAATGAAATTTTTTCAATATTTTTTATAGAAATTCTATTTTTTAAAAGAGATAGCTTCTAATAAATGTTTCCTTTCTAAGTCTTCTTTTCCTTCTAGGTCAGCTATTGTTCTTGCTATTTTTAAAATCTTGTCATAAACTCTAGCTGAAATTTTTAAATTTTCTAAGGCAGAGATTAAAAATCTTTTATCTTCATCTTTGATAGCACAATATTTTTTTAATTCTTCCTGTGTCATTGTTGAATTAGTTCTAGTTTCTTTAAATCTTTTTAATTGAATTTCTCTAGCTTTTATAACTCTTTTTCTTATTTCAGTTGAGCTTTCAGCTTTTTTATTATTTACTAACTCCTCTTCATTCAATCTTTTTATTTGTATGATTAAGTCTATTCTGTCTAAAATAGGACCTGATAATTTTTTAGTATATCTTTCAATCTCAATATTAGAGCATTTACAATTCCCTTCATATAGCATTCCACAAGGACAAGGATTACTTGTTCCAACTAAAAGAAAATTCGTTTTAAATTCCACTCTATACATAGCTCTAGTTATACTTACAAAGCCATCTTCCAAAGGTTGTCTTAATGCTTCTAAAACACTATGTTTAAACTCACTCATTTCATCTAGAATTAAGATTCCATTACTTGCCAAACTTATCTCACCAGGTATAGCTTTTTTCCCTCCACCTACCATAGCTGGAAGTGTAGTACTATGATGTGGCATCCTAACTGGTCTTTTTGATATAATAGGATTTTTTTCAGATAATTCCCCTGCCACACTGTATATTTTAGTACTTTCTATAATTTCATTTTCAGACATCTCAGGAAGAATTCCTATCATTCTTTTAGCAAGCATAGACTTACCTGAACCTGGGCTTCCAATCAAAAGAATATTATGTCCTCCTGCTGCTGAAATCTCCATTGCTCTTTTTGCAAAATATTGTCCTTTTACATCAGAAAAGTCTAAAATATTATCCTCATCTTTCTCTATCTTTATTTTTTCAAAATCTAACTTTACTCCATTTTCTATAAAGTTCACAACATCTGCTATGTTCTTAACTACTACTATATCTATTCCATCTATTAAGCTAGCTTCATTTCTATTTTCATAAGGAAGTATAACACCTTTAAAAGCTTTTTCTTTAGCTAGTATCACAGTATTTATTGTTCCTGTAACTCCTTTAACTTCTCCATCTAATGAAAGCTCTCCTACGAAAAGATAATCTTTAACTATTTCTCTTGTATCTTTTAAAAGTTTCATTTCTAAAATTATTCCCATAGCTATGGCTAAGTCGAACTGTGCTCCTTCTTTTTTTATACCTGCAGGAGATAAATTAACTACTATTTTTTGAGGACTTATTTCATAATTAGAGTTTTTAAGAGCTGCTTTAACCCTAAATTTACTTTCAAGTATGGCAGTATCTCCCATACCAACTATTGAGAACATAGGTAAACCTCTTGAAATATCAACTTCTACTTCAACTAAATAAGACTCTAATCCTAAATAAGAACTTGTAAAAATTTTCTTTTTCATATTTCTCTATCTCCCTTTCATTTTTATAATATTATATACTTTTATTATATTATATGTTAGAAAATATTTCAATTATTATAAATAAAAAAGCTTGTTACAAAAGTAACAAGCTCATTTATTTTAGTTGATTAACAATTATTTATTTTGTAATTGTTCTCCAGTATAAGTCCAATTGAATTCAACTGTTTGAGTTTTGAAGAATTCTTCAGCAGCAGCAACTCCTCCGTCTTTAGCAGCTGGTACTCCTGTTTCACTGTCTACGTGTAATAAGTAGTCAGTAGGTGCTTTAATTTCTAATTGTAATTTATATTTTCCAATTGGAATTAATCCTTTTTTAACGTTTATACCATAGTGAGCTCCATCATCAGCGTTCATTGGCATAAATGTTCCTGAAGTTATTTCAGTTTTTCCATCTTCAGATAATACTTTATAGTTTACTGTTAAGTAAGCTGGCCAAATATCTTCTCCGTCTCCAAATCCATATTTCTTAGCAGCTTCTGGTAATAAGTGGATGTCAGCTTCTAAGTGCATATCTGATTCAGCAGCTGAAGGTTGTTTTCCTTCTGGTATCATATCAACAGCTTGGAAATAAACTGCTGCTACTTGGTAAGGTCCTACAACTGTTTCATCTATAGGTACTTCTGCGAATCCAGATTCTCCTGGTTTTTCTGCTGGTGCTTCTGCTTTAGCTTCTTCTTTTGGTGCTTCAGTAGTTGCAGCTGGTTGTTCAGCTGGTTTAGCTTCTTCTTTCTTTTCTCCACAAGCTACAAGACCTAAAACAAGTAAAGCTCCTAATAATAATTTAAAATTTTTCATAATAAAATTCCTCCCTGTAAATTTAATTTATTTACCTTATGATTAAAAAATTACTTACCTTCTTCTACTGCTTCTCTTTTTATTTTTCTTTCTTTTAAATAGTTATTTAAAAGCATCCAAACAGAAGCTATTACTAACATAATTTGTGGTATTAAAGTCTCAGCTCTGTCATAGATATTAAGCCAAGAATTTTGGTAACCATTCATAGCTGGAATAGTTGTACTTCCAGATATAACACCCGCTTCAGTAAGTTCTACTACACCTTTTCCCATAAATGAAATACATAACAAGAATAAAAGTATACTTGTAAATGTAAAGAATGGTTTTAATGGTAATCTTACTGTTGAGTATCTAAATATTATATATATAATTACTAGAACTACAGTTCCTGCTAAAAATCCATAAAAAGCAAATAGTTTATTAGTTTGACCACCTGTCAACATAGCTTTATAGAATAAAACTAACTCTGCCCCTTCTCTTAAAACTGCTAAGAAAGCTGAAAAGATCAAAGCTCTTCCACTATTTTGGTCTATAGATTTTTGAACTTGTGATTTTATATATCTTGACCAAGCTTGTTCTTCTGAACGAGATAAAATCCAGTTACTTACCCAGAATAGAACTGCAACTGCAAGGAACATTGTAATTCCTTCCATTAATTCTTGTCCAACTCCACCTAATAAGATATCTATTAAGTAAGCTAGAATGAAAGAACAAATAACTCCAAATCCCATTCCTATATATACTTGCTTACATAGTTTTTGATTTCCTGTTTTTACTAAATAAGCAATTATTGCTACAACAACCAATATTGCTTCAAGTCCTTCTCTTAATAGTAGACCAAATGAAGCTCCAAATGATTTTAATTTAACAGCTGTTTCATCACCAACACTAATCGCTTCATTTCCAAATACTTTCTTTCCTAGTTCATCAGGATCATCTTTAGAAGCTACTCCATCAAGTACCATTGCATCTTTATACACTTTCATTGCAAGAGTATCAATTTCTTTATCAAGTTCAGCCACATTTCCTTGAATATTTCCTTTTAAAGTATGTTTAATTCTACGGAAAGTTGCTTCTATTTCATTTACTCTCTTAGCTGCAATATTTACCATTACATTTTTTTCAAAACCTTGAACTTCATAATAACCAAAGTAAGCTCTATTCATTGCATTGTATGCCTCATCATTATTGCCTTCTTCAATGAATTTTTTAGCAGCTTGAAATTCAATATTCATGTCCTTAGCAACATCTTGCCAAGTATTATATGTTTTCTTTTCTGCTGCTTCAATATCTATAGAAGATAATGAAAAAAACAAGCCAAATACAAGAATAAAAGCAAACAAAGATTTAAAACATCTTTTCATTTACTTCACCCCTAAAAACATTTAGCTATCTGTATAATTTATTATGTTTATATCTTATATCAAACATTTTTAAATGTCAATATATTTATTATACAAAATATTTTATCTCACCTTCATTTTACAATCATTACTTTCTATTCTCCTAATATTTTTGTATTTTTTATTAAAATCTTTACAATAAAAAAAGATTATTGCAAATTGTAATTCTTAATCTAAAAGTAAAAAATAAGCGAGTTACGAATGTAGATTTTAGATAAAAAATCTACTCAGTAACGAACTATTTTTTACTTTCTATTAATTTGCAATAACCTCTATATTTTTTTAAATTCTATTTGATGAAAGTTTTGAAAAATCATATTCTTTGTTTTCATCAAAATCTGTGTGAACATAGATGACAACTCCATCATGGATTAAATCTATAATCTTAGCATTTAATTCTACTGGTAGTGCAAGACAACCTTTGCTTCTTCCAAGGCTTCCATTTTTTCGAATAAATTCTTCACTAACATAGTCTGCTGAATGCATCACTATAGTTCTTCTTTCAGCATTGTCATTTTTTCCAGCCTCTAAACCATATAGAACAAGAGATCTTCCATGCTTACCATTGTAAATATTTCCTGTCAAATAAAAACCTGAAGAACTTGCATAAGAATTGTTTCTATCAGTAAATTTTGTTGCATATAGTCCTCCATTTCCCTTTCCATGAGAAACAAGAGAAGAGAACATAATTTTTTTCTTACTTAAATCAACAACAAATAATCTTTCTTCAGTTGAAGGTTTAGTATAGTCCACTAAAACTAAAAGTTCATCAGTGGCATACTTTATTCTTTCTAAACCTGAAACTGCATTATTAAAACAAGTAAAACTTACTTTATTATTTAGTTTTAAATCATAGTACATAGTTCTGATTTCTTTATCTGAAAAATCTTTCTTATAATTGGTAGAAAAATCAGTTGGTAATTCTATAGTTGTAAAGTCTGCAAAAACTACTGAAGATAACAAAAAATAGAACAGCAATAAAAACATTTTTTTTAAAATTTTCATCATATCACTTCATTACTTTATTTAAGAGTTACTTTCATAATAGGTTCGCCAATTTTCACTATCTTAGATAGTGATAAAATTTCAATTTTTTCAACTTTTTCCATATTATTTATTATAATAGGACTTTTTGTAGAAGGTACTTCACTTGAAATTTGGTCTAAATCATATTTTACAATTTCATCACCAACTTTTATAGTTCCTGCTTCTCTTAATTTTTGGAATCCTTTTCCATCTAATTTAACAGTATCTATTCCAAAGTGAACTATCATTTCTAGCCCATCAATTGTTTCAAAAATAAGTGCATGATTAGTAGGAAAAATATTCATTAATTGACCTTCTATAGGTGAACATATTACTCCTTTATCTGGTTCTATTGCACAACCATCTCCCACCATCTTTTGTGCAAAAGCTTCATCTGGTACATCTTTAAGTTCTATTACTTTTCCATTCATAGGTGAATATATAGTAACAACTGTCTTTTCTTTCTTTTTAAACATATCGAATAATCCCATAATAAACTCCCTCTCTTTCTAAAGTTTTTATATTATTTACTTTGTGTAACTACTGCTTTAGGATCTTTAAAAATTAATTCTATTCCTTCAGTAGATACTAAAGTTAGAGTATCTCCTGATAATTTAATACTCTTATTATTTTTTAAAATATCAAGAAATTTTAACTCTTGAGTCATTGCTTCTTGAGTTCCAGGTAATGTAGTCAGACCAAACTCACCAAAAGCAAATTTTCCTCCACTTACTTGATAAGTTCCAAAATATCTATTTATTCCACTGAAACCATATACTCTGTCTCCTTTAAATCCAATACTTGTTTTACTGTTATATCCTTCAGTAACTATAATAAATTCTCTACCATTTAGTTGTTCTTTTAAATTTGCAAAAATTCCAGTTGATGATGAAGAAGAACTAGAATTAGTGTTGTTAGATTTAGATGACAAAAATGGAACTTTTGTATCTGTACAAGCTGTTAAAGCTAGTGCTGCTATTCCTAATATTAATAATTTTTTCATATTTTTCACCGTCCTAAATAATTTACTTTTTTAAATTATACAATATTTTTTTTAATTATGAAACAAAAAATATTTCTTATAACAAATATTTTAATCTAAAACATCGTAAGGTAGGTATGTTACAGGCTTATTATATAAGTAATCTTTAAAGATAGTAGTTTTGATTAAATCTTTCTTGTCCATCTTAATATATCTTGAATATTTCTTATAAATATTTCCTATTTCAATCTTATCTTTAGCAAAAACAACAGTGTAATCCTCTATATTATTATCCTCAGTTACGCCATAAATTGTAGAATATAGCCCTCCTATTTCATCTGCTAAACCATTTTTAACTGCTTCAGTCCCTGTCCAAACTCTACCTTCAGCAAGCTCTTTTAATCTTTCTTTATCTATCTTTCTACCATTTGATACAACGTTTAAGAAATCTTCATAAACTTTTAGATTTGAATTATATATTTTATTATATTTTTTCTCTGTGAAAGTATCTGCAGAATAAAGATCAGAGTATTCTCCTTCAGATATTTTTTCTACATTTACTCCATTATCTTTTAATAAACTTGAGTAATCAACTAAAACACTTACCACTCCAACAGAACCTGTTACAGTATTTCTATCTACATATATCTTGTTAGCATTAGCTGAAATATAGTATCCTCCTGAAGCTGCAACACTAGACATAGAAACATATACAGGTTTTTCACTGGCAAGTTCCTTAACTTTTTCAGCGATGATATCTGATATTAAAGCTGAGCCACCTGGCGAGTTTACTCTTAATACCACAGCCTTTATTTTTTTATTTTCTTTAGCTGTATTTAATTTTGCAATAGTTTCATTTACATTGATATTAGCTTCTCCTGAGAATATTTCAGTTTGAGCTTCAACTATATCTCCTTCTAAAGGAATTACATAAACTATATTGTCAGAATCATCTAAAGTAGCTTCTTGATAATAGTTTTTAGCATAATCTTGAATACTAATTAATTTATCTTTACCACCTAAAAGAGTTACAAGGTTATCCCAATATGAATATTTATCAATTAGTTTATTATTAAATAAATCTATTGATGAAGCTGCAACTAAGTCTCCATCTTTAATAATCTTATCTAAATCATCTCTATTTAGTTTTCTATTTAATGAAACTATATCTAAGAAATTTTCATAATTTAAATTTAAAATTCTTGTGCTATCTTCTCTAGCTTCTTTAGACATAGTATCTTTTGCAAGATTTTCTTGATAACTCTTATAATCTCCAACATGAATAATGTTGAATTTTACTCCAAATTTATCACTTAATTTTTTCGTATAAAATTCTTCTCTAAAATATGGATAAATATTTACACTTGTTGAATTAGCACTTGGCATATATATTTCATCAGCATATGAAGCAAGATAGTAATTTTTTCTATTTACATTTTCAAAATATGCTATTACTTTTTTATCTGCTCCTCTTAACATAGATAGTTCTTGTGCCAATTCTTCACTTTGGGCATAGCTTAAACTATTACTATTTAATTTTAAAACTACACCAGATACCTTATCATCAAATGAAAGATTTTTAATATTTGTTAATAGATTATAGAAATTAATTGAATCATCTTCAAATAAATTTGAAGATAATGATCTTTCTCTATAGCTATTAGCTAAATCTATAACAACATAAGCTTTATCTTTTATAACTACCTGCGGTTTCTCCTCAATACTTTTAAAAATTAAACCTATAATAACTCCTATGACTAATAAAAACAAAAATAACTTAATAAAGAATGAAAAAATCTCTTTTATCACGAATAAAATAAACCTTTTTAAATAATGCAAAATTTTCATTTTTTTATACTCCTTACATAAAAACTTCATTATATTCTATATTATTATTTACATTTTAGCAATGCTTTATTAACAAAAAAATACTTTGATAAATATTTCTTGCTTTTTATAAATATTCTGCTATAATATAACATATGTTATTTTATAAAAAGGAGGTTTTGTATGATTTCAAGAATTAGAGAAAATTTTGCCCAATTTGTTGAAAGTATGAATATCAAAAAAGAAGAGATTTTAAAGCAAAATAAATTTATCAGTCTTGAAAATCTACTTTCTTTTTATGAAGAAAATAAAAAAATACTTTTGGATAAGAAAGAAAATTTATTAGCGACACTAAATAAATACTTTCCAAATATCAATCTAAATATTAATTTAAAATTTAATTTAGATTTATCTTTTTTAGAAAAACTAGAAATAGATAATATAGATGAGATAATTGAAAAATTAGAACAATTTTATGAAGCTAATTATATTGAACCTGTAGAAAGTATTTTAAGAAAAAAAGTTGTTGAAAAATTCAAAAAAATTATTAAGTTTACAAAAAATATTTTTGTAGATTATTCTGATATATTTTTAAATTATACTTCAATTAATTTAAATAAAAAGATTGAAAGAGCTCCCCCTTATAATTTCGATTTATATTTAGAACAAAAATAAATTTGAAATTTTAAGGAGGATAAATGAAAGGTATAAAAATAGGAAAATATTATATAGAAAAACCAATAGTTCAAGGTGGAATGGGTGTAGGAGTTAGCTGGAATAATCTAGCTGGAACAGTTTCTAAAAATGGTGCTTTAGGTACAATAAGTGGAATTTGTACTGCTTACTATGACAATTTAAAATATTGTACAAAAGTTGTTAATGGTAGACCAGTAGGCGCAGAAGCTTTAAATTCTAAAGAAGCTATGATGGAAATTTTTAAAAACGCTAGAAAAATTTGTGGTGACAAACCTCTAGCTTGTAACATTTTACATGCTATGAATGACTATGCAAAGGTTGTTGAATATGCAATAGAAGCAGGTGCAAATATAATAGTTACAGGTGCAGGTCTTCCTCTAGAATTACCTAAACTTGTTGAAAATCATCCAGATGTTGCAATTGTTCCTATTGTTTCATCTGCTAGAGCTTTAAAAATCATTTGTAAAAAATGGAAGGCTGCTGGAAGATTGCCAGATGCAGTTATAGTTGAAGGACCAAAGAGTGGAGGACACCAAGGAGCTAAAGCTGAAGACTTATTCCTACCAGAACACCAACTAGAAAGTGTTGTTCCTGAAGTTAAAGAAGAAAGAGATAAATGGGGAGATTTCCCTATAATTGCTGCAGGAGGAATTTGGGATAATGATGATATCCAAAAAATTATGACTCTTGGGGCTGATGCAGTACAACTAGGTACAAGATTTATTGGAACCTATGAATGTGATGCTAGTGATGTATTTAAAAATATTTTAATAAATGCTAAAAAAGAAGATATAGTTATAGTAAAATCACCTGTAGGTTACCCAGGACGTGCTATAAAAACTGATTTAATTAAAAACTTAGTAGCAGATGACCAAACTGTAAAATGTTACAGTAATTGTGTTGCTCCTTGTAATCTTGGAGAAGGAGCTAGAAAAGTTGGTTTCTGTATAGCAAATTGTTTAAGTGATTCTTATAATGGAAAAGCTGAAACTGGATTATTCTTCTCAGGTGAAAATGGTTATAAAGTAAATAAATTAATTTCTGTTGAAGAATTAATTAATGAGCTTATGACTCCCAACACAAATGAAAATATATTAAATTTAAAATCAGAAAATGTTGTAGAAAATATTATAAATTTTTAAATTTGTCTGTCATAAATATCCATTTAAAAAAATGATAAAATAGTGAGAAGAATACTTTTTCCTTATTTTATCATTTTTTATTTGTCCAAAAATATAATATAGATTTCATTAATTGCTTTACAAAAATAGCACAATATAATATAATTATTAAGTAAATCATTATTTTAAAATGGGATAATATTAGTTTTTACAAGGAGAATATTTTTAATGAAAAAAGATAAAGAAAGTAAACTTAAAATTCTTCTGCCTATATTGGCAATTATAATAGTAATAGTATTAATTTTTAATAGATTATTATTCAAGTTAAAAGATCAAGTAGATAAAGTTGCTTTACCTGTTCAAAGTAAAGTTTATAATGTTGCTAACAGAGCTGTTGGTATAAAAGATATAATTTTTTCTTATGAGAGTATCATTGCAGAGAATGAAAATTTAAAGAAAGAAAATATGTCTTTAAAAATAGAAAAAATAAGAGATGAAAAAATATATGAAGAAAATGAAAGATTATTAAAACTTTTAGCTATGAAAGAAAATAACCTTTATAAAGGGGAACTAAAATTTGCTAGGGTTAGCTTCAGTGATATCAATAATCTTAACAATAAAATTTATATTGATCTTGGAAAAGAAGATAATGTTAAAGTTAATATGATAGCTGTATATGGTGATTATTTAGTTGGAAAAATCTCTCAAGTCTATGATAATTATTCTGAACTTGAACTTATTACAAACCCTAACTCTATTGTCAGTGCTAGAACTGAGGATGATGTTTTAGGAATTGCTAGAGGTAGTGATGAAGAAAACGGACTTCTATATTTCCAACCCTCAGTATATGAAGATAATCTAACAGTAGGTGATGAAATTTTTACTTCTGGTGTAAGTGATATTTATCCTGAAGGTATAAAAATTGGAAAAATAGAGAAAGTAAATGACAAAGAAAACTATGCTTATAAAATGATAATTTTAAAACCTGGTTTTGAAAATAAGGATTTAAAAGAAGTTATAATAATAGGGCGTGAAAACAAAGTAAATAGACCTATAGTAAAAGAAAATGAAAACATAAATGAAGAAATAAAAGAAGGAGATACAAAGAAATGAAAAAATTTTTAATAGTATTATTTATATTAGTCCAAGGACTTATTTTTGCAACTGGAAAGAACCTAGCAGATATAAAAACATTGAAATTTGATGTTGTGGAAAAAACAACTATAAAATCTAAAAAGAGAGAAATTAGTTATAAGATTGATTTTATGTTACCTAATAAAATTAAAAAAGAAGTTACAGCTCCAAAATTAAATAAAGGTGAAATATACTTATATGACTATTCAGCAAACCAAAAATATGTATATTTACCAATGTTTAATGAAGTTAGAGAAAGTCAAATAGTAGATGATGAAAATAGAATTATAACGGCTATTAATAAGATTATAGAAGAAGAAAAGAAAAATAAAAATTTCAAACAAAAATATGATGCTAAAGTGGCTCAAACTTTGGATATAGATAAACAAATTAGTATAAATATCGTAACTTATCTTGAAGTTCAAGGTTATATTTTCCCAGAAACTGTTGAAATTAAAGAGTCTGGTACTAAAATAGCAGATGTAAAAATAAGTAATTTACAAATAAATCCTAAATTAGAAGAAAAGATTCTTTTAAATGCTAAAAAATAGATGATGTAAAATGATATTTTTAAGAGGAAAAGGTATTATTATTTCTAAAAAAGATGTAGAAGAGGCTGATAGATATATTGATATATTTATGGAAGACTATGGAAAGGTTTCTACTCTTATAAAAGGTATTAGAAAAAGTAAAAAAAGAGATAAGACAGCTGTGGATATTCTATCTTTAACAGATTTTCAATTTTATAAAAAAAATGATAGCTTGATAATTTCTAATTTTTCAACTGTTAAAGATTATATAGGAATAAAATCTGATATAGATAAGATAA
>ERZ772917.770-NODE-770-length-21343-cov-12.880825_pt1 | contig 21343 bp, 21 predicted proteins | sample MGYA00511187_ERZ772917 | MGnify/ENA primary metagenome ERZ772917 (study PRJEB29015, sample SAMEA2737925) | human oral metagenome | biome: human oral; feature: human-associated habitat; material: dental | place: China | collected 2012 ...
GAGCCAGTCCCCGCCGAGCCAGGAGTCGGTACGGACCTCCCAGGAGAATCCGGTCTCGAGGAGACCATCCGGGAGGGTCTGCGGCTGGAAGATGGTCATTGGCGAACCTCCTTCCACAAGGTCCGGTCGAAGGCGTCCCAGGACAGCCCCATCGCGTCGAGGCGGTCCCACGAGAACCGGGCCGCGTCGACGTCGTCCCAGACGGAGGTTCCGATGAGCCTGCGGGGCTCGGGCACCGAGCAGATCGTCCCCTTGATCGTCCAAACCCTCTCCGCGGCGTCCCGCCGGGAGGTCCGGGAGTGAGCCACCGAGGAGAGGGCCATAACCGTCACCAGTTCCACATCACATGCTCCCCGACGGCACTGGAGGCAGTGCGCGGGGTTGTGGAACAGGGCCACGACCGCGGGGCGCGCCGCCAGACTCGCCAGGGCCCGCGTGTGCGCTCCGGATGTGCGGGCGGTCAGGGATAACGTTCCGGCGCCCATGGTCGGGGCGAAGACGGTGATCGGGGTCGCCCTGCCGGGAACCTCATGGACTGTGACCCTCTGGTCCGGGGTCCGGTCGTCATCTCCCTGCCAGATGAGGCTCACTTGGCCGCCCCCGGTGACGTCTGTCATCAGGGAGAGCCCGGACCACGGCCGGACGACACGGCCGAGCGAGGTCACAGTCCGGCCGGATACGGCGGCGTGGGCATGGTACCAGACCGGGATGTTGACGGGGGCCAGCGGGTCGCCGAGGACCCGCTGCGATCCGTCCGAGGTCCAGGGGCATCCGCGCACGGGCCAGGTCACCCCCGTGTCCGTGTGCCCCCAGACCTCGACCGCTTCACCGGGGCCAGCGATATCCCCCGGCACGGTTACCTGCAGGACGGGGGCCTGACCAGCAGGGACGACGACGACCAGGCCTGTCATCAGCGGCGCCCCCTTCCCAGAACCCTCGCGCGGCGGCCCAACACACCGGAGGCGACGACCTCGATGTGGGCGTCCAGGGCGTCGCCGTCGTCGAGCACGAGGCTCACGCCCAGGCCGTCCAGGGCGCGCGCGAGCGCGTCCGGGTCGCCGCCCCGGTCGACCAGGGCGTGCACGTCGGCCCACTGGCGGGCGGTCAGGACCGCCTCCGGCGCGCGAGTGGCGTTGACAGCCGCAGTCACGCCCGGGGGCAGGACCCCACCGGAGTCGTACTTCCTGGTGCCGTAGCGGCCGACCGTGGGCGAGCCCCAGATGGCGGTGTCCCGTCCGGACGCGCCCTCGTGGGGCTCCTCGACCATCCGGTTGCCGCCAGCGTAGATCGCGACGTGGTGAGCCGGAGACCCCCAGAACAGCAGGTCCCCAGGTATCTGGGAGCCCCAGGCGACAGGGGTGGACCCGGACTGGTAGCCGGCCGCCGTCAGCCGGGGCCAGCCCCAGCCGAGCTGGCGTGCGGCCCAGTACACCAGGCCCGAGCAGTCCAGCCCCGGCGGGATGCTGGACCCGCCCCACACGTAGGGGACCCCGATCGCCCTACGGGCAGCGCCTACCAGGCCCGTACCGCCGCCGGTCGCACCGCCGTCCTCGGTCTTCCTCTTGAAGAAGCTCCCGAGGCCGTCGAGGATCTTGTCGACACCAGCCTTGAATATGTCGCCCATGAATCCAGAGCCGATGCCGCTGAACAGGGCGCGGACGGGCTTGGTGATGAGCCTGAGGGTGGCGCCCACGGGGTCGGCGAAGAAGTCCGCGACCCCTTTCGCGGCGTCCTTGAACCAGCCGACGATCCCGCCCTCGGCGAAGTGCGCGACCCCGCCCCCGGCATACGCGTTGGCCCCGAAGCCGGGGGACCCTCCGGGCCGGCGGCGGGACGCCGCGTAGTTGGCGGCCAGGATACGGTCCACGCCGATCTGGCGGACGAGCTCGGGGACCAGGACGGCCTCGCCCGGGGACAGCATCGCCGGGACGGTGTCGCGCCCCGGGGCGTAGCCCGGGATCACGCCGCCGCCGGCGTAGCCGCCGATCTCGGCGACTGCCGGCAGCGTCAGGGACAGTCCAATCTTGCTGGCCACGGACTCGACCATCTTCTTGAGGCCGTTCGTGTAGACGGTCCTGATCACATAGTTGACAGGTTTCGCGGCAGCGGCCTTGACCTTGTTCCACACGTTCTCGATAGCGTTCTTCATGCCCTCGAAGGCACTGGTCACGGAGGACTTCATGCTCTCGAAGACGCCGGTCACCGTGTCCTTCACCCAGCTCACTGCAACGGACGCCGTGCTCTTGATTCCCTCCCACACGCCGGAGATGACCCCCCAGATCCCGCTCCAGATGGAGGACACCGTGTCGCGTACCGCGGTGAACACGGTCGTCACGATGGTCATCACCGCGGTGACGTAGGACCTGACCGTGTCCCGGATATAGGTCCAGACGCCCATGATCACAGAGGAGATAGCGTCCCAGACGGCGCTGACACTGTTTTTCATGCCCTGCCAGATTGCCTGGGCCTGGGTGGCGACGTCGGTCCACAGGGCGACGAGCCAGTCGCAGACCGGCTTGATGACGGCGTTGTACATGTCGGTGAAAGCGGATGCGATATCGGTCCAGATCGGCTGGATCACACTGGTCCACAGCCAGGTGAAGACGTCGCCGATGACGTTGATAGCGACCTGCATCGGGGTGAGGACGACGCCCACGATGACCGCGAATGCGATCTGCGCGGCCGTGACTATCCCGTCCCAGACCGCGCTGATGACGCCCATCGCAGTCTGGAACACTGCGACGACAGCGTCCCAGGCAGCAGTTAAAGGCTCGACCACATAAGACTGGAAAACAGCTCCGACCGTGGTCCACGTAGTGCTCCACCAGTCGCTGACAGCCTGGAGCACGCTGCTCCAGGCGGAGCCGATCCAGTCGATGAACGACTGGAATGCCTCGGTGATCTCAGCCCAGATCCTCTTACCGGTCTCGGTCTGGGTGAAGAAGTAGGTGAGCCCGGCGACCAGGGCCGCCACGGCCGTGACCACCAACATGATCGGGTTGGCGTTCATCACGACGTTCCACGCCGCCGTGGCCGTCTTGGCCAGGTTGGTGGACCTGACCAGCGCCATGATCGAGCCAGCCGCGTCGACGGCGGTCAGGGCGGCCTGAGCCGTCCTGAACGCCCAGACCGCCGTGATCGCGGTGCCGATGGCCACGGCGAGGGAGCCCATGACGTCACTGTTCCGGCTGACCCAGTCGAAGACCTGGCCCAGCCAGGTCACCACCTGGGTGAAGGCGTCCAGCAGCGCCCCGCCCAGCACGACAGCCAGGCCGCCCACAAGCGACAGCAGGGGAGACAGGCTCCCGGCCACGGACACGGCCGCGTCCCCGAAGGAGACCAGAGTGTCCCACACGGCGACACCGGCGTCCCGCAGACGAAACAGGTAATCGACGACCGTGCTGTCCTCCTCGAAACCGAATACCGGCCCCGTGAAGTCCCCCTGGCTGAATATGCTCCACACGCTCTGTAGGCTCGGGACCATCGTACCCTCGACCCAGCCGAAGACCGAGGTCGCCTTGTCGGAGATATCGGACAGCAGCCCGGCGACGGCCGGCTTGACGGCGTCCACCAGCTGCATCGCGCCGCTGACCATAGTCGCCTGGAAATTGCCCCAGGCTCCTTCCATGGTGGAAGTGGACGTCGCGGCCTCCCTGGCGACGTCGGTCATCCCCAGGTCCAGGATGGCCGCATTGAACTCGTCGGCAGATATCTCCCCCGCCTCCATGGCCTCCCGGAAGTTGCCGGTATAGGCGCCGGCGGCCGATAGCGCCTTCTGCAGCTGCCCTGAGGCGCCCGGGATGGCGTCCGCCAACTGGTTCCAATTTTCGGTCGTCAGCTTTCCCTGCCCAGCTGTCTGGGTGAGGACCATGCCGACGCTCCTGAACGTCTCCGACGACCCCCCTGCGACGGCGTTCAGGTTTCCTGCGGCCTCGGCCAGCCGGTCGAAGTCCTTCACGTTATTGGCTGCGAGCTGCGCCGTGATCGACTGGATATCCGACAGGTCGTAGACCGTCTCATCGGCGTACGCCTTCGCCGAGTCCTTTAGCCGGTCTATCGTCGAGGTGTCCACCCCGGCGAACTGGAGCGTGGAGACAAACTTCTCGGTCGCGTCGCTGGCGCTGATCGCCTCACCGGCGAAGCCGCCGACACCGACCGCCGCGGACAGGGCCAGGAGCGGGCCCATCGCGGAACGGGTGATGGAGCCGATCGACGACATACGCGCCCCGGCCCTCTCGGCCTGGGCCCCGACACCGCTGACCGACTGCGACAGGCCCCGCATCGCAGGGCCGGCCTGGCTGGCCTCCTGCCTCGCGTGGCCCGTCGCCCTGGCGAGCTCGTCGTTCGCGTGGTCAGCCGCCTTGGCCGCCTCGGTCTCCTTGCCGAGTACCCGTGAGTGCGCAGCCGCCGCGGTGTCCGCCGCGTCGTTGGCGGTCTTGGACGCGTTGAGCGCCCTCGCGTAGGCGGCCTCGGCGCGGGAGACCTCGGACGCGCTGGCAGACCCGGAGGAGCGGACCCGGTTCAGGGCGGCCTCAGCTGACTCCAGGCCGGCGGCGGCGGACGCCTCCTTCTCGCGGGCGGCCGCGAGCGCCCGCCCGGACGACGCCACCTCCTCCTGCGCCGCGGACAGGGCCCGGCCCGCGGCTGCGGCCTCCTGCCGTAGCCGCGCCGCGGACTTGCCCAGCGGGTCGGTGACGGCGTTGGCCAGGTCCTTGCCCGAGGCCGACACGGACTTGCGGAAGCCCTCGGCGAACTCGCGCCCGGACTCGGCGCCGACCTGGGGCATCTGCCCGCGGACGTCGTTGGCGACCTCCTTGAAGAAACCTTGCATCGAGGGGACGACGTCGACGAAGACCGTCCCTGCCTTGAACGCGGACACGAGTGGCTCACCGCCTCTCTGCGCGTGCTGGGAGCCCCGTGGCGGGGCATGCTTCAGGCCTCCAGGGCCCAGGGGGTCATGACCGAGATGATGTCCTCGGCGGCCTGCAGGGAGGTCGTCTGGCGGATCTCCTCTACCGCCTCCGCCACCCGGGTCACCGGTCGCGGGTACCTCGTCCTGCCGCCGAGCGCGGCCACGACGACGTCGAAGATGTCCTCGAGGACCTGCACCTCAGCGGTCCGGCCGACCAGGGACCTGCCGCCGGCCGGGGTGTCCTGGCCCTCCTCGGCGGCGGCCTCCTGGGCGGTGATCGTCTCGGCCATCTGCGCCACGCGGTCCTCGTCCGGGTCGTTGAGGGCTGCCGTCGTCGTCCGCGACGACGGCGGCAGACCCTCGATCAGGTCGAGCAGGAACGTCCACCGCCTGGCTCGGAACAGTTGCGGGGCGTCGAAGCCCCTGTCGGCGAGGTCCTGGACGATCGGCCTCCGGTACCGGCTCAGGCGGTCCCGGAGGCGGGCTCTTCCCCCGCGTCGCCGAGGAAGGCGGTGTAGTGCTTGTTCACGGCCCGCATCAGGACGGCTCCCTGCCGGGCGGACAGGCGCCTGATCAGCAGCTCGGCGTCCTCCTCGGGCAGCCACCTGCGCAGCGTCCCGGACAGGGAGCGTGTCCCCTCGAGGTCGGCCATGAACGCCTCGGACTCCTCCACGGAGAGCGCGAGAGGATCCGGGAAGCTGATGAGGCGGTTCTCGATCCCGAAGGTGAACGGCTCGGGCTCGGCGGCGCCGTCGAGCCTCTCCAGCGAAGCGAGGGTCAGAGTCGGCCTGGTCTGGGTCATGACGGTCTCCTTACTTACGCAGGTGTGATCAGGCCCTGGGCGCGGCGGGCCTGGTAGCGGGCTTCTTGTCCGGCTCGGTCGTCGGCGTCGCGGACTTCTCGGGGCTGTCGGGGGAGGGCTTCTCCTCCCAGCCGCTGTAGCGCAGCGTGGTCATCTCGGCGGGGTCGTCGGTGGTGCGCTCGATCGTCTTCGTGAACGTGGGCATACGAGCCTCCTGGTGCTGGGGTGGTACGTGGTGGTCTCCTGGCGGTGGTGGTCGGGGCGGCGGCCGGGAGACCGGCGGCCGTCGCCCCGATGACAGTGGGGACGGGGGCTCAGGCGGCGCGCTCGAAGTCGAGCGCGTCGATGCTCTTGAGCGCGGCGGAGCCGCCGATGTAGTGGCGGCAGGGCGTGCCCAGGACCTCGTCGGTGAACACGGACAGCTCGAGCTCGAACTGGACCGGGTCCTCGGACTTCCAGGCCTCCTCTGGGATGGAGGCCGGCTTCACGCGGGGGAACCCGCGGCCGATGAGCCACTCGTTGTCCGCCGGGCCGTCAGCCATGATGGCCAGCAGGCGGAACTCGTCGTGCAGAGGCAGGGGCGCCTCGTCGAAGACGACCTCGCCCGTGGTCTTGTCGGCCTTCACCTGGGACAGGTCCAGGCCGTACACCAGCTGTTGAAGGTTCTTACGGTAGACCTCCAGGGCCGTGAACTTGATGGTCTTGGGTGCCTTGACGACGTCGGTGCGGACGGCCTCGACGTAGCCGAGGGCCTCGACCTCCTCCACGCTGACGTCGACGGATGTCGTCAGGCCGTCCTTGCTCATCAGGCCCACGGGCCAGTAGCCCGATGGCAGCTGCGTCAGCTGGCCGGTGCCCTCGGTGATCTTCGCGGGCAGCTCGACACTGGTCGGCGCCATGAAGATCACGACGTTCAGGCCCTTGCGGACGTTGCCGCGCTTGTTGTGCGTCTTCTTCAGCGCCTCGATAGTGGTCGCTGTCATGGAGATTCTGGTCCTTTCAGAGTTGTCGGTAGGTGACGTCGAGGACCATGGACACGACCTCAACGCGCTCGAAGTAGGGGCGGGCGCCGGAGCACTGGGTGACCGCGACGCCGTCGACGAACCCGGCCGCCGTGGACAGCGGCCCGTCGCGCACGGCCCGCCGCAGCGCCGCCGCGACCCCCGACGCGCCCTGCTCGGCAGGGCCGGTAGGGGTCAGGGCGTAGACGTCCACGGTCACCGTGGCGACCGTGTCGATGTAGTCCTCGACGACGTCGAGCAGGGCCACGTGCACCAGAGGCATCGGCCCCGATGTGAAGCCCGGGTCGAGGACCCGGGTGGTCGGGGCGCCCGTGACCGCGGTGACCGCCTCACGGACCACCTGAACAGGATCCAGGTCGCTCACCGTCGCCCCTTCCTGGCAGCCCTCGACGCCTTTGTGGCGGCCAGCCGCCCGAGCGTGTACGCCCCCGGTACCACCCACCTGAAGCTCGAGTGGCCGCGTACCTTGCTGGCCAGGTGCCCGAACTCCACCGCCGCCGCATACGGCAGGTCGGTGACCACGCGGCCCGACGCCCGACGCGTCTGACCGCCGCGCTGGGTCACCACCGTCGCCGTCGTAGGCTCCACCCGGAACGACCCGGCCAGCCGGCCACTGCTGTGCGGGGCGGTGAACTGGGCGACCTGGGCCACGTCCTGCCCCGCCCCCGTAATCGCCGCCCGCATCCCGGACGACACCAGCAGCGCATCCACACCCGCCCGGTCGATCACGAAGCTACGCTCCCTGCGCGCCACTGCCGGTCACCTCCTGACCATCGTCACAGCCAGCCCCAGCGGCCACGGGGCCGGAGACGTCTCCACCACCCAGGAGCCCGCGAGCGCGTGCCCGGCGGGCACGGTCACGACGTCCCGGTGGCGGACCGGGGCGCCGGGAGGGGCGTACAGGGTCGCGACGTCGTCGGCGGCCTCCGAGGTGGCCTGGGCGGTCATCCCCGGGGCCGTGCTCGCCCCGGGCGCGACCAGGCACCCGGACACCGTCACGGGAGGGCCGGGCGGCGCGTAGTGGCCGTCCGCGTCCCGGTGGGATGGGCCCGCCACCGTGACATCGGTGCGCCAGGCGGCCGGGAACGCGTCGAGGAGGCTCATGGTCGCTCCGACACGAGGGGGACGGAGGCCATGGGGCAGGCCCAGGGGCGCAGCATGATCCGGTCCTGGCGGGTGAGCCAGACGCCGCCGCCCTGGGCGCCCTCGGAGATGCCCTGGGCGACCTGGAAGGCACCGGCCTGAACCGTCCGGGACGACAGCCCGATGGAATCGTCCTGGGGGCCCTTGAGGGCGCGGACGATCATCTGGGAGATGACGTACCGGACCGTCTCCTCGGCCTCCTTCGGCGGCTCGCAGCCCAGGTGCCCGCGCACGAGGGCGCGGGCACCCACCTCCAGACGGTCGACCTCCGCGGTCTCCTCGCTAGTCAGCGGCCTTCGCAGCGCGGCGGCCACGGCCTCGTGGAGAAGCTGGTCGCTCATCCTCGGAGCCCTCCTCCTCGGTCCCGGACCCCCCGGAGCCCTCCTCCTCGGAGGCCGTGAGATCCTCGATGGGGTGCCAGTGCCCGCTGGAGGTCAGGAGGGCGTGCAGACGGTGGCCCTCGGGGTAGGTCACGCGGGCGCCGGTGGTCTCGTGCTCGAAGGCGGTCACGGCGTCTCCCGTCAGCCGGCGGCCGGGGTGACGGCCCCGACCGGGTACTTCTTGACCGTCTCGGCGTTCTTGGTCGCGACGATGTCCTTGAGGCAGTAGCCGTAGCGCGCCTTGAACCGCAGGGCGACCATGTCCTTCTCGGCCAGGCTGATGCCGCCGACGGTGGCCTGGTCGAGGAACTTCACGGTGATGTCCTGGCGGACGCCGATGCGCACAGCGGTGGAGTCCACAATGAGGCCGACGGCCTTGGCGGAGTCGAACACGGGCTTGTCGCCCTTGACGGTGCCGCGCGACCAGCGGGCGGTGAGGCCCGCGACCTGGTCGACCGCGCCGGGGGCGGAGGACAGGGAGGGCAGGTAGATCGGGGTGCCCTCGGCGTTACGCAGGTTCGCGAGCTGCATGCGCAGGCTGCGGCGGGCGATCAGCGTGTCGGGCTCGAACTCACCGTCCCCGATGACCATGCCGGTGTTGGTCAGGACCGCGCCGACCAGGTCCAGGGTCCGGTCCGTCTTGGACACCTGGGTGATGTTGCCGCCGGCGGTGGCTGCGGCGAACAGGTCCGGGTCGGTCCAGGTCGCGGGCTTGTTCGTGCCGAAGAAGATGGCCGCGTCCAGGGCGTACCCCATGGCCTGGCCGCCGAGCTTGGAGATCTCGGTCAGGACATCCTCGGTGGCGTCGTCAATGACGTTCTCATGCACCGGGATGATGACAGCGACCTCCTCGGCGACAAGGGTCTTGTCCGCCCAGGTGGCCTTCGACGTCGGCTTGGTCCCCGCCTCGTCGTCAGACTGCTCGGTGACCCAGCTGGCGTGGGGGATGGTGGCGAGCACGGGCAGGCGCTCGGTCTTGGTGCCCATGCTCACGGGCGAGAACGCCTGGAGCGCCACAGAGGAGTCCGTGGCGGCGCCCAGGAAGTCGCTGGAGTAGGCGTCCTGGATGAGGCCTGCGACCTCGGAGCGTGTGATGTCAACGGGCATCGGCTTTGTCCCTTCAGTAGTGGTACGTGGTTACTCCTGGCCGCGCATGCGGCGCAGGGCTGCGGCCGCCTGGGCCTTGGGGCTCAGGGACGGCTCCGGGGTCGAGGCCCCGGAGCGCAGGCCCGGACGACGCAGCGGCGGAGCCGTCGGCTTCGGCGCCGAGGACTGGCGCCACTTCAGGAGCGCGGCCGCGGAGGCCTCCATCTCCTCACGGGTGGCCCCGGTCAGGGCCTGGGCGGGCACACCAGTCTCCGCGGCGACCTCAGCGGCCGCGAGCGCCCGCCTCGACTCAGCGAGCTGGGCCTCGAGGTCCTGGGTGCGGGCCAGGGCGTCGGTGTAGTCGGCGGGCAGGTGCGCGGCGACGTAGGCGTCAGCCGCCTCCTGGGTCGTGATCGCCTCGAACCCGGCGCCCTCCTGCGGCGCCGCGGTCCTGCTGCCGCCCCTGGCGGACGGCGTGGTGGTGGAATCACCCATCATGGTCTCCTCGGGTATGACGAGGCCCCGGCCGCACCAGGTGCGGTCAGGGCAGCGGTAATGAGGGGGTACAGGTCGGCCCCGCACACCGTCAGGTGATGCGGGGCTGCGCAGCAGTAGTGCGACGGCGTCGTCTACGCGGTGGCTGCGAGCGCCCTGGTTCGGGCCTCGACGTCCGCCAGTGTGTACTCGTCCTCGACGGGGACGCCCAGGGCCTGGGTCAGGACGTGGCGCGTGGGCCTGGGGCCGGGCCAGCCGTCCACGGAGACGATCCAGGGATAGCCCAGGGCGACCTCGTCGGGGTCAGTCTCGTCCGCGTCCCACTGCGCGGACGCGAAGGAGTCGCCGTCAGGGTGGAAGTGGGGGTCCAGGACGGCCTCGACCTGGGCGCGCGTGGGGCCGGAGCCGACCCAGAGCAGGTACTCCGAGCCCTTCTCCCAGTCATCGGCGTCCGTGTTACTCATCACGTCTCCGGTGTAGCTCCTGGTCGTCCGGCAGGAGAACCACGACCTCGTCTACCTGGTCCCCGCTCTGGGAGAGCACAGACAAAGCACCGGATCATCCCCGCTTGCTCAAGGTCAGTGAAGCGGGGCCCATTCCCGGGCGTTCATAGATGCCTCTTCCGAGGACATCGGCCTCTTATTTCAAGGCTGGCCCAGGGGGAATCCCCGCTTCGCAGCTGACTCTACACCGGATCATCCCCGCTTGCACAGGGTTAGCGACACGCGTGTCACCGTCGCGCTCGACGGCCGGGGACCATCCCCGCGCAAGCGGGGTTAGCTGGCTCCGCAAGATAGTTGCCTGGCTCTTCGCCGGATTATCCCAGCTCGCGCGGGGTTAGCTCCGGGACTGGGTTGCGGCCCTGCTCCCAGCTCGGATCATCCCCGCCGCGGGGTTAGCCCCAGGGCCGTACCAGGGTCACGTAGTCGGGCGGATTATCCCAGCTCGTGCGGGGTTAGCCTTGGGGATCCTTGGGATTCCAACGGTCCTGAAGTCTATCAGACCCCGGTTTCCCTCACTGCCGACCCGGCGCCCGCTTGGCGGCACTGCGGTCGCACCACCGCCTGGCCGCGACAGATCGTGACTGCCTCGGCGGCCTGATTGGTGACCTGGCCGGGGCGGCGCCCGCCAGCCGCCCGTCGCCACCAGCCGTGGCCCGGACAGGGGTTCCCTGCTCCGCACCTGGGGTGCTATGGCACCGCCAGCCCGCCCCCAGGGCGAGCACGAGCCTGCCCCGCCCCGCACCTGGGGTGCTATGCACGACCCCGGCGGTGGTGGGCGGACGGTTCTGTCGCAATCTGAGGACCAGAACCGACCCCACCCCGTCCTCACCTTTGTACACCCAATGTCCACGCAGGTCAGGAGCCCGGGGCCCGGCACGGCAGAGAGTGCCCACCGCTCTGATCCTCAGACTGCGACACGCACACGAACCAGGCCAGCAGACAGGCGGAAGACCATCCAGGAGACCGCATATAACCACCCGAACCCACGCCACGAGAGACCAGGAACCCCCACCCCCGCAAATCAATCTCGTCCTGCTCGCGCTACAGGCGAGGGAAAAGTCGCAAGAAGGGGTGTGACCTGTTTCGCTGTCGCCTGTGTCCGGTAGGTCAGGGAGGCGTACGCGCCCGATATGACCGTGCCCTGCCCGTAGAGGATGTCGTAGCGCACCGCGGTATCTACCCGCCAGGGGCTGTGCCGTACTGTCCGGGGCGCCGCGGCCGCCGTCCTCGGTTCTGGGTGGTGCCCCCCGTGGGGCTCGAACCCACGACCTTCGGATTAAAAGTCCGCAGCTCTGACCGACTGAGCTAGAGGGGCGTACGGGGTCGGAGGTGGGCCGACGCCGGTGCGGGCCCAGCATAGCGAGCTTGACGTAGTGCCGATAGTGGTCCGTTGGTGAGCTCACCATCCAGCCAGCAGGCTTACCACCCAGCCGGTGAGCTGGCGGCGGCTGGTGTCGGCGACCTGGGCGGCCGCGCGCTCCAGACCGTCACGCGCTCCAGACCGTCACGCGGGTGGCGTCGGTATGGGAGTCCACCCTACGTGGTCTCATAAAGTGAGACGTCGTGCGAGGTGCTGTACAGGTACTCACTCCTCTAGTAGCGTGACCTGTGACCTATTCGTCGCACTACGTCGCCGCTGGTTGAGGGAGTTAATGCCATGAGAAGAGTCGTCATTGCTGCCGCTGTGGCCGTCCTGGGTGTGGTCGGATGCGTCGGTGTCGGTGCCAGCGTCGGTGTCGCAGCGGCTACGCCGACGCACTCGGACGTCGTGTCCGGCTGGTGGCAGCCCGGAGGGGAGCCCAGGCCGCGTAACTGCTGGTACGTGGACCGCTTCCACAGGGCCTGCCTGCTGGGCGTCGGCGGATCGGTCCCCGCGTGAGCCTGCTGTCCCGCCTCGCCCCAGGGGCCCTGGTAGGGGCCGCGCTGCTGGCCTCCTCCTTCCTGGGCTCGAGCGTGTCGGTCTCTGTCAGGGACCGGCTGGAGGGGGTGCGGGACACTCCTGTCGATATCGTCGTGACCTCCCGGGACCCGGTGACGGTCCTGGGGGGTCACCGGTACCTGGCCCCGGACGCCTGGATGACCCAGGGGAGCGTGACCCCTGACCAGGTCCGGGCCCTGCGGGACATCCCGGGGGTGGAGGTCGCCGCCCCGGTCACCGTGGTCGACCTGGCCGACCAGGACACGGAGCAGGTCGTGAGCGCCTGGGTGCCCCGGCCCGCCGCCGACCAGGACGGTGACCACCTGCGGGCCTGGCGCGTCCAGGTCACCGTGTCGGTCACGGACGGCACCGGTACCAGGGTCTCCGCCCCCTCCACCCTCCTTCTCGCAGCCCAGGGCAGGAACATGCTCCTCGCCCCTGGCACGCGGTCCGCCATCAACCTCCTGTCAGGAGACGAGCTGGGGCAGTTGGTCCCCGTGGTCACCGACCAGGGCGTAGCCCTTGAGCCGCTGACGGCCCCGGGCCTCTCCTCGGCCGCGATGACGGACGTGAGCCGGGCATCCATCGTCGCCCTGGACCCGGCCTCCGAGGCCGCGCTCGCCAGGGCTGGCGGCGACGAGGCCCTGGCGGCCTCCATGGACTCCCTTGCCAGGGCTGCTGCTGACCCCGGTGCCTTTGTACAGTGGGCACGGGACACCTGGCGGGGGGACGACTCGGGCCCGAGGGCGGACGACCCCCTGGGCCTGGACGGTCCCTGGCTCCTGTCCTACGGGTACCCCGTGCCGGCCCTGGTCGCGGACTCGGGCCTGCCCGACATGACGGTGAGCGGGCAGGCCACCGAGCTCGACACCACCGGGACATCCCTCACCGAGGACGACACGGACAGGGCCTACCGCTGCCCACCGGTCGCGGGTGAGGACTGCCGCTACCTGACCGAGTCCGCAGCCGACAGGCTCCTGGCCCTGCCGGGGCACGAGGTCGCCACGGTGCCCACGACGTCGCCCGCCTACTTCTGGCTCACCCCCGCACACCCCCTGGGGGTCGGCGCCCCGTCCCAGGTCGTGACCTACGGGACCATGTCCTACGGGGACGTCACCACCGACTCCTCAAGGACCGCCACCCGCAAGGAGCCGGCGCCCCTGTCCGCCGTCGACACCACCAGCCCCGGCGGCGGTCCCAGCCTGCGCTACGCGGCCGTCGCCGGGATCACCTCCTCGGAGTGGCGAGAGGAGATCTACCGGGTCCGGGGGCTGGTCGGGGGCGCCTACCGCAAGCCGGGCATGATCTCAGCGGGCCTGTACCCGGTGACCTCGGGGTCCCTACCGGGCACGGATCCGCTGGCGGCCTCCACCCTGAGGACCAGCCAGGGGCCGGTCGCCCAGGACATGTCGGGTACCGGGGCCGTCACCTCACCGGCGGGCGCGGTCATCCCCGACACCGCCCTGGACGACCTGGCCCTGGACGGGACCCGGCTGCCCGCCGGCATGGTGCGCCTGCGCCTGGAGCGGCCCGACGGCGGGGCGGCCAGCGAGGACGACCTGGAGCGCGTGGCCGCCCGGGTCGCCGACATGGGCCTGACGCCGACGGTCGTGACCGGTTCCTCGCCGGTGGAGGTGTCCGTGGAGCTGACCGGTTCCATGACCGGCGCCTGGCACGGCACCGCCACCCAGCAGTGGACCGAGCTGGGGGCGGTGGCTCGCGTGGAGGCCGCCTCGTCGTGGACCACCAGGATGCTGACCGTCGTGTCAATGCTCACCTGTGGCCTGCTGGCCCTGGTCGTCGAGGGGCAGGCCTCCGCGGCGCGGGTCCTCCGGGCCCGGGTCCTGGTCCAGTCCGGCTGGTCCGGGCCCCGTCTGCGAGCCCGGCTCCTGGGCGTTCGTCTGCCCGCCCTGGCAGCCGTGCTCCTGGGCGCGGCGGCGGCCTGCGCCGTGAGCGCGACGCAGGGGAGCAACCCGGTGGTCCTCGTCCTGGCCCCCGTGGTCGGGCTCGTCTACGTGCTGGGGGTGGTGGTGTGGGTCCTGTGGGACGCCGCCGCCGCCCTGCGTCCCCAGCGCGCCGGGGCCCGGGGCCGGGGGAGCCTGCCGGGGCAGGGTAATACCGACGCCACCGGAAGGTCTCCGCAGGCGGGCTGGCTGCGACTGCCGGGGCGGGGGCCTCGCACCGTCCGCGCGCGGGCCCGGCCACGGTGGAGGGTCGCTAAGGGGGTCCGGGCACCTCGCGCCGTCCGCGCGCGGACCCGGCGGACGGTGCCGGGGCCCGTGGGCGTGGGCTACCACCTCGCAGGCGCCTCGGGTGGGCTCGCCACCGGGGCCGGCGTCGTCCTGACCGGGCTGGCGGCCGGGGCGGGCCTGACGGTTCTGTCCCAGTACACGTCCCAGGCGGGCACCTCCCAGGCCGCCGGGGTCGGCCTGTCCCTGGCCCGGTTGGCCACGACGGTGCTGGTGACCCTGACCAGCGTAGCCGCCCTGGCGCTGCTGCTCACGGGCCTGCGCGCCGTGCGCGCACCGCTCACCGGGAGGCACCAGGTCCTGGCGGCGGCCGGCTGGTCCCGCGTCGCCCGTGTCCGGGTGGAGGCCGTGTCCTGGGGGCGCCGGTACGTGCCGGTCGTGCTGCTCCTGGCCTGCCTCACCCCGGTAGTGAGTCTGTGGGTGCCTCAGGTCCCTGCCGCCGCCACCGTCCTGGCCCTGGCGGTCTGCGCCCTGGCCCTGGTCCTTACCGCCGCCGTCCACCTGCTGCCCGCCGTCAGGGCCTCGCGGCCCCAGCGCGCACCGGATAGCGGCTGGCGGCCCGGCCTGTCGCGTCAGGGACGACGCCTTTCGCAGGGACGCCTTTCGCAGGAGGATGTATGAGTGCTCACGCAGCTGACGGCGAGCTTGCCCGTCCGGCAGGGAAGGTTGCTGCAACAGGGACAGTGCCCGGTGACGGCCTCGATCCTGGGACTGGGCCCAGGTCCGGTGATGGCTCCGATCCAGGAGCTGGCCCCAATCCAGGGACTGGTCCCGGCCCAGGAGCTGGCTCTGGTTCCGATCCAGGAGCTGGTTCCGGGCCCGGTGACGGCCTCGGAGCCGGGTCCGGGGCCCAGGCCGCCTCCGCCTGCTGCCTGGAGACCGACGGCGGATCCGGGGCCCGGGCTCCCCGCTCAGGGCGGGTCCCCGGTGGCGCACGTGGTCAGGGCGACGTCGCAGACGGGGCGTCCACCTGGGCGGGAGACGTCGTCGCCTCCCTGGAGGGTGTTTCCATCACGTACGTCACCCGGGGCTCCGCCCGTACGGTGGTCAGCTCCTACGACCTGGTCCTGCGCGCAGGAGCGGTGACCTGCCTGGCCGGTCGCACCGGCTGCGGGAAGACCAGCCTGCTGCGGGTCGTGGCCGGGCTCCTCCAGCCCAGTACCGGTAGCGTCACCTGGGCCGGGGAGCCGGTGCCCTGGCGCCGGCCCGAGCGGGTCGCCGCCGCCCGAGCCGGGTTCCTGGGCTACGCCGGGCAGGACAGTCCCGTCCTGCCCGGGCTGAGCGTCCTGGAGAACATCCTCCTGGGCTACCCGCCAGGCCGTGCCTCCCGCGCCGTGCGGGCCGGCCTCAGGCAGCGGGCCGTCGACCTGGCTGACGAGCTCGACCTCCACGAGGTCCTGGACCAGGACGCGGCCACGCTCTCCGGCGGTGAGCGTCAGAGGACCGCCGTGGCCCGGGCCCTGGTCGGCGCCCCGCGGCTGCTGTGCCTGGACGAGCCCACCGCCGCCCTTGACGAGGAGACCGCCCGTCATCTCGTCGCCCTCCTGCGGGCGCAGGCCGGTCGGGGCGCGGCGGTCCTGGTCACCTCCCACGACCCGCTCGTCCTGGAGGTCGCCGATGAGCTCCACCACCTCACGCCCCGGCCCGCTGTGCCCGGCCCCTCCCCGACCGCACCCACCTGACGGGCCACCACCTGCCCCGGCCGGCTGGAGCACTGACCCGGCGGGCCTGGTATCGCTCGCACGCACCGAGGGCCCGCACGCAGCGGTGCCAGTGACCTACGTCCCGCGGCCTGTGGTGTGGGCGCCCAGGTCGATAGGGTAGGCTCACGTCCACCATCCAGAGCGGCCGAGAGACCTGGCTCCTTGACGCCGCAGCAACCCGGTAGGCGGGTGCTTCAGCCAGGACCGATGGAGAGATCATGACGTCACCAGCACCGACCCGCCCCACGCTGAGCCTGGAGCTCTTCCCGCCGCGCTCCTCGGCGGCCTGGGGGCGCATTGACCGGCTCCTGGCCACCGCCCCGGACTTCGTGTCGGTGACCTACCGCCCCCGTTTCCTCGCCCCGGGCGGGGCAGGGGAGGGGGCCGACGCCGCCCCTGCCCGCCCGGACACCGCTCCTACGGACCCCGTCCCCCGCGTCCGCGTCGTCAGGGAGCGCAATGCCGCCGAGGACGTCGCCGCCCACGTCATCTCCTCCTCCCAGGTGCCTCTCATGGCGCACCTGACCTGCATCGGCTACACCCGGCGTGACACCGTCGAGATCGTCTCCCACTTCCTGGCCATGGGCGTGCGCCGCTTCCTGGCCCTGCGCGGTGACCCGCCCCCCGGCTTCTCCCCCCAGGACGTCCACGGTGAGCTGCGCTACGCCACCGACCTGGTCCAGGTCATCCGCGAGGTCGAGGCCAGTTACTTCGGTGACGACCAGCGCCACGTCACCATCGCGGTGGCCGCCTACCCGGCCGCCGCCGACCACCTCCGGGAGGTCGAGGTCCTGGCCGCCAAGCAGGCCGCCGGGGCCGACCTGGCCATCACCCAGGTCTTCTACGAGCCCGAGGACTACGTGGCCCTGGTCCGCGCCTGCACCTACGCCGGGGTGACCATCCCCATCCTGCCCGGCGTCATCCCCCTGACGGACCTGACTCGTCTGACCCGCCTGGAGTCCCTCACCGGCGTCGCAGTGCCCCGCAGGCTGCGTGACTCCCTGTCCACCGCGACCGGGGCCTCCCTGGTGGCCCGCGGCGTGGACGCCACCCTGGGGCTGTCAACCGCGCTCCTGGAGGCTGGCGCCCCCGGACTGCACCTGTACACCTTCAACCGCACCAGACCGGCTCTGGACATTATCAGCCATCTGCGACTGGGGCGGATCCTCGACGGCGCCGCCCCGAACCGGGAGGTGCGTGACACCGTCGACCGCGGCTACCTCCAGGCCACGCCCGGCCGCGGCCCCTCCTTCCTGCGCCGCGGGGGCCGGGCCGCCGCGGGCGCGCCCCTCCAGCCAGCCCAGCCACACACCACCGAGACCACCATCAAGGAGAACGCATGAGCGCCGCCCCCGACCAGCCCACGTCCGGCTCCCTGCCCCCCCTGCCGGGGGCCACGATCCTGGGCTACCCGCGTATTGGCGCTGACCGGGAGCTCAAGAAGGCCCTGGAGTCGGCCTGGCGCGGCTCCACCACCCTGGCTGACCTGCGTGCCTCCGCCGCCGACCTGCGTGCGGCCACCCGTTCGCACCTGGCCGCCCTGGGCCTGGGCGGGCCCGCCTCCGTACCGGCCGACTTCACCTACTACGACCAGGTCCACCAGGTCACCACCGCCCTGGGGGCCGTCCCCGAGCGCTTTGCCGACCTGCGCGGCACCGCCGGCCAGGGCTTCCCCGGACTGGGCCTGGAGGAGTACTTCACCGTGGCCCGCGGCGAGGGCGAGCGCGCCGCCGCCGAGATGACCAAGTGGCTGGACTCCAACTACCACTACCTGGTGCCCGAGCTGGACGAGACCACCCCGGTGCGCTACGCCCTCGGCTTCGGCGCCGTGGACCCCACCGACGGCCCGGTGGCCCAGGTCCTGGAGGCCGCCCGCGCCGGGACGGACGTGCGGCCCGTGGTGGTGGGCCCCGTCACCTACCTCCTCCTGGCCAAGGCCTCCGACGCCGCCGGCCGGGACTTCCACCCCCTGGACCGCCTGGGTGACGTCCTGGACGCCTACGCCCACCTCCTGGTCGACCTGTGGGCCGCGGGCGCCACCTGGGTCCAGCTCGACGAGCCCGCCCTGGCCTGCGACGCCTGGGACGTGCCGGAGGAGCGGATCCTCGCGGCCGTCCACCAGGCCTACACGCTTCTGTCCGCCGTGACCGAGCGCCCCCGGATCCTCGTGGCCGGCACCTACGGCCCGCTCGGCGCGGCCCTGCCCGTCCTGGGCGCCACCGGGGTGGAGGCCGTCGGCCTGGACCTGGTGGCCGGCCGCCTGCCCGACGCCGAGGACCTGGCCACCCTGGAGGGTAAGACCGTGGTGGCCGGGGTGGTCTCGGGGCGCAATATCTGGCGCACCGACCTCAGCGCCGCGCTGTCCACCCTGGAGGCGCTGCGTGACGCGCTGCCCGCGGGCACGCCCGTCACCGTGGCCACCTCCACCTCCCTCCAGCACGTGCCCCACGACGTGGGGCGTGAGACCGGCATCGACCCCGAGATCCGCTCCTGGCTGGCCTTCGCCGACCAGAAGGTGGGTGAGGTCCTCACCCTGGCCAGGGGACTGGCCCAGGGTCGTGAGGCGGTCGCCGACGAGCTGGCCCGCGACGCGGAGCTGCGGGCCCGGCGCGCCGCCCACCCCGGCGTGCGCCGGGACGAGGTGCGCGACGCCGTGGCCTCCGTCACCCAGGCCGACCGCACCCGGGCCCCCTACCCCGAGCGCAAGGCCGCCCAGGACGCGCGGCTGGGCCTGCCGCTCATCCCCACCACCACCATCGGCTCCTTCCCGCAGACCGCCGAGATCCGCAGGGCCCGGGCCGCCTGGCGCAGGGGGCAGACCGACGACGCCGCCTACGACGCCGCCATGCGCGCCGAGATCGCCCGCGTGGTGGCGCTCCAGGAGGAGATCGGCCTGGACGTGCTGGTGCACGGCGAGGCCGAGCGCAACGACATGGTCCAGTACTTCGCCGAGCTCCTGGACGGCTTCGCCGCCACCGAGCACGGCTGGGTGCAGTCCTACGGCTCGCGCTGCACCCGCCCCTCCATCCTGTGGGGTGACGTCGCCCGGCCCGCGCCCATGACGGTGGCCTGGTCCGCCTACGCCCAGTCCCTGACCGACAAGCCCATGAAGGGCATGCTCACCGGCCCGGTGACGATCATGGCCTGGAGCTTCGTGCGCGACGACATCCCGCGCGCCCAGGTGGCCGACCAGCTGGGCCTGGCCCTGCGCGCCGAGGTGGCCGACCTGGAGGCGGCCGGGATCGGCGTCGTCCAGGTCGACGAGCCCGCCATCCGCGAGACCCTGCCGCTGCGGCGCGCCGACCGCCCCGCCTACCTTCAGTGGTCGGTGGGCTCCTTCCGCCTGGCCACCGGCGGGGCGGCTCCCACCACCCAGGTCCACACCCACCTGTGCTACTCCGAGTTCGACGTCGTCATTGACGCCGTGGACCACCTGGACGCCGACGTGACCAGTATCGAGGCCTCCCGCTCGCGCATGGACATCCTCCCGGCGGTGGCCGCCCACGGCTTCGAGCGTCAGCTCGGCCCCGGGATCTGGGATATCCACTCACCGCGCGTACCCAGCGTGGGGGAGTGCACCGAGCTGCTCCGGCGGGCCGTGGACGCCCTGGGGGCGGACAGGGTCTGGGCCAACCCGGACTGCGGGCTCAAGACCCGCGCCTACGCCGAGACCGAGGCGAGCCTGCGCAATCTTGTGGATGCCGCCAAAGCTGTCCGCGAAAGCCTCTAACCACTCGTCAAGACCCCACTTTCCATGAGATCATGGGCGCATGACGCTCTTCGCTCTCGACGACGACCGCCTCACCCCCGTCATCTGGGGGCGTGAGGCGTCGTCACAGGTACGGGCCCAGGTGAGGGCGGCCCTGGCGACCCAGACGACCGCCCCCGTGTTCGAGTTCCTGGACGCCGATGCCCTGGTGTCCGCCATCGCCGAGATGTCGGACACCGGGCTGACCATCCTGACCGAGGGCGTCAGCGATGACGTGCGCGCGAGCGTACGACGCCTGTCCGAGGCCGGGGTACATATCCGTATCGTGAGTGTGCGCAGCTACGGGGGCACCGTCCTGGTGAGCGTCGAGTCCGTGGAGGACGCCGCCCTGGCGAGTATCCGCCAGGCCACGCCCATCCAGATGGTCGAGGAGACCAGCGGGAGCACCGGCGACGAGAGCGTGTGGGCTGCCTCCCGTACCACCGGGGACTCCCGTACCACCAGGGAGACGGCGGGGACGACTGGGACGACGACGGGGCGGACCTCCCACGCCGCCCCGGACAGCCCCTGGACGGCCCGTAGCGCCGCGGAGGAGGCGTGGGCCAGCAGGCGTGAGGCGCCCTCGGAGTCCAGGTCGAGCCGGGGGAGCACGGACTGGAGGTCCAACGAGTTCGAGACCACCCCCATGCCCCGTATTACGGTCCCGACCTGGGAGGGCGACGACGTCACCGTCGAGGAGCTGCCCGGCCTGCGCCGCGGGCACCGCAGCACCGGCCCTGTCCTGGGGGCCCAGCCCACGGTCACCTCGGGCAACGAGGCCGCGCAGGCGCTGGCCCTGGTCGCCGCCAGCCTCCAGACCCCCGCCCGCCTGGTGTGGGACCGGCCGCGTCGGGGGATCCACCACGAGGCCATCCTGGACCGCAGCGGTCGGATGACCCTGTCCACGGGGGAGTCCTTCGTGGATCCCTCAGCCGCCGCCAACGCCGCCCAGCACACGCAGGACATTGACGGCTGGCGGGTGTGGCGCCTGGGTGTCACGGGCCCGAGCCTGGCCGAGCTCCTGACCCGCTAGGCCTGCTGGCTCCGGGAGTCAGGCCGCCCGTGTGGCTGCCCGGCTCCGGGTGTCTGCTTAAGTCGCCTGGCTCCGGAGCCTTCTCAGGCCGCCCTGGGGATCTACCCAGGCTACCCAGCTCCAAGCGTCTCCTGACATGTCTCGGTTTTCTGGAGTCTTCTGGTATTTTCGAGCGTCTCCTGAAGTCTCTTAGCTTTTTCTGGTGTCTTCTGGCGCTTTCTAGCGTCCCCTTGTGTCTTCGAGCGTCTCCTGGCGCGGGACCGTCCTGGTCCCGCGCCATTCTCTTGCCCCTCTTCCGCGAGAACGGTACTTATTGCTCGCGAGAACGGTACTTGTTGCTCGCGAGAAC
>ERZ772917.771-NODE-771-length-21312-cov-2.408948_pt1 | contig 21312 bp, 20 predicted proteins | sample MGYA00511187_ERZ772917 | MGnify/ENA primary metagenome ERZ772917 (study PRJEB29015, sample SAMEA2737925) | human oral metagenome | biome: human oral; feature: human-associated habitat; material: dental | place: China | collected 2012 ...
CTTCCATTAAATTTCCGGATCGCGAGGCTATAACCCGGACGAGTAATGATGATGTCGCAAACCTGACCAAAATGATCAACGGTATTAAACCTGAGAAGTTACAGCGTGCAGCAATAGGGGTCATGGAGGCGCGCACTGTGTATGTATTTGCCCACGACGGCACGTTTCTGTTTGCTGAATATCTTGCTTACCGTCTGCGTTTCTTCCGCTTGGATGTTGAAACCGTCAACCTTAGCATAAATGTTCAGACACTGCGCACTCTCAGGCTCATCGGGAAGAAAGACGTTGCCGTTTTGTTGACTTTTCCGCCATACTATGATTCGGTTAAAAAGATACTTGATCATTTTGAGTCGCGGAATATCCCCGTAATAACCATAACCAATAACGAAAGTTCGCCGGCTGTCACGCCGTATACGATGAGTTTCATTTGTCCCACGCTTTCACGTTACTACTATAACTCCCAAGTGGCAACAGTAAGCTTTGTTAATCTGCTCGCGGCCTGTATCGCCGAGGAGATGGGTCCGAATTTCGACCGCATACTGAAAGAGGAACGGGAGACGAGTGATTTCCTGATTAACTGGTTCAGCGATTCTAACGAATAGATGAAGAGCAATACGACGCCCAGAAATGAAATCTCCTTACACATGTCTGTTTTATGTGTGATATATTGCCAAAGCTTGTTGCGTTTAAATGATAAAGCCAATTACAGTCCCAAACCGAAATTATCCTTTACTCTCTTCATCGTCTTTTCAGCTATTGCTCCTGCGCGTTCGCTGCCGTCTTTTAGTATTAGCATAAGCTCTTCGGAATTTCTTATCTCCTCATACCGCTCTTTGATCGATGAAAGTGCGGAGACCGTGAGTTCGACGAGATCCTTCTTGAAATCGCCGTAGCCTTTGCCTTCATATTCCGTCTCAAGCGATTTGACGGATTTTTGCGACAAAATACTGAAGATGTTCATGAGGTTGCTCACACCGGGCTTGCTTTCGGGGTCAAATCTGATAACGCCGTCTGAGTCTGTCGTAGCTTTCATGATCGTCTTTTTTATTTTGTTCGCATCATCTAAAAGTGATATTCTGCTATATATATTCTCGGCTGATTTGCTCATCTTACGGGTAGGGTCGTCGAGTGCCATTATGCGGGCTCCCTCATTGAGAAAACGACCCTCCGGAATGATAAAGGTCTTTTTTTTCGTGTTGTTCACTCTTATGGCTATGTCGCGGCAAAGCTCTATATGCTGTTTTTGGTCGTTGCCGACGGGAACGATGTCCGTGTCGTACAAAAGGATATCGGCCGCCATGAGGACAGGGTACATGAGAAGGCCTGCAGGCGCAGATTCTTTGTTCTGGCTTTTAGATTTGAACTGCGTCATCCTGAAAAGCTCACCCGTATATGCGCTGCAGGTCAGTACCCAGGAAAGTTCGGCGTGCTGCGGAACGTCGGACTGAATAAAAACCATCGATTTTTCGGGGTCTACGCCGATCGCAAGATATAGAGCTGCGACATCAAGTATATGTTTTCTCAGCTCTTTCGGATCCTGAGGAACCGTTATGGCGTGCTCATCTACTATGCAGTAAATACATTCGTAATCCTCCTGAAGCTCGACAAATTGTCGAAGTGCCCCGAGATAATTGCCTATATGTATGTTGCCTGTCGGCTGTACGCCGGAAAATACCCTTTTCATGCTTAATCCTCGATTCTTTATAGACTGATAAATACTTTATCACAGCGATCACGAAAGGTCAATTTGACATCAAAATGCAAAGGTGCTAATGTTTGTATATGTTTAATCAGGGCTGTCATTTAGGAGATGAGCAAAATGAACGGGTATAAGAACAATTATCATCTTGAAAGGAGATTTCACGAGTTTGCAGACCTTAGAGAGCTGCTTCGCGAATCCTCCGAAAAGTATTCCGATAAGATCGCATTTATAACAAAGGTAAAGGGTGAGAGCAGAGGCGGGCATACGTATATCAATACGACGTACAAAGAGCTTTTCGAATCGCTGAATTACCTCGGAACGGCACTCTGGGAAAAGGGTTTTGCGGGTGAGCGGATAGCCTTGATCGGCGAAAACAGCTACTATTGGTGTCTCGGCTATTTTGCAGTCGCATCGGGACTCGGCGTCGTAGTGCCTCTTGACAAACTGCTCCAGAAGGAAGAGCTCGAGAGCCTTTTGATAAGGAGCGGTGCTACGGCTGTTTTTTGCGACCGCAAGCACCTTGATGTGATTGAGGAAATAAAGAATGAGGGTAAAACAAAGCTGCAGCTTATAATAGGTATAGATTGCAAGCCCGACGGCGGCGAGTCGGTGATGGATCTTCTTATACGCGGTGAGGAGCTCGTCAATGCGGGTAGTAGGGATTTTATCGACGCACCGATAGACAGAGAAGCGCTCACGTATCTTTTATTTACGTCCGGCACCACATCAGCATCAAAGGCGGTAATGCTTTCACAGAAGAATGTTATGAGCGTAAACTACTATATGAACCTCGAGGAGGTGTTTTTCCCTGATGATGTTAGCATACACCTCCTGCCGCTGCATCATTGCTACGGTATGGGCGGTATGCTTATCTTTTTGTCGCAGGGCATTACAAACGTTTTCTGTGACGGTCTTAAGTACATAACTATCAATCTCAAGGAATATGGCGTTTCCGTAATGATGACCGTTCCGCTCCTTCTTGAGAATATGTACCGGAAGATAATGAAGGCTGTTGAAAAGCAGGGAATGACCGAAAAGGTCGAGAAGGCGAAGCGGATGTGCAATACGGCCGACAAATTCGGAATACACGTGAGGCGCAAAGTTTTCAGCGCGATCATAGAGCAGCTCGGCGGCAGAATGAGGTGTCTCATCAACGGGGCGGCGGCACTGGATCCTGTTGTGTCAAAGGGATTTAACGATTTCGGGATACTCACGGTACAGGGCTACGGCCTTACCGAATGTTCGCCGACAATCGCATCGGAGTCGTACAGATATCTCAAACCGGGGTCCGTCGGAAAGATGATGCCGCATATGGATTATATGATTGACGAACCTGATGAGGCGGGGATCGGCGAACTTATGGTCAGGGGCGACAATATTATGATGGGATATTACGATGATCCCGCAGCAACTTCAGAGGTTCTTAAGGACGGATGGCTACGTACGGGCGATCTCGCGTACTTTGACAAAGACGGCTATCTTTTCATAACGGGACGCAAAAAAAATGTCATAGTTATGAAAAACGGCAAAAATGTTTTTCCCGAGGAAATAGAAAATCTCGTCAATAAATTGTCGTATATAGAAGAGAGCATGGTATTCGTCAGAAATAAAGCGACTGATTCGGTACTTTGGATCAAAGCGGTGTACAGTGAAGAATATCTGAAAGAAAATGATATGGATTACGAGAAGTTGGAGAAGATATTTGCCGGAGATATGGACAAAATAAATCAGGGAATGCCGTCGTACAAAATGATTAAGCATTTCCTGCTCTCGGACAGGCCGACCGTCAAGACGACGACTGCAAAGACTAAGAGAAACGACGAGCTTCGCGAAATAAAGAAAGAGCTCGAGGAAAAAGGGCTGTAAATACTGAAACCGTAAGCATGGGATAATATAGAGAGAACAAAGCTTAAGGCTCGGCCGGGCATAAATACGATCGGGCTTTTTTGTGATATAAAAAATGCTTTTTGGAACCGAATTTCAGGATTATGGAACAAAAGAGTGTGTGGTCGATCTCAACAAAATGGAAAATTATGGTTGACATAATATGGGAAAAAATGTAAAATGATGATATCGAAGAAAATGCGATATGAAAGTGGTGTGAGATGTGTGAGATCAGAGAAGAACGGCCTGTAAGCGTTTGCATATCGGTGAGCGACAGATCATTCGCATTTTCGTTGGCAAGAGCGCTTGCCGCGGCGGGCCGCTTCAGCATTGTTGAAAACGGTGATGATTGCGAGGTAAATATTTCCGATTCCGGCACGGAGCTTGTGATAACGCCGCGAGACGGTGAATCCGTACGTCTGCCGGCTGTGACAGATGCCCTGACTATAGCCTCATATCTGTATGAGCTTGCGGGCGCAATCGTTCACGGAGAGCATACGAACGGGGTGAAGTTGCTGATTTTCAGAGCGATACGCGGAGGAGAGGGAACTACGAGCATTGCCGCGGCCGCGTGCAGGCTTCTGTCGAGGGAACATGGGAGGAAGCCGTTGTTTTTAAGCCTGTCCTCCTTTAATATGAATATGTTTACTATGTCAGTACCTGATGACAGAAGCTTTGCCGAGCTGCTTTACAGGATAAGAACGGAAAGTCTAACTGACTTGGGGCGATTTATACTGAACGGTGAGGAAACGGATTATGTGCGTGTACCCGAGGTGAACATAAATGCCGGAGGTGTGCGTGCCGACGATGTGATCCGTATCGCAAAGTTAGCCGCGGAGAAAGGGTATGACCGCCTGATAATAGATTCCGGTACACTTTGGAACCGTGAGCGTGGTAAGCTCGTCGGGTGTTCGGATATTACGGTAAATGTGGGTTTTATAAATGAATCGGGGATAAACGTCGGGAGAGATTCGAGAGCGTGTGAAAGGGGAGACGATATGCATGATTTTGATATCCTCGTCGATAACGGCGACATGTTTGATGAAACAGCCATGTTTGCCGATTTTGCCAATGACGTAGCCGTACTCGTCAGAAAAATAGAGGAGAAAATTGGATAGGGAGCTGTATTCTGATCTTTGTTCAGCGTGTGCGGAGGAAATTGTCGCAGGAAAGATATCGGAGGATCCCGATGTGCTTGCGATAATCGAACGACGCGTATTTGAACTTGTAGAGGTTGTTGAGGAATTCGATACATACATAAAGCGTATATACGGCGCCGTTCACGGAATCCTGGGGAGCTTGTCGTATCTGCTCGACGACTGCGAGGTGCGCGAGATAATGGCAAACGGACCGGACAACGTGTTCGTGGAAAGAAAGAGCGAGATAATCAAACTCGACATCGGATTCGATTCAAAGGAAGAGATGCTCAAGGTCATACGAAGGATAGCTTCGACCGTGCACCGAGAGGTGAGCGAGCTTAGTCCGATACTTGATGCAAGGCTCGAAGACGGTTCAAGAGTACATGCCGTTATGGACAACGTGGCAATAGGGGGACCGTCACTTACGATAAGGCGGTTCGGAGACAGTGTTATAACTATGGAGCAGCTCATACGCGGGGGAACATTGACCGCTGAATGCGCGCGCGATTTGAAAAGTTATGCGCAGGCGGGGATTAACATATTCGTGAGCGGAGGCACGAGCTCGGGAAAGACGACGATGCTGAATGCGATAGGCAGATTCATACCGCAAAACGAACGTGCCGTTGTAATAGAGGATTCCATGGAGCTTAAGCTTGACGGCATAGGTAATATCGTAAGACTGGAATGTCGGCAGGCAAATTCCACGGGCAGAGGAAAGATAACAATGAACGATCTTATCAGGGCGTCACTGAGGATGAGGCCGGACCGAATAATTGTAGGCGAGGTCAGGGGGAGCGAGGTGTGCGATATGCTGCAGGCGCTCAATACGGGGCACAGCGGCATGTCAACGGGACATGGAAATTCCATACGCGGGATGCTGCGACGTATAGAAGCGATGTACCTGTCCGGGAGCGACATGCCGCTTGACGCTGTAAGGATGCAGATCGTGGAGGCTTTTCAGATAATGGTGCACGTACAGCGTACGGCGGACGGGAGGAGACGGGTTACCGAGGTGAAAGAGCTCTGCGGATTTAAGGATGGAGAATATGTGCTCACGCCTCTTTACGAGCGCGGCGTCGACGGAGTGCTCATAAGGACGGGCAGGGAGCTGTCCGAGGAGTGCAGAGCCGAAATGAGGTTGGCGATTTGAGCAGAAAAGAAAAGGCGCAGCTTGCTGCAATTATATTTATCGTTCTTACGTGCATCGGATTGCTGTTTTACGATACATTGCTTTTGGGAGCGGCTGCACCGATCGCATATATGATGCTTCGAAAGCGCGCTGCGGAAGTGCTTGCCGACAGGCGTAAGAAAAAAATACGGCGCGAGTTCAAGGATGTAATGTACAGCTTTTCAGCATCCTTTTCGACGGACAGAGGGATAAGGGAGGCGATGGAAGAGGCTGCGACTTATATCACGAAGATATACGGGAAGGAATCTCTGCTGGCGCCCGAATTGAGAGAAATGATGTTCAGAATAGACACTGGAGCTTCCGAAGCGGGAGAATGGTCGGCTTTAGCAGGCAGATGTGAAATTGAAGATATATCCGATCTCGCGGCGGTGCTTACGGGATGCCGCGATGCCGGGGGAGATATGACGCGGGCCGTCGACCGTGCGGCAGGGGTTATATCGGAAAAGCTGGCTGCGGAGGAAGAGATAAGGGCAGGATCGGCACAGAAAAAGGCGGAGGGCGCGCTTATTTCCGTGATGCCGGCATTCATCATAATATTTCTCAGGCTTACATCGCCTGATTACATAGAGCCGATGTATCGAACGCTTGCCGGCAGGGTGATAATGACGGCGGCGCTCGCGGGAACCGCGGCCGCAGCAATTTTAACAAAGAGGATAACGGATATAAATGTTTGAAAAAGCAATAAAAAAGATTTTGAAGACGGGTTTCGGCAGGTACTGTGCCTCCCGCAAAACAAAAACGGCGGCGATCCTTGCCGCAGGGTTTGTTCTCAGTGCGGCTGTTTATTTTGTATCCGTGAACGGTGATGAGGCCTTCACCTATGATAACGGGAAGCTCTCGTCGCTCAGGCTCGGTTCAGGTGCGGTTACCCTGATACTTAAGGGGGAGTCTGACGGAAGCCGATATGAGAAGCAGGTGACAATAAGGCCGAAAAGGGCGGCAAAGGAAAAAACGTACGAGCTGTCGAAGGAGGATCTTATAGCTGCGGAGCTTTCAAGAACAGTGCAGGCCGTAAATCTAAGTGCCTCCGACGAGGAGAACGTGAGCCTTCCGTCACTTTCGGAGGGTGGTATCAAGCTTACGTGGAGCAGACCTGAACGTATAAATGCATTTCTTCTGCCTGTTCCGTGTGCCGTGCTTCTGGTCGTATTCTCATACAGAGGGATGAAGGACAAGGAAAAAAAGAGCATAAAAAAGGAGAAGGCGGAAATTATGAAAGCGCTTCCTTCTTTTACAAACAAGCTTGTACTGCTGATGGGCAGCGGACTTATATTCGATGACGCTTTCGGAAGAATAGCGGACGGCTATGCCGCCCTCGGCACTGTCGACGCATTCGGCCAAATCGTATGCAATACCGAAAATCTTCATAAATCTTCGGGATCCGATATAGCGGAGCTTTTGTCCGCGGAGGCGGGGAAAAGGAATATAAGGGATTTTACGCGCATCACGGCCTTAATAGCCGATAACAGATACAGAGGACAGGATCTGACGGGTAAGCTCAGAAACGAAGGGGAGATACTTTGGACCGAAAGGCGTAAGCGTGCCGAAATCGCTGGCAAATTGGCCGAAACAAAACTGTCGGGTCCGCTCGGTATACTGCTTATCGTTCTGATACTCGTCACGGCTGCTCCGGCAATGATGCAGATGTGACAATATGGAGAAAGGAGTATTTATGCTGAAAAACAAAAGAGGTATGGAAATGGTACAAGTCGCAATACTGATAGCTCTTGCGATTTCGCTCGGTATCATTTTCAGATCCCAGATAACCGAATTCATCAACACTACGTTTGCCGATCTTAATGCGTGATGAAGCGTTTGCTTTTAAGCAGGAGAGGCGGCGAATATGTTGAGGCGGCATTCGTGCTGCCGATGCTCGTTCTTATAATGATAAGCTTTATATGGTGCACGGTATTCTTTTACGGCAGGCTCGAATGCCAATGTGAGATGCATACGCAGCTTCTCGACGAGGCAGATCGATCTACGGCTCTTATAACAATAAAGAGAACAGAAAAAACGTACTCATCCTTACCCAAAGGGCTTGTATCGGTTGCTCTCGGCGGTGAGATACGTGCGAGGACATATGTGTTCAACGAAGCTGAACTTATAAGGACAGGGAGGATAGCAGATGGGTTGTTCAGTTAGCCGCAGAGGCTCGGTGACAGTTTATATAATGATCATTTTGACCGCATTGTGCTCGATGCTTGGAATATTTATCAGTTCCGCGCAGCAGAAAGCTGTTTATGCGGGCACCGAAAGCCTCGGGCGCCTGTGGGCATCTTCAATCATAGCCGAATATGACAGGGATCTGCTGGAAAGGTTCGGTATATTTGCCTATCTCGGGGATCCGCACACGGTTGACTTGAAGCTCGACTCATACTGCGAAAAAACGTTCGCGGGGAAATCATATATAAAATGGGAGGGATGCAGCAGCGACATATACCCTTTTTCACTCGCGAACGTATCAATATTTAAGAATCAAATATCAAAGGCGGGAGCTGAAGCCGTTATAGGCGGCGAACGCAGTTTGACAGAAACGTACGGAGAAGAAAACGTATCGGACCGCGAAATAATAAACGAAAGACTGACGGGATCGCTGCCCTCGGCAGGAAGAACGGATAACGGGCTTCTGGAGCGTGTTAAAAATCTTATAAAAGGGCTCGGCTCTATAACGGATATCGTCGAGCAAGGTTCAGACATGTGGCTTACCGGGAAATATATAGATTCGCATTTTGACAGCATGACAAGGCAGAGTGCGGAGGACGATTCGTATCTGAGATATGAAAAGGAATATCTGATATGCGGTAATTTTTCGGATGCCGCCAATTATCGCGGTACACGAAACAGAATAGTTGCGCTCAGAGAGGTCATGAACATAGCGTTTATAGAGGCGGATGAGGAAATGTATTTTCTTACATTTGCCGCCGCCGAAGCGATAGCGACCCCGGCACTTGCACCGGTTGCCCAGCAGGGAATAATCGCGGCATGGGCCCTCGCCGAGAGTGTGAACGATTACAAGCTGTTGATAAACGGGAAGAGAGTCCCGCTTGTCAAAGACAGATCTTCATGGGCGACGGACCTCGATTCGGTAATGAACAATACGTCGGATCTGTACATTGATCCGGGAACGGACGGAGGAGATACGTATGATGAATATCTTTCAACGCTTATTTACCTTATGGATTCTGAGATCAAATATCTCAGGATGATGGATCTTATTCAGATGGATATGATATATTGCAGCAACGGCGGCTTCAGGATAGGCGACTGTTATACCGGGGTTTCATATACGCTTGAGGTGAATGGTGAAAAGCATGAGTTCAGCGACGAATATCAGAAAAGTTAAAATCGGCAAAAGGGGTGGATATATAGTCGAAGCGTCGCTTACTCTGCCTGCGTTTATCGTTGCTATGATACTTTTGATATCCGTGATTCCGTTTATAGGAGCGTGCGAGAATGCGGTATTTGCGGCATGTGATGAAATCAGGGCTGAGGCTGTGCGCGCATGCGCGGTCCGCTCCCCGCTCGTCTGTCCTGCCGCTGTGACATACCGCATGAATACAGAAAACATGATACTGAAGGCCGGATATGTCAGGGATTTTGATTATATGTACGCTGAGGACGGTATAGAGGATCTGATATATATTAAGGCGGGACTGTCGTCGTTTGCAAAAAATCCGGCAGGAGGCTTAAGCTTCCTGTCGGGAGAATTTGCCGTAAGAGGAAGAGCATTTACCGGCGCGGACGGCGGAGATGCCGACAAAGAGGCATTCACGAGAAATGAAAACGGGCGAAGAGTCTTTATATTCCCGAAACGCGGCGAAAAATACCATAACAGAGGGTGTCCGTTTCTTAATCCGGCGTGCGAGATGAACTATCTGAACGGCGCGTTAAGGCGCAGATTTAAGGCGTGTCCGAACTGCCGCAGCGGTGATATGTCGGATGGCGAGGCGGTATTCTGTTTTTACAGAGAAGGCAAATCGTATCACAGGAGCTCGTGCAGTACCGTTGAAAAATATTATGTATCGATAGATGAGCAGGACGCGATCGCAAAAGGGTACACAGCCTGTGGGACGTGCGGGGGATAATGATGATATCCGAACACAAGATGAGAATGATGATGATGAACAGGCCCGCCTTTTTCCTTCCGGTCTCGGCTTACAAAGCGGGGAATGAAATCCATATCGCATCGGACAAAAACGGATTTGCCGGACTGACGGGGGGTATGCTGTTGGAAGAGGGAATGTTTCTGACAGTTGTGTACAAATGCTGGTTCGGTGTGACAGAGGCATGCAGCAAATACATATTTCCCGAGGATTACGAGCTTGCTCCCGAACGCCTCTTTGTCAGCGAGGGGGGGTGGGAAATAAAATGTGAGTTTGTGCCCGTAAATGATGAGAGAAGATCTCGGGAAGGGGTGTTTGAATTCGGCCTGAGAACTGTATGCGCCGATGCGATGTGTGCGCTTACTGAAAAGCTGAACGTGCTCTCGGACGGGTCTGCGGAGGTCTTGACTAAGGAGGTTGTGAAAATTTTTACTGCATACCGCGGTGATATACGCAGGACAGGTCGCGAAATATCGAAACTCAGAAAATCGATTTGGATTATGAGAGGCGGGGAGCTGAGCAGAGGGCTTGATTTATGATGCGGTTTCGTTTACGATTGACTTATGATTCCATTATCGACAAGGATGAGACCGACCTCTGCGGAGGAATTTGTCGGACAGCGGCATTTCTTTTACAAGGGTTCGCTGCTGTATAACTCAATACAAAAAAAGACATTTGACTCGGCGATATTTTTCGGACCTTCGGGTACCGGAAAGACGACCCTCGCCAGGCTGATAGCCTCCTCGCTTGACAGCGGATACATCGAAATCAATGCCGGCACAACCGGGACGGGCGAGCTTAAGAAGATCCTCGAAGACGTGAGGAAGCGCGCGTATTCTCTTGATGCGAAAGCTGCGTTTCTTTATGTCGATGAATTCCACAGGTGGAACAGGCTTCAGCAGGATTCGCTGCTCAAAGCGCTTGAGGAGGGCTATGCCAAATTCATAGCCGCTACGACTGAAAATCCGTATTTTTCCATAAACAACGCGATACTGAGCAGAGTCAGAAACGTTTATGAATTCCGGCGTCTTGACAGAGATATGATCAAAACGCTTCTTTTGCGTGCAGTTACGGACAAAGAACGCGGATTGGGAAATCTCGGCATATTATACGACGAAAATGCTCTTGACCTTATAGCCGCTCTTTCGGGCGGTGATGCCAGGGTTGCCCTCGATACGCTCGGCTTCATAGCCGCCAATATAGACCTGAAGGACACGATAACGGCGAAATATGTATCGGAGGCCATGCAGCGAAAGACAAGTTTTTTTGATCGCGGCGACGATATGTACGATCTGCTCTCAGCACTTCAGAAATCGATACGCGGAAGTGACCCGGATGCGGCGATACATTATTTTTCCAGACTCGTAGACGGAGGTGCGGACATACAGACGATAGGTCGCAGACTCATGGTTATAGCAAGCGAAGATATAGGCATGGCGTATCCGTCGGCCGTTTCTATAGTCACTTCGTGTGTGCAGGCGTCCCTAATGATCGGTTTTCCCGAAGCATCGATAAATCTTGCGCAGGCGGTTATCCTTCTCGCTTCGTCGCCCAAATCGAACAGGTCATATGTTGCATACGAAAGGGCGATGCAGGATATAATAAATAAAGAGACGGATCCGGTACCCGCGCACCTGAGAGATTCGCATTACGACGCAGCGAGCGCTCTCGGCAGAGGCGTCGGATACACATATCCTCACGATCATGGCGGTTATGTCGTGCAGCAGTATCTGCCGGACAATCTTTACAGAGCACGCGTGAGATATTATGAGCCCGGGGAGAACGGGTCTGAAAAACAGTTCGGGAAATTCCTCGAGGAGCTTAGAAAGAAATATGAGAATAATCAGGGCTGAAAACTCCGGGTTCTGCTTCGGGGTTAAAAGAGCCATAGAGCTTACCGAAGCCGAAATATCAGAGCGTGACGCGGGAAGGCTCAAAGGCAGGCTTTATACGTGCGGACCGTTAATACATAACGACACGGTCAACGAATGGCTTAAAGCAAAAGGTGTCGAATCGATAAACGATCCGCTCGAGGCGGAAGCGGGAGATACCGTAATCGTGCGTTCTCATGGTGAACCGAAATCGTTTTATGACAGACTTGAGGGCACGGGAATAAACATAGCAGATACGACGTGCGTTTTTGTGTCGAGGATACATGAACTCGTCAGGAAAGCTCATAAACAGGGTCTTGGTGTTATAATCGTCGGAGACAAAAAACATCAGGAGGTTACGGCAACGAACGGTTGGTGCGGCGATCAGGCTTTTGTCATAGGCACGCCGAATGAGGCGGCGGCAGTACCTGACGGTCGCTACCTCCTCGTCTGCCAGACTACGATAAGAAAAGACCTTCTCGACGAAATAGTCGATGTCCTCGTCGAACGGAAGATCGATCTGCAAGTGGAAAATACCATATGCAATGCGACCAGGCTAAGACAGGACGCATGTGCCGATCTTGCGAGGCGCGTTGACGCGATGGTTATTTTGGGCGGGAAAACCAGCTCAAATACGCAAAAGCTTTTTGAAATAGCAAAATCCGAATGCAGACACGCCTTTTTTGCCGAAAATATTAAAGATTTACCATTGAAAGAAATACAAAAATATAATACAATAGGGGTTGCGGCGGGCGCTTCTACGCCCGAAAGCGTAATTAAGGAGGTTATTGCCGACATGAGCGAAACTAGCAATGAAAAAACTACTATGGCTGATTTCATGGATGAAATCGATGCGTCTTTGAGACTCCCGCGTGCAGGCGAGATCGTAGACGGAAAGGTGCACCAGGTTTCCGACAAGGAAGTCATCGTGAACCTCGGCTGCAAAAAAGACGGAATTCTTCCTGTTGGGGAAGTTACTCTTGAGGAAGGAGAAAAACTGACTGATGTATTTCAGGCGGGCGATGATATCCAGGCAAAAGTCGTAAGGACTGATGACGGCGACGGTAGTATCTTGCTGTCCAAGAAGAAGCTCGAGATAAGCAAGCACTGGACAGAGATCACTGAAGCTCATGAGAACAAGTCGATTATAAATGTCAAGGTTATCAGAGCCGTGAACGGCGGCGTGATCGCAGCCTACAAGGAAGTGACAGGTTTTATTCCTATGTCTCAGCTTTCGGACAGATACGTAGAAAATGCCGATGAATTCATCGGGCAGTCATTTGATGTAAGAGTTACGAGGGTCGATACCAAAAGGAACAGAGCTGTCTTCTCACACAAAGCGGTGCTTCTCGAGGAAAAACAGAAACAGATTGAGGGCATCTGGGAGAACCTTAATGTCGGGGATGTAGTAGACGGCACAGTGATGAGGTTTACCGAATACGGCGCGTTTATAGACATAGGAGGCATCGACGGGCTGCTTCACATTTCCGAAATCTCGTGGGGCAAGCTTAAGCACCCTCAGGAGGCTCTTTCTATCGGAGATACGATCAAGGTCAAAATACTTTCCATGAATCAGGAAAAGGGAAAGATCTCACTCGGGCTCAAGCAGATCAGTCCGGAACCGTGGTCGATCATCAACGAGAAGTATGAGGTCGGCTCGATCGTGACGGGCAAGGTCGTTCAGATCAAGGAATACGGTGCATTTGTTGAGCTTGAGCCGGGTCTTGACGGGCTTGTTCACATTTCCGAGGTTGCTCACAAGAGAGTTGCAAACATCTCTGATGAGCTGACACTCGGACAGACGGTGAGTACAAAGATTCTTGATATCGATACGGAGCGCAAGAGAATAAGCCTCAGCATCAAAGCTGCAACGGACGAGGACGGCGAGCCTCTCGGGACTCTTTCCGAAACCGGGTATTCCGCGGAGGAAGCTCCCGTTGAGGATATTCCTGCCGGGCAGACCGCTTCAGAGGAAGCTGCGGCTGAAGAAGTTCCGGTTGAGGAAAAGGTCACGGCTGAAGCTCCTGTTGAGGATGTTCCTGTCGGGCAGACCGCTTCAGAAGAAGCTGCTGACGCGGAAGCAACGGTTGAAGAAGTTCCGACTGAGGAAGCGGCCGCTGAGACGGAAGAGTAAATACGCGGATAAGATCACATTCGGCGCAGAAAGTTTTACTTTCTGCGCTTTTGGCATACATATAAGATGAGGGAAATATGCGTCTTAAAGTTTACCGTATAGTCAGCGGCGTTCTCGAAGAAAACGGATATGTAATATACCACGAAAAAGGCGGAGAATGCTTCATTATAGATCCGGGCGGGCACGTACCCGAATTTATAGGCTTTATACGCGCCAACGCGCTTGAGCCTAAGGGCGTTTTGCTTACACACAATCACAGCGATCACACTGCCCGGGCGGACATTGTTGCGGCTGAGCTCGGTATCCCTGTTTATATGCATCCGCTCGACGCGCAAAAATACAGAGGTAGAGTCGACTGTATGTTCACAGACGGTGATAAGCTTTTTGTCGATCATGAGGAGATATGCGTTTTGCATACGCCGGGACATACATGCGGTTCAGTTTGTCTGATGGCGCGGGAAAGCAGGATGTGCTTTACCGGAGATACCATATTCGATACCGATTTGGGCAGAACCGATCTGCCCGGAGGAAGCGAGGCGGAAATGGAACGGACTATACGAAATATCGTATCGAAATGGGACGGCGATATAGAGATATATCCCGGTCACGACAGCGGCTGCACAATGAAAGCGGTTCACATGTATAATTCGGAGTATCTCGCTTTAACGTGTAAGGCAGGTGCAAAATGAGCATAAGAATGATAGGTCTCGACCTCGACGGAACGGCTCTGGATGGCAGTAGAAGGTTTACGGATCGCCTGAAGCGTGATTTTATTATTGCACGGCAAAGAGGAATACACATCGTAATCGCTACGGGAAGATCGATTTGTTCCCTTCCGCCTGAGCTTTATGATACAGAGGGTCTTGAGATCGCGGTAACTTCAAACGGCGCGTGCGTGATTGAGCTTTGTGGGAAGAAAACGATATACATCAATTACATATCACCCCTTGCCGTTGACGTTTTAAGATCAACTCTCATGGAGCAAGATGCGAATGTCGAGATATTTACGGCCGGCCGTGCGTATATAAGCAGGCGCGAATATGACGGTATCGTATCGGGCGCCATCAAAACGAGAAGCTTTGATTACGTTACGGCTACGCGTAAGCCCGTTGACGATATCTTTTCCATGATGCACGTGTACAGAGATAAAATAGAAAACATAAGTATCAATTACCAAAACGATGAGAAAAAACGGATTGTGCAATCCATACTCTCCGAAATACCCGGAATAACGCTGACGTCATCTTTCGCGCTGAACAACGAGATCGGAGGCGAAACGACGAGCAAAGCGGACGCGCTCCGCTTTCTGATGGACAGGTTCGGCATATCCGCCGACGAACTCATGGTGTGCGGCGACAGTCCGAACGATATCGCGATGATAGAACTTGCCGGTATAGGTGTGGCCATGGGCAACGCATCTTCCGAGGTGAAGAATAAGGCGGATTATGTTACCGCGCCGAATTATGATGAGGGCGCGGCTCTTGCAATCGAAAAATATGCACTTTGACGATGCGGGCATCTAAGGATGCCGATGACCACAGCTGCACCCGATCTTCGGTTTTTTTTTGTTGGCCTTATTCATATGGGAAAATTTGACAGTAAATGGTAAAGCTGGTAAATTGAATGTCAGGATGTACACAGGAGGCGGGCACTTAATGAACAACAAAGCGATAGGCCGGTTCGGAGAGGATATTGCATGCGAATATCTCGAGGGAAGCGGGTTTGAAGTGATAGCGAGGAATTTCAACACCAGATGCGGGGAGATAGACGTTATTGCCGAACGGCGGGGGATGCTGCATTTTATAGAGGTTAAGACGCGTACACAAAATGTCTTCGGACAGCCGATAGAAGCTGTGACGGAATTCAAAATGCAGAGAATAATAAAATCGGCCTCACTTTTTATAGCCTCGGAGAGACCTGACACGAACGGTTACAGCTTCGACGTTATTGAGATTGGGATAAATCATGTTAAGGGAGTTATATAGATGCAGTCTTCGATCATGACCGCGGCTATAAGGGGGATGGATGCGAGAACGGTGAGAGTCGAAGCCGATGTATCGAGGGGATTGCCGGCGCTCAACATAATAGGACTCGGTGATACGACGGTAAAGGAGGCCGCGCTCCGCGTCAGGACTGCCGTCGTCGCATCGGGGTTTGATTACCCCGTTTCGAGGATAACCGTGAACCTTTCGCCTGCGTACCTGCCGAAAAAGGGGTCGGGCTTTGATCTGCCGATAGCGCTTGCGATACTTGCGTGCTCGGGGCAGGTTTTTGACGAACGCCTCGATCGGACGGGCTTTATAGGAGAGCTTTCACTCGACGGCAGCATAGAGAAGTGCAGAGGGGTTCTTCCCATGGTAAAAGTTCTCAGAGATGCGGGTATGCGCCGTGCTGTAGTACCTGCCGGGAATATCGGTGAGGCAATGCTCGTGGACGGCATAGAAGTAAGGGGAGCTCACAGGCTTACGGAGGTTGTTGAATGGGCGGACGGAAAGTCAAAGCTTGAGCATGCTCGTAAAGTGAATGCTCCGCGCGCCGATACCGCCTCCCGTCCCGATTACGCGGATATCAAGGGGCAGGAGCATGTCAAAAGAGCGATCGTTATAGCGGTGGCAGGCTGCCACGGAGTTTTGCTTACAGGTGCGCCGGGAACGGGAAAGACTATGATAGCAGAACGATTGCCGTACATAATGCCGCCTCTAACGCATGAGGAGATCGTCGAGCTCACATGTATTTATTCTGTCGCCGGACTACTCGGAAACGAAATGGAGACGGTTACGGAAAGGCCGTTCAGAAGACCTGACAGAAGTGTGACTATTCCGGGACTTTTGGGAAGCGGATATCCGCCGCGGCCGGGTGAGGCGACACTTGCACACAGGGGTGTCCTGTTCTTAGATGAGATAGCGGAGATGGACAGGGGCACGGTTGATTCCCTGAGGGCGCCGATAGAAACAGGCAGCATAAATTTGTTCAGGTGCGGCGAAAGCTTCAGATATCCTGCGGATTTCATGCTGGTGGCGGCGATGAATCCCTGCAAATGCGGTTACTACGGGAGCCGAAAGCGCGAGTGCACATGCTCTGCATCGAGCATATCGATGTATCGAAGGCGGATATCGGGTGCGGTTTCCGACAGGATAGATATGCATCTGACGATGACTGAGCCCGAGTACGGGCAGCTCGGTGAGATGAGCGCGATGTCGAGCGCCGAAATGCGCGAGCGCATAGAAGCGGCGAGGAACACTCAGTTTGCGAGATACGGATCACCTCAGATACTGAACGGCAGGCTCGATGATCAGGGGGTGAACAGATGGTGCGTCCTCAAGGGTGAAGCCGCTTCTTTGATGAAGTCGATATATGTGTCGTACGGGCTGAATCCGCGATCGTACAATAAACTGCGCCGTATCGCGAGGACTATAGCTGACGTTGACGGGTCGGCGCAAATATGCGCGCCGCATCTCGCGGAGGCGGTGCAGTACAGGGAGAGGGAAAGAAATGAGTAAATACGTAAGTCCGGATGATGCAAAATACCCGGCCAAACTTAAAGATCACCTTCAGGATCCGAAAAAAATATATTACAGGGGTGAGCTCGATCTTGCATGTAAGCCGTCGATAGCGATAGTCGGGAGCCGCAAATGCACGCCGTACGGTATAACTGTGGCGAGAGTTCTGAGCACAAAGGCGGCTGAATACGGGGCGGTGATCGTGAGCGGTCTCGCAAGAGGCATAGATTCGGCGGCCCACAGGGGGGCTCTGTCTGCAGGAGGAAAAACGGCGGCAGTGCTGGCAAACGGATGCGACATGTGTTATCCTTCGGAAAATCGCGGTCTGCAAAGCAGGATAGCGTGTGACGGATTGCTGATAAGCGAATATCCCGACGGAGTACCTGCAAGAAGATTTGCTTTCCCCGTCAGGAACAGGATAGTAGCGGCATTGGCGGACGCGGTAGTGATCGTTGAAGCGGGAATAAGGAGCGGCTCACTCATAACGGCCGAGGCTGCGGCAGAGCAGGGAAAGTCCGTTTTTGCCGTACCGGGAAATATAACGAGCTCGGCAAGTGCAGGAACAAACAGACTTATACGGGAGGGAGCGATTCCTCTTGTTTTTTTTGATGATCTTTTTGGTGCGGCGGGGCTTCGTATGCGTTCTGCGGACGCCGCAAGAGATCGTCTCGGGGCGACGGAAAGAAGAGTGTTCGACGTTTTATCAGAGTGGGGAAGCATGTCCATGGATGAGATCTGTCACAAAGCCGACATAAAGCCTTCAGAAATAGGTGGTATAATTACAATCCTTGAGATGAAGGGCATGGTGCAATGCGAAATGGGAAAAGTTATCATTGCAAATTTTGACGCGTGACTGTACAATATCTTCTCGTAAACCGATCCTATATATTATAGGTGATTATATAATACGATTTCGGAGAGTATAAATGGCTAAAGCTGCAGCAAACAAAAAAACAGCCGCAAAAGCATCATCTGTGAAAGGCGGCAAAATGCTCGTAATAGTCGAGTCACCGTCGAAGGCAAAGACTATCGGCAAATATCTCGGCTCGAAGTATAAGGTCGTGGCATCCGTCGGTCACGTCAGAGATCTGCCGAAGAGCAAGCTCGGAATAGATATAGAAAATGACTTTGAGCCTCAATACATATCGATAAGGGGAAAGGGTGATATAATAAAGGCGCTCAGAAAGGAAGCCGAAAAAGCTTCCAGAGTATATCTCGCGACAGACCCCGACCGTGAGGGTGAGGCGATATCGTGGCATCTTACATATCTTCTCGGTATAGATCCGTCAGAGGAGTGCAGGATAGAGTTTCATGAGATAACAAAGGAAACGATAAAGGATGCGATAAAGCACCCGAGAGCAATAGAAACAGGCCTCGTCGATGCGCAGCAGGCGAGACGGGAGCTTGACAGGCTCGTAGGTTATGAAATCAGCCCGCTGCTTTGGCGAAAGGTGCGCAAGGGTCTGTCGGCAGGCCGCGTCCAGTCGGCAGCGCTTAAGATAATATGTGACCGCGAAAGGGAAATACAGGAGTTTGATCCCAAAGAGTATTGGAATATAACAGCTTTGTTTTCAAAGAACGGGGAATTCAGCGCAAAGCTTGCAGAGAAGGAAGGCAGGAAAATCACCGTAACTAACGGTGACGATGCGAAAAAAATCGCGGAGGAGCTTAAGGCCGGCGAATTTACGGTAGGAGAAATCAAAGAAAGGGAGCGTTTGTCGAAGCCGTTACCTCCGTTTACGACGAGCAGTCTCCAGCAGGATGCCGGAAACAAACTGAATTTTAACGCGAAAAAAACGATGATGATCGCCCAACAGCTTTATGAGGGCGCTGAAATAAAAGGCAAAGGTACGACGGGACTTATTACATACCTGAGAACCGACTCGGTAAGGATATCGGATACGGCAAGAACGGCAGCGGCTTCTCTCATAAGCGAAAGTTACGGCAAGGAGTACGTCGGACGCGGGATCTTCACAAATAAAAAAAAGGATATACAGGATGCGCACGAGGCTATAAGGCCGGTGGCGATAGATCTTTATCCTGAAGATATAAAGGACTCGCTCACTAAAGATCAATTTAAGCTGTATAATCTCATATGGAGGAGGTTCATGGCAAGCCAGATGACGGCGGCAAGGTACAGCTCGGTGACTGCCGACATAAACAACGGCCCGTACTGTCTGAAGGCATCGGGTTCAGAGCTTCTGTTTGACGGATACAGGCGCGTGTATAAAACAGCCGACTCTGACGGCGACAGGATGCTGCCGCCTCTAAGCAGCGGTGAAAAGCTGAGAGCGAATGATGTTGCGTGCGAACAGGCCTTTACGCAACCTCCCGCGAGATATACCGAAGCGAGCCTCGTCAGAGAGCTCGAAGAAAAGAATATAGGAAGGCCGAGCACATACGCTCCGATTGTCAGCACTCTTTCCGAGAGGAAGTATGTGAGCAGAGAAAAAAAATCGCTTAAGCCTACAGAGCTGGGATTTGTCGTCGATGAACTTATGGAGCAGTACTTTAAGGATATCGTCGATGTCGGGTTTACCGCGTCAATGGAGGATAAACTCGATGAGATCGAGATGAAGAAGATCGGCTGGAAAAGAGTAATAAGGGATTTTTACGGACCGTTTTCCGAGGAGATGAAGGCCGCTGATGAAGCCATAGAAAAGGTGCACATTGAGGATAAACCTACAGATGAGGTGTGCGAGCTCTGCGGCAGGCCGATGGTGATAAAAGCCGGCAGATTTGGCGAATTCATCGCGTGCAGCGGCTATCCGGAATGCAGAAACACAAAGCCTATCGTAAAATCGACAGGTGTAAGGTGTCCTAAGTGCGGCAAGGATATAGTGGCGCGAAAGTCAAAGAGAGGCAGGGTCTTTTACGGATGCAGCGGTTATCCGGACTGCAGGACTGTCTTCTGGGACAGGCCGACAGAAAAGAAATGCCCCGAATGCGGCAGCGTAATCCTCGAAAAAAAATCAAAGAATCATGCTTTTGTTTGTTCAAACCCGGAGTGTGGGTATAAGGAGTAATGTATAATTTGGAGGGTATGATATGAAATTTACCGCAACGACAATATGTGCCGTAAAACGCGGTCCCGGGGACATAGCTATCGGAGGCGACGGCCAGGTCACGATGGGTGAGACCGCAATAATGAAAAACGGTGCAAAGAAAGTAAAGAAAATTTACGGCGGAAAGGTGCTGACGGGATTCGCGGGATCTGTGGCGGACGCTTTTTCGCTTACGGAGAAATTTGAAAAGAAGCTCGAAGAGCACGGCGGCAATCTTAAGCGTGCAGCTGTAGATCTGGCACAGATGTGGAGATCCGATCGCGGAATGAGAAATCTGGAGGCACTTATGATCGTTGTGGACAGCGACGATTTGCTTGTTATTTCGGGAACGGGCGAGGTAATCGTTCCTGATCAGGATTTCGTGGCCATAGGTTCCGGCGGCAATTATGCGTATTCTGCTGCAAACGCCCTGTTCAACCACACTGATATGAATGCCGAGCAGATCGTAAAAGAGTCGCTCAGGATTGCCGCGTCTATCTGTGTGTATACGAACGACCGTATTTCGGTCGAAACGTTGAAGGAGGTGTGACTTTATGGCAGCGAAAATACAGCACATGACGCCGAAGCAGATAGTGGCCGAGCTCGACAAATACATAATAGGGCAGGACGATGCGAAGAAGTCCGTAGCGATAGCTCTCAGAAACAGGTACAGGAGATCACTGCTGTCAGATGACATGAAGGAAGAAATAACTCCTAAAAATATCCTCATGATGGGGCCGACGGGA
>ERZ772917.774-NODE-774-length-21228-cov-156.289992_pt1 | contig 21228 bp, 23 predicted proteins | sample MGYA00511187_ERZ772917 | MGnify/ENA primary metagenome ERZ772917 (study PRJEB29015, sample SAMEA2737925) | human oral metagenome | biome: human oral; feature: human-associated habitat; material: dental | place: China | collected 2012 ...
CGGTCATCGACCACGGTCGAGTCAAGGTCAAGTCGCTCCCGGAGACGTTCACGCCCCCGGCCGGCGCCGACGACGAGACCACCTTCGTCTACATCAAGGAGGCCTGAGCATGGCTCTGTGGACCGACGTCATCGAGCCGGCCGAGCTGACCGGCTACGCTCGCGAGTCTCTTGAGGCCCGCGAGAAGGCCAAGGGCTCGCTCGCTCGTTTCCTTCCGCACCGTGAGGTGATGGACACTGTTGCCCGTTTCTTCGTCGGCGACAACGGTCTCGTGTCCGAGGCGACGTTCCGTGCGTACGACGCCGAGATCGAGATCGGCAAGGGCGATGGCGGCCGGCGCGTCACCATCGACCTGCCGGCCATCGGGAAGAACGTCCCGGTGTCTGAGTACAGCCAGCTGCGTGCACGGAATGCGTCTGACGAGGCCATCCGCAAGGTCATCCTGCGGGCGACGGACAATGTCGTCGCGGCTGTCTCTGACCGCATCGAGCGCCTGCGTGGCACGATCCTCGCCACTGGCAAGGCGACCACCGGCCAGACGAACTTCGCCCTGGAGGCGGACTTCGGCCGCGACAGTACTCTGACTGTCGCTGCGGCCACGCTGTGGTCGGCGTCGGGCGCGAAGCCTCTCGACGACCTGACTGCCTGGTGCGACAAGTACGCCGAGATCAACGGCGTCATGCCTGGCCGGATCGTCATGGGCTCGAAGGCGCTGCGGGCGCTGCTCGCTTCGGAGAGCATGCGCACCGTCCTCGTCGGTGGCGCGTCCCGTCCTGCCTCCCTGGCTGATGCTCAGACCGTCCTCGACGGTCAGGGTCTCCCGGAGATCGAGAGGTTCACCCGTCGCACGTCGGGTGGTCTCGTGGTCCCCGAGAACACGATCCTGCTCCTGCCTGAGCCTGTGGATCCGCTGTCGGGCGTCTCCGAGCTCGGCGCCACCTTCTGGGGGCAGACGCTCACCGCGTCTGCCGGCGAGTACGGCATCGCCGAGGACGAGCAGCCCGGCATCGTCGCTGGCGTGTACCGGGGTGAGAAGCCGCCGATGATCGCCGAGGTCATCAGCGACGCTATCGCGCTGCCGGTGCTGGCGAACGCGAACCTGTCCATGGCCGCGAAGGTCCTGTGATGGGTAGGCGGCTCGCTGAGAACGTCGTGGTGCACTCGCCCGCCGGCACTGTCTGGTGCCTGGCGGGCGAGGCGCCTGCTGACGACATCGCTGCTCTCATCCTGAACCCCAGTGTGTGGGCTGAGGGTGAGCAGGAGGAGCCTGTCGTCGAGCAGGAGCAGGTGCCGCCCGTGCAGCCGGAGGAGGCGGCGGCGACCCAGCAGGAGCCCCCGCGCTCCGGCAAGGGGGCTAGCGCCGAGTCCTGGCACGCGTACGCGCAGGAGATCGGTGTCGACGTCGACGAGTCCGCTGGCCGCGATGACGTGATCGCGGCCGTCGACAACGCGCGAGGCAACTGACCTCGCACCATAAAGCAGGAGATGGGGTGTCCCAGCATGGCAGCAGTGGAAGTCAAGGATGTCGAGGCCGAGCTGGGGCGCCCCATCTCTGACGACTTAGAGCGGGCGCAGGTGGAGAGGTGGATCGCGTCGTGCGAGCTCCTGATCAGGACTCGCCTGCGCACGCCGTTGGACGACCTGGACCAGGGGGCGCTCGACGTCGTCATCCCCCAGGTCGTCGCCCGCAAGGTCCTCAACCCCGAGGGGAAGACCTCGGAGAGGATCGACGACTACTACTACACGAGAGACGTCGCTGGCTACGGTCTCGGCCTGACCGAGGAGGAGTGGGCGATGCTCACTCCTGAGGACGTGCGGGATAAGCAGGGTGCGTTCTGCATCAGCACGATCCCGCCGTCGACGGGGGCGTGCTGGTGAGCGGGCGCCTGTCTCCTGTCATGCGGGCGGCGAGAGCGCTCGCTGAGTCCCTGATGGTCGAGCACTGCCGTGTCGAGCGCCCAGGACCACCCGAGGTAGGGCCCGACGGCTACGAGCGCCCGAAGATGACCCTCGTCTACGAGGGCAGGTGCAAGGTGCAGTCCTACGAGTCCTACGAGGTGACGCCATCTGCCGGCGAGCACCGGTTCACTCAGCAGCGCTACCAGATCCACCTACCCGTCACTGCGGGCCCGTTCGACGTCAACGACGTCATCACGGTCGACGGCTACCAGTACGCCTTCGACGTCAGCAACGACTTCGCAAAGACGTACGCGACCGCGACCCGCCTGTTCGTCTTCAAGACCGTGCACTAGACCGCGAGAGGGTGGGACCGGATGGCCTCGGTGAGTATCGACGTGAGCGAGGTCAGGGCGGTAGCAGCCGACATGCGACACGTCCCCGCCTCCCTGGTCCGCCACATTCGCCCCGTCCTGTCCAAGGGGGCGCTCAACATCAAGACCCAGCTCCAGGAGGAGGCCCGCTCCTCGACGCACTTCAAGGGTATGGCGTCTGGCATCACCTACGACCTGCACGACTTCGCGGGGTTCGGTGGTGGCGAGATGTACGCCGAGATCGGGCCGGTGAAGCACACGCCTGGCTCGCTGGGCAACATCGCCTACTTCGGTACCTCGCGTGGCGGCGGCACGGTCCCGGCGCCCGAGGGTGCTCTGCACGCGGAGGCTGCTCGTTTCGAGCAGGCGCTCGGTGATCTGACGGAGAGGCTGCTGCTGTGACCGAGACCCTGAGCGTGCTCGATCACCTTGACGCCGTCGAGGCGATCCTGAAAACGGCTGGCTTTGACGTCTACCTGATCGACGTGGATGTCAAGATTCCCGCGTACCCGTACGTGGTTCTCTGGGCGCCCAGAATAGTCCCTGACGGTGTGACTCTCTGCGGTGCGCGCACCGTCATCGACACGAGCCTCATGGTGACTGTCGCGGCGGACAGCGCTCGCAACGTGCTGGTGGCGCAGTCGAAGTGCCGTGCTGTCCTTGACGGCGCCCGGCTGACAGTTCCCGGGCGCATGGTCGAGCCCCTCGTTCTCATAGGCGGCCAGGGGGCGGTTCCTGACCGGGACGTTGTCGTTCCCGGCACGGGCAGGCACCCGGTCTTCGCTGTCGATGAGTGGCATCTCGTATCCACCCCGACCTCATAGGAGGTGCGCTTCATGGCGCTCATGACCGCATTCGACAGGAACGGGCGTCGCGTCCTCATCCCGGATCACTGGATGGCGGACCCGGACCTGTCCCGGGAGTTCTCCACCACCCCGCCTGAGGGTGCCTCCGAAGGCTGCTGCGGGGGAATGGCACTCGACGACGAGGATCCCGAGACTCCCGCGCCCGCGGGAGACCCCCACGACAACATCACCAACACCTGGCCAACCGACACCGGTGAGGCCGAGAAGGAGAACTGACCATGCCTCTGCGTCTTTCAGACGGCAACATCGCCCTCTACGCGCTCACCACGCGCCCCAAGAACCTGGCGGCCCCCACGGTCGAGGAGATCAAGAAGGGCGTCCGCGTTGACTGTGCGATCAACAAGGAGGACTACAAGCTCGGCCCGACTGGTTCTTCCACGATCGGCGAGGTTCCTCTGTGCAAGCGAGGTGACGGCAAGTCGTTCGGCCCGTCCCAGTACGAGGGCTCGGTGACCCCGTTCTGGTACCTCGACGAGAACGGCCGGCCTGTCGAGGCCGAGATGAAGGTCTGGAACCTCTTCAAGACCAAGGGGACCACCCTGTACCTCGTCGAGCGCGAGGGCCCCGAGGCTGACGTCGAGATCGCGGAGAACGACATCGTCTCGGTGTACGAGGTCATCACCGACGTGGCGCAGACACCCTCCGGGCGCACGGTGGGCTACATCAAGCGCATCGTGCCGCTGGGTGTCCTCGACGCGCGCCTGGACGTTTTCGTCAAGGCGGCGTAACCGCAAGCGTGGCCTGGGTGTGGGAAGGGGGTCCTCGCACCCAGGCCACAACCACCAACCGGCCCCCACCTGTACCGCACCAGAATCCGATCGAAAGGCCCCCTCATGATCGCCGAGCCCACCTACTCGCCCGAGCCCACTACTGACGCCGTGCTCGCCTCCAAGGATGCGCCTGAGGCCCCGCTCGACGTCGAGACGTTCGACCTCGCCGAGTGGATCGCGGGTGTCCGACCCACCCGGCGCGCTGTCACCCTGTACGCCCGTGGTGACCTGCTCGCCGACATCGACCTTCTGTCTGAGAGGATCCGCCTCGCCAGGCTCGCCGGAGACGACACCACCGCCGACCGTGCAACCCTCAGCGAGGTGTACGAGGCTCTCGCGGCGTCGGCGCTCGACGTTGTCGTTGAGGCCCGCTCCCTCGAGGCAGTCAAGGCCGTCACCGACGCCATGCCGTCAGACGCGACCGTCCTCGACCAGAACCTCGCCACCATCGCCGCCCAGATCGTCGAGCCCGCGGGGCTCACCACCGAGATGCTGCGGACGGTCTGGCAGTCTCAGCCTCACCAGGTGGACCTGCTCCTGGCCGCGTGCCGTGAGGCCAACCTGAAAGCGCCGAAGGTGACGCCCCCTTTCTCGGGCGCGTCCTCGCCCGCCCCGAGTACCAGCCGGTAGTCAAGGCGCTCCGGGCCGCCCAGGAGTGGGGGAGGTCTCCGCTGTTCATGCTGGGAGTCTCCCCCACGTCTGAGTGGTCCGAGACCGACCGGATGCTAGCCCTCGCCCTGCACGAGTACGAGGACCTTCTGTGTCCCTGTGGGTGCGGGTTCCTCGCAGAGGACACCCTCGGCGACAGTGAGGGCCTGTACGAGGTCGACCCGCTCGTCTGTCACGCCCGTGAGGCGCAGGAGCGCTACATGCGCGACGTCGAGCAGCACGACGCAGGCGAGCTCGTGTTCCTACGTCGGCTACCGCTCACCTGCGGCCGAGAGTCATCGTCCTGACGATCCTTGCCCACCGCGCCCACATGGCGCCGAACACGACGGTGAGAAGGAACGCGGCAGTCCACGCCTGCACCTCGTTGACGACAGCGAGGACGGTCAGTGCGGCGAACAGCAGCGTCCAGAACCGGGCGTTGCTGGCCTTCCTGATGGCGAACTCAAGGGTAGGGGGAGTGGACACAGGAGGCTCCTAGGTCGACGTCAACCAATCACCTCAATCATGCCACCTGGCTGACGAAGACAGGAGAGGAAACCTGTGGCCGACCGCTCCATTCGGGTAACTCTGCGCGCCAACGTCGCCGACTTCAACGCCCAGATCAACAGTGCGTCAAGAAGCCTGGAGGGCCTGGCGAAGAAGGCCGACTCTACGGGCGAGGTCGCCGGCACGTTCCTGGGTCGAGTCGCCCAGTCCGCCCAGCTGCAGGCCGAGGCGTGGACCACCGTGGGGTCGGCGGTCGCCGTCGCCGGTGCCGCGATGGTCGCGGTCACCGCTAACGCGGTCTCCTCCTACGCGGACTTCGACCAGGCGATGGACCGGGTCCAGGTCTCCACCCGGGCATCCGCAGAGACCATGGACCTGCTGCGCGAGGCCGCCCTCGACGCAGGCAGGCGCACGGTCTTCACCGCCACCGAGGCCGCCGCCGGTATTGACGAGCTCGCGAAGGCAGGTGTCAGCGCGTCCGACATCCTCGGTGGCGCTCTCGACGGCGCTCTCGACCTTGCTGCGGCGGGCGAGCTGTCGGTGGCGGACGCTGCCGAGATCGCGGCGACCGCGCTCACGCAGTTCAACCTGCGTGGCAGCGAGGTGTCGCATGTCGCGGACCTGCTTGCCGCTGGCGCCGCGGCCGCGCAGGGTGGCGTCTCCGACCTGGCGTTCGCGATGCGCCAGGGCGGTCTCGTCGCAAACCAGATGGGGCTGTCTGTCGAGGACACGGTCGGGACACTCACCGCCTTCGCGGCGGCAGGACTCATCGGATCGGACGCCGGCACGTCGTTCCGCACGATGATGATCCACCTCATGGCCCCGACCAAGAGGGCCAAGACCCTGATGGACGAGCTCGGGATCAGCGTCTACGACGCGTCCGGGCAGTTCGTCGGCATGGAGGGCCTGGCGGGCCAGCTGCAGTCGGCGCTGTCTGGTCTGTCTGCGGAGCAGCGGAACGCCGCTCTGGCGACGATCTTCGGCATGGACGCCATTCGTGGCGCGAACGTCCTGTACCAGGAGGGTGCCGAGGGTATCCGTAAGTGGACGAACACGGTCAACGACCAGGGGTTCGCTGCCGAGTCCGCCGCGACGCGCATGGACAACCTCAAGGGTGACATCGAGCGGCTGTCGGGCGCGTGGGAGACCGCGCAGATCACGGCCGGCGAGTCGATGAACGGGGTCGCCCGGTATGCCACGCAGATGGCGACCGACGTCCTCAACGCCTACACGGAGCTTCCCGAGGGTGTTCAGAAGGCGGTCAACGTCATCGCGCTCAGTGGTGGTGCTGTCGCTGTGGTGGGCGGTGCCGCTATGGCTGCTCTACCTCGCGTTGTGGCCTTCCGTACCGCCCTGGTCGAGCTCGGTGTGATCTCGGAGGCCACTGGCGCGAAGCTGAACGGCGTCGGCGGCAAGATGCGGGGTCTCGGCAAGGCTCTGGGTGCTGCGGGGATCGCTGTTGCGCTCGCGTCCGCCGGTGACGCGATGAACGACTTCACGCGGTCTGTCGAGGAGTCTGAGAACGCCCTCCTGACTGCTGTCCGAACCGGCGAGAACGTCGCCCTGTCGTTCGACACGGCTGCCTACTCGACGGACACTCTGCGGGGTGCACTGAACACTCTCGCGGACCCGTCCATGCTGGACTCGGCCGTTATGTCGTTCCAGTCGTTCCTGGACAGTGTCGCGAAGGTTGCTGGTGTCGACGCCCGCACCGACATCCAGAAGATGAAGGACGACCTCGCCTCTATGGGGCAGGTCCTGGCGTCCATGGACACGGACCAGGCTGTCGCAGGATTCAAGCGTCTCGCGGAGACCCTCGGTGCGGACACGCCAGAGGCCATGGCTGACCTGCTCGACGCGCTGCCCGCGCTGCGCAACAAGCTCGTCGGCCTTGCATCAGACCTTGGTCTTCCGGCTGATGACGCGACCCTGCTCGGCCTCGCTCTCGGTGAGATCGAGGCGCCCGCGGGAGAGGCGGCGGACAGTATCGCTGGCGTCGGCGAGGAAGCGGAGTCCACGGCCTCGAAGATCGAGGACATGGTCGACGCCCTGATGTCACTGCCTGGGGCGATCCTGAACGCTCGTGACGCGGCCCGCGACTACCGTGAGGCTGTCTCTGACGCGTGGGAGACGATGGCCAGCGGCAAGGCGTCTGCGGACGACCTGGAGGAGGCGCTGGACGGCATCGCTGATTCTGCCTGGGATCTGGTGGATGCTCTCTCCCAGGAGGCGGCCGCCGACGGCTTCGTCGACGCCAGCGAGATCGCCGCGATGTCGGAAGCGCTCCGGGCCGGCCGAGAGGACTTCGTTTCCTTCGCGACCGCGATGGGCATGAGCGAGGATGAGGCGAATGCTCTCGCTGACGCTCTCCGGCTCATCCCTGAGCAGGTGACGACAACGATCCATGCGGACACTGAGCCCGCTCAGGCTGAGGTGGAGGCGTACACCGGTGGGCCGCCGCTCGCCAACGGGTCGATCCAGGTGAGTGCGAGCCTGGATGAGGCGCGCGAGAACCTGATGGGCATGTCCCAGGAGGTTGACAGCACCACTGGGACGATGACCATCACCGGTGACACGCTGGCGGCGCAGGCGCAGCTCGCGTACGCGATCGGCATCATCGACAACTCGAACGGGACGGTGACGATCCAGGGTGACAGTGGTCCTGTGACGGTCACGAAGGACTCGGTCAAGGCTGAGATCGACCGGACCACTGGGGCGGTGACGATCACGGGTCGCGACAACGCATCCGGGACGATCCAGACGATCCGCACGAACTTGAACTCGCTCCAGGACCGTACTGTCACCGTCACCACCTACCACAAGACCATCGGCAGCGTGATGGCGAAGGCTGACGGTGGTGCGGTCTACGGGCCGGGCACCGGCACCTCGGACAGCATCCCCGCCATGCTATCCGCCGGCGAGCACGTGCTGACCGCCGCTGAGGTGCAGGCGGCCGGAGGCCAGGGGGCGATCTACAGGCTGAGGAGCCTGATCCGCCAGGGGCGTGCGCGGTTCGCTGAGGGTGGGGCTGTAATCCCGTCCAACGCGTACGTGCCGCCTATGTCCGTGTCGTCGACGTCGGTGCCGCCCGTGAATCTGACGGTGGTGGTGGACAACCCGCTGACTGGGGAGCAGATCAGGCAGGTGATGACGACGGTCGCTGATGGGCGGATCGTCTACTCGAACCACCTGAATCGGTGACGGAAGGGGGCTGCTGTGGCGCTGACTGGGTGGGTGGCGTCGCACACGGGGATGCCGTGCGTGACGCCGTCTGAGCCCGGCCCTGTGTGGGCAGGGCGGCGGTTGCTGGCGGTCGTCGGCGAGTCCCGTGTGGGGGTGCCGGTGTGTGATCCTCTGGCGCCGGTGGGCCGAGAGACGGTGTACCGGCAGGGGGTGTCTGAGGTCCGGCTGGCTCGCGCGTCGCTCGGGTCGCACATGGTCACGGACCGGACGGGCCACGTGGTGGCGCCGGTGAGGTGGCTGGGCTCTGATGACACGGACATGGGTGTGTCTGTGGTGTCGCAGCGGACGAGTCGGGGTGTGGCTGACCGGTGGCCGCTGGTTGGCGCGCCGAGCTCGTTCTCTATGGAGTGCGTGACGTCTGGGGCTGCGACGGATGCGTTGCGGGCCCTGGTGTCTGGGGCTGGCCGTCTGGTCGTGGTCCATGACGAGACGGTGTGTGACGTGGACGGGTGCGATATCGAGCCTGTGCGTGTCGTCGTCGTGTCGAAGGCGGCGAACCAGCGCACTGCCCATCGGCCGGCTGTGCGCCGCTCCTGGTCGCTGTCCTGCGAGGTTCGTGATGGCCTGGAGGACGCGACCGGCCCCACGTTCCAGGGGGCACGCGGGTACGCCTCGGGCGTGGTCACCTGGGGTGAGTGGGACGCCATCGATCGCGGGTGGGCGCATCGCACCTACCTGGATCTGTGCAGGATGATTGCGGGGATGCCGTGAGGGTGGGTCCGCCGTCGTCGGCTCTCGCCAGCGGCCTGGCTGTGGGTGTGCGCGTGGATGTGTCGCTCGGGCCGCGGACTCTGGCGGTGGGTGTGCCGGTGTCGGGTCTGCGGCTGGAGTGGACGAGCAAGCGTGTCGTGCCTGCCCTGCTGTCGTATGAGGCGCCCTTGTTGTGGGCGCCAGGCTCGCCGGAGGATCCGCTGGCCCGGTTCGGTCAGCGGTCGCACGTGACCGTGGTGTGCGAGGCGCCGGACGGGCGCCGGTGGGAGACCCCGCTGGGGATGTTCGTGCACTCGTCGTGGTCTGTGGGTGACCGTGGTGTCACGGTGCAGGCGCATGATCTGATGCGGGTGCTGGAGGATGATCCGATGGCGTGGCCGTCGTCGCCGGAGTCGGGTGCGACGGTGCGCAGCGAGGCGCAGCGGCTGGCTGGGACGGTGCCTGTGGTGCTGGATCCTGGTGTGGATGACGGGCCGGTGAGCGTGTCTACGCAGTGGACTCTGTCGCGTACCGAGTCGCTGTCGAAGCTCGCTGAGTCGCGGTCGGCTGGGGTGCGTGCCGGGGTGGACGGGTGCCTGCACCTGTACCCGCTGCGGGACGCGTCATCCCCGGACGTGGTGTTCACGCCGGCGACGGGGCTGCTGGACGCGCCGCCGGCCCCGGGCCGTGACGACCGCACCCCGAACCGGTGGGTCGTGACCGGCACGCACCGTGAGGGTGAGACCGAGGAGAAGTGGACGGCGGTGCGGGAGAACCGTGTGCCGCCGTTCGACCCGGACTCGTACGGGTGGGTGACCCGCCACGAGGAGTTCAGTGCGGCCTCCTCCCGTGAGGCGGTGGAGAAGGCTGCTGAGACCTACATGCGTCAGGACCTCTCTGCTGTGGTGTCCCGCAGCATCGAGGTGGCGGCGGATCCACGGATCGAGGTCGGCGACGTCATCGGCGTCGTCCCCGCGTCCGAGCCGGCGTTCGCTGGGCGGGTGGTGGCGTACACGCTGCCCGTCTCCGAGGTCGGCGCCTCCATGCGCATCGACCTCGACGTTCTCGAATGGTGACCTGTAGAGGAGTGCCCGATGGCTCTGCCCCCGTCCCTGTGGCTGTCCAGTACCCCGCACCACGACGCTCGCGCCGCGGCACGAGCCTCCGCTGAGGCGGCCGCACAGGATGCGCCGTCGATGGTGCTGGGAGTCGTACAGGCCACCCCCGCGGAGGAGCCCGACCTGCCTGCCGGGTGGGTGCGTGTGGGGATCCCACACCCGTCGCCGACGTCATCGGTCACGGGGCGCACCGATGGCGGGCTGACCGCGGTCGGCGCGGTCGTGGCAGTCCTGCTGGACCGGTACGGTCGGCCGCTCCAGATCACCTCACCGATCAGCCTGCCCGAGGGGGCGAGGCCTGTGCCCATGGGTGCGCTGGGTGCCCGGGTGGAGGAGGCGATGATCTCCGGCGGCACCACGGTCCTGCACCTGGCGCACGAGCCGCGCGCCGAGGACGCCGCCGGGCGCCCGGCTGGCACGCACGCGTGGGTGTACCCGTCGCCGACGCTCACCGGGCGCGTGCAGTCCTGGTGGGTGTGGGACGGCAGCGCGTGGGTGCGTCAGGAGATCGCGCCCGAGCTGATCGTGCCGTACGTGACCACCGACATGCTGACCGCGGGGGGCGCGACGATCCTCGGCCGTGCGGTCGTCGGCGACCTGCTCGGCAACCTGATCGTGGGCGGCCGCCTCGTGGGCGGCGAGTTCGAGCTCGCTGACGCGGGCCGTCTGGCTACCGCTGTCGCTGTCCCCCGGCGCTGGTCGTCCCCGTCGGGGGCTCCGACGGTCTCCGGGTCGACCGTGTCCATCGACATCCGCGAGGCGTCGGCCCAGCAGCCCGGATACCTGACGTACCTGTCGTCACCGACGGGCGCCCGCCCGCTCGCGGACCTGTCAGCCCGGCTGCGGCTGCGCTCGTCTGTCACCCAGGACGCGCTCGTGACGATCGACGACGGCGGGGGGCGCGCCCGGCAGGTCGTGCACCTGGAGGCCGACGTCGACACTCCTGTGACGGTCACGGTGGGTGACGTCACCCGCACGCTCACGAGCGCCAGCGCGCAGGTGCAGGTGCTCCAGCCGTGCCGCCTGGAGGTGCTGGAGTACGTCGAGACGTGGCGTGAGCCCGACTCCGGTGGGGCTGGCCTGCACATCGGCCGCGACAGTGCCGGCAGCGCCAGGATCGAGATCCGCGAGAGGACCGGCGGCGGCCGGGCGGTCCTGGACTCGTCCGGCGTCACCTACCAGGTGGGCGACACCCTCGTCGGCCGCGAGGACTGGCGCAACCTCATCGCCCCTCCCCGGGCGGTCGTCCAGTGGCCTGCCAACGCCGGCCTCAACGCCGCCAGCGGCAAGGACGGCATCCTCACCCTGAACGACGCTTCCCTCATCCAGGAGTCGGGCGGATTCACCCACGCGGGCGGGTGGCTGGTCGTCCCGGTCACCGGCTGGTACTGGATCGTCGCCTCCGCCGGATTCAAGTGGCCGACGACACAGTCCGGGTGGGCGGCCGCCGTCGGTCTCTACCGGCGCAGCATCGGCCGGGTCGACTGGGACCGAGACCCCGCAGACACGCGCGCCCTGATCCCCAGCGTGACCACACGCCCCATCGCCGTCGGCATGGCACACCTGGCCGCCGGCGAGGGCCTGTGCCTCGGCCACTGGCAGAACACCGGCTCCTGGCGCCCCAACATCGGCTTGTCGACGCTGTCCGCGATGCTCGTCGACGCCGACTGACCAACTCGGAAGGAACCCCGTGCACCAGACACCCAAGGGCATCCCCGTCCCCGACCCCGGCGACGACCTGCTGGACGCCTACGAGGCCGGCTTCGCCGCCGCCGGCATCGTCGTCAGATTCCCCAGCGTCGCCGCGTTCCGTGCGGCGCTCGCGGCCGCGCAGGCTGCGGGTGCGCCGCCGACGTCTGCGCACCCGTGGTACGGGAGCGTCGGGCCGACGATGTACGTCGCCGACGGCACCACCAAGAACAGCGCCTACGTGCTGACCGCCGTCGGCACCCCGCAGACGTGGGAGGCGAGCGCCGCACCCTCTGTCTCGGGGACACAGACCGTGGCCGCAGGCCGCTGGGTCGAGCTCGTGCGCGTGCCCATCGAGGCGGCCCCCTACGACCGCAAGATGCTCGTCATCGGCACCGCGTGGTGCCAGGTGACGTCGGGCACGATGGATGTCGAGGTCTACCACGACATCCATGGGACGACGCCGATCGGGCGCGCGAGGGTCAACTCGGCGGACGACGGCAACACCGGCGTGTCGGCGTTTTTCCACCTCAAAGCGGGCCAGGCGGTAACGGTGGGCATGTACCTCAAGAGCGTGCACGCCCCGCAGGCCTCGACGGTGAAGACCTCCGGTGACGGGTGGACGAGGGTGCAGGTCATGGGATGGCCTGCGGACATGGGAGGCGAGTGAGCATGGCTCTGATCGACGACGTGCGTGCGCTCGACGCCGCCGGCTGGGCTGAGGTGTGGCCGCTGCTGCTGGCGGAGGCCCATCGCCGGCAGGTCCTCGCTACTTCCCAGGCTGAGGCTGAGCGTATCGCTGCCGATTACCTGGCTGCCCGCGACCGTGCTGATGGCGCGCCGGCGGGCCGGTGGCCCGCGTGGGTGAGGCCGACGGGCGCGCATGACGCGTACCCGGTCGGCTACCAGGTCACGCACGGCGGCCGTGTGTGGAGGTCGACGGCGTGCGCGAACGCGTGGGAGCCCGGCGCGTCCGGGGTCCCTGGGGGCTTGTGGGTCGACGTCACCGACTCCCCCGAGCCGGCCGAGCCCGGCCAGGACACCGCCCCCGACACCGGCGGCGGCCCTGGCACCACCGGCGGCGGTGCTGGCGAGGCGCCCGGCGCGGGCGGCGAGTCCGAGCCCTACACGCCGCCGCCGTCGCCGGTCGCGCACCCCTGGGAGGCGGGCGTGCCCTACTACGAGGGCGACCTCGTCACCTGGCAGGGGACCACCTGGAGGGTGCTGCAGGAGCACTCCTCGCAGCAGGACTGGACTCCTGACGTCGCGCACAGCCTCTACGAGCGCACCACCTGACCCCCACCCACACCACCCACCTACCAGCCCCGGCCACCCCGATGGTGCCGGGGCTTTCCTATGCCACCACACAGAAAGGACGCACATGGCACTCGCTAACGAGTCCGCGTGGGAGATGCGCAAGAAGTGCGACTACGAGGACGTCGGCTACTCCCAGTACGAGCGCGGCGACACCCGCGACGGCGGCAGCATGGACTGCTCATCCGGCTGCGCGCACGCCTACAACGTTGGCGGCATCCAGCCGCCCTTCCCTCCCGACACGTACACCGGAAACTTCCGCGCCTACGCGGCCGAGCGTGGCTTCGCCATCCTGGACTACAGCCAGGTCGGCCCCTACCCCGACAACCTCGCCATCGGCGACAGCCTGCTGTCCGAGGCCGCCTCAGGGGGCGTGGGCCACATCGCGATGGTCACCGGTCACAACGAGGTCTCAGAAGCCTGGATCTCCGAGATCGGAGACATCTACGGGGCTCCCGGCGACCAGACCGGCGGCGAGACCCGCACCGTCAGCTTCACCGGCCACCCGTACACCCTCAGCGGCTCGTGGACCCATGTCCTGCGCCCTCCCGCCGACGGCGACGGCGCCGCGCCCACCCAGACCACCCCGACCACCACCAACACCACCACGAAGGAGAACTCCTCGATGTTCCTCATCTCCACCCCGCTCTCAGACGGGTCCTGGTCCTACGCGCTCATCACCGAGACGAGCGGTGCCTGCACCCTCGACGACCAGCAGAAGGCCGCCTACATCAGGATGCTCGGTGACGCGCGCGGCTACCCCTGGGACTGGTACTGGCTGCTGATCCGTGAGGCCTGGGAGCGGCACAACGCGCTCGCCGCGATCGTCGGCCGCGAGGTCGACGAGGCCGCTGAGAGCATCGTCGCCCGGCTCAAGGCTGGACTCGCCCCCGCGGAGGGCTGAGCCGAGACCGCCACCCGCCCCTGACCCACACAACAACACCAACCACCAAAGGAGTCATTATGACCGTCACCGCTCTCGCTACCGCACCCGCAGTACTGGCGCTCGTCCAGCTCGCGAAGGACTCCGGCCTGCCCACCAAGGCTGCCGCACCGCTCGCCGTCGTGCTGGGCGTCCTGCTCGCCGTCGCCGACCACACCCTGGCCGGCACCGGCCTGTACAGCGCTGTGTCCAGCGGCCTCATCCTCGGTCTCGCGGCCGCAGGACTGTACGACGCTGCCCGTGTCGCCCGCCCCTCCGGCCGTCCGGCTGAGGGTGTCGAGCGCGCATGACCTGGGCGACGGCGGTGGTGGCCGGGGCTGTGCCACATCCGGCGGTGCAGGTGCTCACCGCCCCGGAGGTCGTCTCCGCGGCCGCCACACTCGTCGTCGCCATGCTCGGGTGGGTGACATGGCGTCTGCGGAGCGCCCAGTCACTGACTGAGCGTGTGGTCGCGCACGTCGGCGTGAACGCCGCCCGCGCGGCCACCGCCGCCGAGAAGGCCGCCGAGCAGACCACCAACAACCACGATCTCAACCTCCGAGACGACCTGGACCGGCGGTTCGAGACCGTCCTCGCTCGCCTCGACGCCGCCGAGACAGCCCGCCAGGCCGACGAGGCCGAGCGACGCGCCGAGGCCGCTGAGGTGGCCCGCCGGATGACCCGCACCGAGGCCCAGCTCGACGGGCTGCGCGACGACGTGCGCGCCATCGACGGGCGCCTCACGCACCTGGACGAGCAGGCTGACGTCGAGCACGCGAGGCTGCGCGAGGAGATCCACGCCAGGCGCGCCTGACCACACCACGACGAAGAGCCCCCTCCACCCCGATGCTGGGGTGGAGGGGGCCTCTTCGCGTGCTCGGAGACGCTCGGGCGTGGTGGAGGCGAGCAGGTCAACCGCCTCCTCGACGCGGGGGTGACACGACACGAGGGTGCAGCCCCCAGCAGAGAGGCTGCACCCTCACTCCACGCCCAGCAGGAGCCAGTCACCCCTCGATCTGCGGCAGCGCCTGCACCATCGCCAGGTCCATCGCCGTGGCCGTCCGCACCAGCGCATCCGGCATCAGGTGACCGTAGGTGTCCACGGTCGTCTGGATCGACTCGTGTCCGAGTCTCTGCTGGATCTCGGGCAGCGGTGTGCCTGCGGCGATCAGTGCTGACGCGCACGAGTGCCGCAGGTCGTGCACGCGAGGGCGCGGAAACAGCCCGGCGCGCTCGACGGCGGGGCGCCAGGCGTCCTCATGGAACGTCGACGAGCGCACCGGCCCCCCTCGCCTCGACGTGAACAGCAGGCCATCCCCCTGCAACCCCTTGGCCTGCTCGCGCAGGACGGGCACCAGCGAGGCCGGGACGCTGACTGTCCGTGTACCTCGACGGGTTTTCGTGCTGCCGAGGTACGGGGCCGACTGGCCCTCCTTCCAGGCCCTGCGGATCCGCACGGTGGGCACGACGGCCTCCAGGTCGAGGTCGGCGGGCGTGAGTGCGGTCGCCTCCCCGAATCGGCAGCCGAGCCCGTACAGGGTGAGGACGAGGGGGCGCCAGTAGTCGTCGGTGGCGTGTGCGAGCACCGCGACCTCGCCGGGTGTGAGGAGCCTCATCTCCCGCCGTTGGGCGTCCGTTGGGAGGGGGACGCCCTTGGCGACGTTCTTGGGGATGGTGTCGGCGTCGACCTGGCGCTGTAGCACCGCGCTGAGGAGGCCCTGGACGTTCTTCAGGGTCTTGGCTGACGGCGGGCGGCCGGTGCGCGTGGGGGTGTTGCGCATCCACGCGATCCACCCCTCGATGGTGCGCCTGGTGAGCATGTCGACGGGCATGGTGCCGAGCTGGGGGGTGATCCAGTCGCGTGCCATGGATCGGTAGTGGCGGATGGTGCCGGGGGTGGCGGAGGCGGCGAGGGCGGTGAGGTGCTCTTCGACGGCGGCGGCTGTGGTGGGGGTGCTGGTGGCGGCGGTGGTGCTGAGGTCGCGTGCCTGGCGGGCCGCGGTGCCTCCGACCTGCTCGACGAGGCGGGCGAATCGGACGGCCTCGGCCTGGGTGTCGAAGGTCTCGCAGACGGGGTTGCCGCCGCCGTCGAGGCGGAAGCGGACACGCCATGAGACCCGTCCGTCTCTGTGTCTGACTGGGGTCGGTCTGGGCATTGCTACTCCCTCACTGAGGCTGTCTGCGTGCTCCCAGTGTGTCACTGGGGTGTGTCAGGGATGCAGCGAACCCCTGGAATCTGTTGCGATTCCAGGGGTTCGACGGTGTCCGAGGGGGGACTTGAACCCCCACGCCCGTTTAATAAGGCACTAGCACCTCAAGCTAGCGCGTCTACCTATTCCGCCACTCGGACGTTGTCATTGCCGACGCTGGGCGATGCCCGCGCTGGCGACGAACAGAAACTTAGCACGGCCGCCGTCGGGGCAGGCAAATCCGCTGCCGGTGCCGTGCGTCACAGGGCCGGGGCGGGAAGCCCGGCGGCCCGGCCGGGCGGCTCAGCTCAGGGGCTCGACGAGGACGCAGGTACCGACCGACAGCGTCTGCCCGGGTGCGAGCACGGTCTCGTTGTCGCGGACGATCGCGTTCTCCACGCACACGAAGACGGGCCACTCGTCGTTGGCGAGGTCCGCCATGGTCTTGACGCCCTCGCTGCCGGGGTTCCAGACGACGGCGTTGGGCGTGCCCTGGCCGGTGACGAGGATCCTGCGGCCCTTGGCCGGGTCGTTGACCGTGATGGTGTGGCCGGAGGCGGGCACGTCGTAGACGCGGTCGGTCTCGCCGCGCAGGACGACCGCACCGGGCAGGCGCTGGCCCGCGCCCTCGGTGCGCGTCCAGAAGGGACGGTCCTCAAGGCCGTCGATCGTCACGGCGGTGACGTCACCGACGCTGTAGTAGCTGTGCAGCGCCATCTCGACGCTGCGCTGGGTGGTGGAGGCGTTGCGCACCGACAGCGACAGGGTCAGGGCCGTGCCCACCCCGACCTCGTAGAGCCAGCTGAGCCCGTCGGCCTCGAGACCGAGCAGGGCGGTGACCCCGCCGTCGGGACGGGAGGTGACCGAGCGCAGCACCCACTCGCTCAGGCGGGCGGTGCCGTGCTTGGGCCGCTTGTCGCCCTGGGGGCCAGCGGCGAACCAGGGGGCGCACAACGGCACCCCGCCCCGGATGGCGTGGGTGGCGTCGAAGACGGCGTCGCGCGACAGGAACAGGACCTCGCTGCCGCCGCGCGGGCGCCACGAGGTCAGCTGCGCACCGTGGAGGTAGATCTCGGCGTAGCCGGCGGGTGCGTCGATGAGAAGACGGGGCTGGCCCCCGCGTCCGGCACTGAGGGCGGCGGTACGGGGAAGGGACACGTTCGTCGTCGGCACGGTGCCTCCTTGTCGTCGGGTGCCGGGGCTCAGGCCTTGCGGCAGGCTGTCGGTGGAGTAAGACCACCCTAGTAGGCTGTGAACCGTGACCACGCCCGAACAGGACGAGCAGAAGGAGCCGCGTGCGCAGGCTCAGGCACCATCCGGGCGCGGACCTGACCGGAGCGCCGTTGCAGACCACCATGGCACCGACACTGACAGGCACGAGGGAGGCAGCACGGTGAGCACCGAGGCTCAGGAGAACGACGACAGGCCGGAGCCGTCGCCGCGGCCGCCCGCCTACCGCCCGGGCCTGCTGTACCGCGCCCGGCGCGCCTTCAGGGCCCAGATCGACAGGGCCGAGCAGCGCCGTGAGGAGCGCCGCCAGGTCGTGCTCCGTCTGGAGCCGGGCACGGTCATCGCCCCCGCCTCCGCCGTCCCGGCGACCGTCACCCCCGTCCAGGACCCCGCGTCTGATGCGTCGGGCTCCCCCGCCCTGCAGGCGGGCGGGGTCCCCTACCGGACCTCGCCGCTGGAGTCCCTGCCCTCCTGGCTCGTGCGCGGCGGTATCGGCGCCTGGCTCCTGCTGGGGCTGCTGGTCATCATCGGGCTCGTGGTCTTCGTGACCTCCAAGATCGTGCCGGTGTTCATCGGTGTGTTTATCGCGCTCGTCGTCTCCTCGCTGCTCCAGCCCATCGTGGACCTGCTGGCGCGGATCATGCCCCGCTACCCGGCGACCTTCCTATCGCTGCTGGGGGCGCTGGGGGTCGTTGTCGGGCTGGTCACGTACGTCGTCACCTCGGTGACCAACCAGTGGTCCTCGCTGGCCGCTCAGTTCTCCGACGGCGTCACCACGATCCTCGACTTCCTGGAGCACGGCCCGCTGCCGCTGCACCTGACCCAGCAGCAGCTCGTCTCCCAGTTCCACCTGTGGATGGACAAGGGCCAGGAGTACGTGCAGTCGAACGCGCCGACGCTCGCCGGGGAGGTCCTGTCCAACGCGGGCACCGTCGTCGAGGTGTTCACGGTCCTGGCTCTGGCCCTGTTCTGCACGATCTTCTTCCTCGCCTCGGGCGGACGCATGTGGCGCTGGTTCATCAACGAGCTGCCGACGCGGATGCGGCCCCGCGTGCACATGGCCGCCGGCGCCGGCTGGTACACCTTCGCCGGGTACGCACGCGGCACGATGATCGTGGCGCTGACGGACGCGCTCATGGCGGGCGCCTTCCTGCAGGTCATCGGGATCCCGCTGGCGGCGCCGCTGGCGGTGCTCGTGTTCATCGGGGCCTTCATCCCGATCGTGGGCGCCCCGGCCGCCATGATCGTGGCCATGGTGGTGGCGCTGGCCTCCAAGGGCCTGGTCATGGCGATCGTCGTCGGCCTGGGTGTGGCGGGGATCGGCCAGATCGAGGGGCACATCCTCCAGCCGCTCATCATGGGCCGGCAGGTGTCGCTGCACCCGGTGGTCGTCATCATCGCCGTGGCCGTGGGCACCTACGCCGCCGGCCTGCTGGGAGCGATCATCGCGGTGCCGGTGGCGAGCGTGGCCTGGTCGGTGTACTCGGTGCTCCACACCAAGGACGCGCCGGAGGAGGGCGAGCTGCCTCGTTTCCAGCCGCGCTAGCCGGTCGTGGTGGCTCAGCTGCCTCCGAGGCGGCGGCTCAGGTGCCGGCTCAGGCCCAGTCCCGGCTGCCGGTGGCGGTGACGCCGTCGAGGGCCTCAAGACGGTCGGCCCGCAGGGCGGTGACACCGTCGGCGCTCTCGACGGTGCCGGTGACGACGACGGCTGCGGCCCGGCGCCCGACACCGCGGTAGCGCTTCCACATCCCGGCGCTGCAGATGATGTTGAGCAGGCCGGTCTCGTCCTCGATGTTGAGGAAGATGGTGCCTGCTGCGGTGTGGGGCCGCTGACGGTGGGTGACGACGCCGGCCGCCCGAAGCCGCTGCCCGTCGAGCGCTCTGCCGCCGCGCAGGAGCTCGTCGGCGCTGAGGACGCCGTCGGCCTCCAGCAGGGGGCGCAGGAAGGCGATCGGGTGGGTGGAGGTGGACACGCCGGTCAGGCGCAGGTCCGCCACGTGCTCCTCGTGGGCGCTCATGTCCCTCAGCCGCGGTGCCCGGGCACCGGGGGTGGTGCCGGGCAGGGCGGGCTGGTACCAGGCCGTGGCCACCTGGGCGCCGGTGGGCGTGCGTGTCCCGGCCCCCGGCCGTCTCCCGCCGTGCCTGCTGCCGTGCTCACCCGCCAGGGCGCCGGCGGCCCACAGGGCCTCGCGGCGGCTCGCCCCGAGACAGGTGAGGGCTCCCGCGGCGGCCAGGCTCTCCAGGTGCGTGCGGCTGAGCCGCACGCGGCGGGCGAGGTCGGCGACGTCCCGGTAGGGGCCGTGGGCCTCGCGCTCGCTCACAACCGCCTGCGCGGTGGCGGAGCCGATCCCCTTGACGGGGGCCAGTCCCAGGCGCACCGCCAGCTCCGGGTGGACGTCGAGGGGGCTCAGGGCGTAGGGAGTGGGGCCGGCGGGGCGGATCTCCTCGTCGGGCAGCCGCTCCACACCGGCCTGGACACCGGAGCGGTTGACGTCGGCGGGCTCGACACGTACCCCGTGGCGGCGGGCGTCACCGACGAGGGTCTGCGGGGACCAGAAGCCCATGGGCTGGGCGGCCAGGACACCGGCGTAGAAGTCCTCGGGGCGCCGGACCTTGAGCCAGGCGGAGGCGTAGACGAGGTAGGCGAAGGAGAAGGCGTGGGACTCGGGGAAGCCGAAGTCTGAGAAGGCGCACAGCTTGTCGTAGATGCTCTCGGCCGTGGGGCGGTCGATCCCCCGCTGTCCCATGCCCTCGACGAGGCGGGCGTGCAGGGCCTCCATGCGTGCGCGTGAGCGCTTGGAGCCCATGGCCTGGCGCAGGGCGTCGGCCTCGGCGGGGCTGAAGCCGGCGGTGTCGACGGCGATCTGCATGAGCTGCTCCTGGAAGAGGGGCACGCCGAGGGTCTTGGAGAGAGCGGGCTCGAGAAGGGGGTGCGGGTAGGTGACGGGCTCTTCGCCCAGGCGGCGGCGCAGGTAGGGGTTGACGGCGTCGCCCTGGATGGGGCCGGGGCGGATGAGGGCGACCTCGACGACGATGTCGTAGAAGGTCGCGGGGCGCAGGCGCGGCAGGGTCGCCATCTGGGCGCGGGACTCGACCTGGAAGACGCCGATGGTGTCTGCGGCGGTCAGCAGGCGGTAGACGGCCGGGTCCTCCTCCGGCAGGGTGTGCAGGCCCCAGGGGCGACCGCTCTGGGCGGGGCGCAGGGTGCCTGCGCCGTCCTCGTGCAGGGGCTCGGGGACCGTCTCGCCGCGCTCGGCGAGGGTGGTGAAGGCCAGGCGCAGGGCGGTGAGCATGCCCAGGCCGAGCAGGTCGAACTTGACCAGGCCGGCGGCGGCGCAGTCGTCCTTGTCCCACTGCAGGACGGTGCGTCCCTCCATGGCGGCCCAGCGCACGGGACAGACCTCGGTGACGGGCTGGGCGGCGAGCACCATGCCGCCCGAGTGGATGCCGAGGTGGCGCGGCAGCAGCAGGAGACGGTTGGCGACGGCGCGCACCTGCTCGGGCGGCTCATCCGCACCCGCCTGCGCGCTGGGCTCGGGCAAGGGGGACCAGCGGTGCTCCAGGGAGCGTGTCCAGGTGTCGATGACACCCGGAGGGTAGCCGAGCGCCCGGGCGGCGTCGCGCACGGCCGAGCGGGACCGGTAGGAGATGACGTTGGCGACCTGGGCGGCGTAGTCGCGTCCGTAGCGGGAGTAGACGTGCTGGATGACCTCCTCCCGGCGGCAGGCCTCGATGTCGAGGTCGATGTCCGGGTAGCCGGAGCGGCCGGGTG
>ERZ772917.775-NODE-775-length-21228-cov-3.369905_pt1 | contig 21228 bp, 18 predicted proteins | sample MGYA00511187_ERZ772917 | MGnify/ENA primary metagenome ERZ772917 (study PRJEB29015, sample SAMEA2737925) | human oral metagenome | biome: human oral; feature: human-associated habitat; material: dental | place: China | collected 2012 ...
AGGGCGAGGCCGAGCACATCGGCCAGGGCGTCAGCTTCTGCGCCGTCTGCGACGGTGCCTTCTTCGAGGACCTCGAGGTCGCGGTCGTGGGCGGCGGCAACACCGCCGTCGAGGAGGGCGCCTACCTCACGAAGTTCGCCTCCAAGGTCTACATCATCCACCGTCGCGACGAGTTCCGCGCCGACCGCGCAGCCATCGCCCAGGCGCTCTCCAACCCCAAGATCGTCCCCGTCTGGAACAGCGTCGTCGAGAAGATCGAGGGCGACGGCATGGTGGAAAACCTGGTCCTGAAGAACGTCAAGACCGGCGAGGTTTCCAACCTGGCCGTTTCGGGCGTCTTCATGTTCGTGGGACAGGCCCCCGACGACGACTGCGTGCGGGGGCTGGTGAAGGCCGAGAAGGGCGGCTGGATCATCACGAACGACCACATGGAAACTTCCGTTGAGGGCATCTTCGCCGCGGGCGACGTCCGCAGCAAGTACCTGCGCCAGGTCATCACCGCCGCAGCCGACGGCTCCATCGCCGCGATGGCGGCCTCCGCCTACATCAACGAGCAGGTGCACCTGCGCTCCACGCTCCTGGAGCCGGAGCACGTCAAGGCCTTCTTCTACTCCAGCATCGACGAGAAGCAGGCGAAGCTCTCCAACGCCGCAGAGGCCGAGGCCAAGGCCCGCGGCGTCAAGATCCCCGTCATCGACGGCTATCGCAACTCCCTCATGGCGGACAAGCTGGAGGTCACCGCCAAGATGCCTGCGGTGGTCGAGCTCAGCAAGGGCAAGGTCGTCAAGGTGACGACGGTCGCCTCCGAGGCGGAGCTGAAGAACGCCCTGTAGCACAGCCAAAGTCCTCCGCGGCCTCCTGCAGGAGGCCGCGGATTTTTGGGAGACCATAATACGGTTGACCGTCCTCAACCACCTGGCCACTGTTTCCTCAATGCATCCGGCGAAAGACGGCCCTCCGCCCGGTTCCCGTGCGAAGGACGGGGCAAAGAGTAAAAATTCTCTCCCGAACGGCCGACAATAATTACCAGGAGGGATATCGCCTATGGAAAACAGGAACAACGCACATTTTGCCTATCAGGCAACGCAGATATCGACGGCGACGAAGGAACAGCTCCTGCTGATCACCTACGACATCGGCATCAAGGCCTGCCGCATGGCGGAGGCGGCTCTGACGGGCGACGAGTCCGAAAAGGACCTGAGCGTGGCCAACCGTGAGATCATTCGGGCCCAGGAGGTCATCCGCGAGCTCATGGTGACGCTGAACACGGAGCGGGGCGGCGAGATGGCCCAGGGGCTGATGCGCCTCTACGATTACATGTACCAGCTTCTGGTGGACGCAAACATCAAGAAGGAGCCGGAGAACCTGCGCACCGTGCGCACGATGCTGGAGGAGCTGAAGACCGCCTGGGAGGACGCTCTGGTCAAGCTGCTGCAGGAGTATCAGGCCGCCCACCCGGAGGACGAGGACCTGAAGAACGCCCTGGCGGAGCTTCAGGGCACGGGGACGCCGGGCGCGGAAACGCCGGCCAAACCTGGAACGGCCGCCCCCACGCTCCCGCCCCGAAAGGCGGGTGGGGTCAACCTTGCCGGCTAACCTCCTCCGCGACGCAAAGAGCCTGCTGACACAGGAGATTCAGTTGTATAAGACGTTGAGGACGATGGTTTCCCGTGAACAGGAAGCCATCGTCCTCAACGAGGACATGGAGGAGCTGCTGCAGATCCTTCAGGAAAAGGATGGCGTCATCGCCCGCCTCCAGCTTCTGGCGGACTCCTGGGGGGACCTCCTTGGCTCTGCCGGGATTGCCGGGCCAGACGGCACGGAGGGTTTCTGGGAGCGCTTTCGAGCCCTCTTTCCCGACGACCGCGAGGTGTCTGCCATGCTGGACGAGGCCCGCGATGCGGCGGAGGATCTCATGAAGGCCGAGGACGAGTCCAAGCGCCTGCTGGAGCGCTACTCCGCCGGACTGCGGGAGCAGCTGGCCTCCATGGCGAAGGGGCGCTCCGTGGCGGCTAGTTACGAACGGATGGGAGGGGCATTCCAATGACGCACTCAAGGGCCTTGAAGCGCGGCCTCTGCCGCCTGCTCACCCTCGCCCTGGAAGCCCTCGCGCCCACCCCGGCCCTCTCCGCCGCAAAGCCCAAGCCCAAGAGCGAAAGCCGCAGCGCTGCGGTCCTTCAGCCGCAGACGGCCGCGTCCGAAGACGTCTTCGACGACCCCGACCTGGAGAAGGAGCGAGCCATCGGGCGAAGGGCCCTCGAAGAGATCGAGCGGCAGTGGCCGCTGGAATCCAACCCCGCCGCCATCGCACGGCTCACCATGATCCTGAACCGACTGGAACCCCACATGCAGCGCCGCATCCCCTACGAGATCCGCCTGGTGAAGACGGAGGCACTCAACGCCTTCTGTCTGCCCGGCGGCTTCATCTTCTTCACTTCGGGCCTCCTGGACCTCCTGAACACGGACTCCGAGATCGCGGCGGTGATGGCCCACGAGATGAGCCACGCGGACCGCAAGCACAGCCTGCGCATGGCGGCTGAGGCCAACAAGGTTTCGCTCGCCGCGCTGGCCGTGATGCTCCTGAGCGGCGGGGCCGGAGCGCCCATCATCCTGGCGCAGGTCGCACAGCTCGCCATCACGAACGCCTACTCCATAGAGCTGGAGACGGAGGCGGACCGTCTGGGGCTGGAAGCCCTCATCGCATCGGGCTACTACTCTCCCACGGGGATGGTGACCCTGATCGAGAAGTTCATGGACCAGGACCTGCGACAGCCCATCCGCGACTACGGCATCTACATGGACCACCCCACCTCCAAGCGGCGTCTTGAGGCCGTCCTGAAGACGCTCCGGGAGCGCGGGATTCCCGTGCGCCGAAAGTACTCCCTGGGGCTCCTCAGGACCGGCTTTCAGGAGGCAAAAGACCGGATCGACCTCACCGTTGACGGCCTGCCCGTGTGGGGAGGCAAAAAGACGCTGGCGACGCGCGAGGCCCTGACGAAAGCCAAGGAAGCCCTCGACGCCGACCTTCAGTTGGAGCTTCCCCCCTACGACCTCCACCTGGTCGGGGACGCCCTGTACGTCGGCAACCATCTGCTGGCCAGCCCCACGGAGGGGATGGACGGCGTGGACGGCTTCCGCGAAAAGCTGCTGATCGCGCTGAACGCGGCCCGCCGAAAGTCCCCGTCGGCAAAGTATTTTCAGTGAATATCTATCGTTAAAAGGAGCGTCCGTTCGGGGGCTCCTTTTTGACGACCTGAGCTCCGGCACGAAACGGTTCTGCCTAAGTTGCAATAAAGATTTGCATTTTCACCGTCCTTTACGGTATACTTCTCTAAAATGGTCGTGTGCCGTAGTGCATTATCGTGGAAGGAGATGCTGCTGCATGTCGGGTAACTGGAAGGATACGCTTACGGATCAGCTTTGCGATGCGTTTTTGACGCTCAAGACGCAGGAGGAGGTTTACGATTTCCTGGAGGACGTTGCCACGATCAGCGAGCTCAAGGCCCTCTCTCAAAGGCTTGAGGTGGCTCGTCTGCTTAAGGAGTCCAAGACCTATCCCCAGATTGCCCAGCAGACGGGGGCGAGCACCGCGACGATCAGCCGGGTAAAGAAGTGTCTTGACTACGGCACGGGAGGCTATAACGTCGTCCTGGAGCGGACGCAGAAGTAACCGCACCGGGAACGGACGGCAAAGGGGCTTCGCGCGTTGCGCGAAGCCCCTTTGCGTTATCTCTTCACTCCGTCCCTTCGGCAACGCCGGCGGGCTCCAGACGGAGAAAGCGCCCCCCGAGCACCGCTTCCGCGTCCGCGCCGTGTACGACGGCGATCAGCGTGCGCCCTCTGCGGGCGGCCTGAATAAAGTCGGCCGCGCGACGGAGGTTCACCCCATCCAGCCCGCTGAAGGGCTCGTCCAGCAGCACCAACTCCCCTGGCGCTATCAGCGCCCGCACCAGGGCCGTGCGCCGCGCCATCCCTCCCGATAGCTCCCTTGCGGGGACGTCGGCGCTCTCCCTCAGCCCCACCGCAGCCAGCGCGCGCAGAACCTCCTCTCGCGGAGGCGGACGCCGGCAGCCCAGGGCCACGTTCCACGCGGCAGACAGGTCCGGCAGCAGGCGGTCCTCCTGAAAGAGAGCCGACCGGGCGTCGGGCAACCCCAATATTTCCCCCGAGTCCGGCCGCTCCAGCCCCAGCATCACACGGCGGAGCGTCGTCTTGCCCACCCCGTTCTCCCCCGCCAGCACGGTGATCTCCCCCGCTCGGAACGTCAGGTTCAGGCCCTTGAACAGCGTCCTTCCTCCAAAAGACTTCGAGAGTCCCCGTACCTCCACGTCCCTCATCGGTCGCCCATCCGCAGCAGCCGGTAGAAGAGGGACAGCGCCAGCAGGGACAGCCGCTCCGCCGCCGCCCCAAGGAGCATGATGACGGCGGCCCACGCGAAGAGCTCGTCCGTCGCCAGAAAGACCTTCGCCCTGTAAAGCGCCTCGCCGATGCTGTCGGGCGGGACGCCGATGACCTCCGCCGCGACGCCGGCCTTCCAGGCCATCCCGGAGGAGAGGCGGAGCGCACCCTCCAAATGGGGCCGGGCCGCTGGCAGGAACAGCCAGCGCCATTGCTTGAGCCCGCTCCAGCGAAAGACCCTGGCCATCTCGACGAGCTTCGCGTCGGCGGCCCGGGCGCCCGTCAAAAGCGCCGTGCAGAGGATGGGGAACGCCACGACGACGACCACGGCCAGCGCGATGCCGCCGCTTGAGAACAGGATGAGGAGCAGGATGGCGACGGCGGCGATGGGCACGCTCTTCATGAAGGCGAGGAAGGGGGCTATGAGGAACTCCGCCGTCCCGGAGTAGAAACAGAGCGCGGCGGCGGGCGACGCCGCAAGCAGCGCCAGCAGGAGGCCGCCCATGACGTGCGCCGCCGAGGAGGCGAGGGCGCTCCAGAAGGCCCCGGTGTGCGCGAGGCGCAGGAGGGCGCGCAGCGCGTCCGACGGCGCGGCGACGGCGATCCCCTCCGAGAAGCGGAGGGCCAGCGCCTGCCAGACCGCCAGGAAGAGCAGGAGGGAGGCAACCCGGCGGAGGGGCCTCCTATCGGGCATAGTAGAAGGTTTCGTCCGGCAGGACGCCGCCTACGGACCTTGGGTCGGCGTCGAACAACACTTTGAGGTATCCGCTCAGCGCCCTCTGCATCTCCGTTCCCGCAAGGGCCGTGATGCTGCAGCGGGGAATGGCCCGCTCCGCGATCCCTGCGTCCTCCAGGACCCCGTGCTTCACGATAAGGCGCGCGGCCTCCGCCGGGTGCGCGTTGACCCACTCCGCGGACGATCGGGCCTCGCTCAGGAAGGCCGCCACCTCCGCATCGTGGGAGTCCACGTAGTCCCGGCCCGCCGCGTTGACGGCCATCACCAGCTCGGAGCCCAGGTCAAGCCGTCGCCACTCCTCCGTCAGGTCCAGCGCCTCCCTCAGCCCCTTCACCTTCATCGCGGCGACCTCGACGAAGGGATGCGGCAGCAGGGCCGCGTCCCCCTTCCCCGCGGCGAGGCCTGCGACGACGGCAGCGTGTTCGCTGAGCCACTCGACCTTACAGTCCGTCCCCGGCTCCAGGCCGTTCGACCTCAAGAGGAAGTTCAGCACGTACTCCGGGGAGGCCCCCCGGCCTGACGCCAGGATGGTCCTGCCCCTCAGGTCCCCCATGCCGTGGATCGCGTCCCCTTTCTCGACGATGGCCAGCACTCCCAGCGTGCTGGCGGAGAGGACCCGCACGCCGCCCTGCGTCCTGTTCCACAGGATCGCGGCCATGTTGGAGGGCATGGCCACGATGTCCGCAGCCCCCTGGACGAAGCGCGCCGTCAGGTCCTCCGGCGAGGCAGCGAGCTGAAACTCGTATCGGTTCTCCGTCCGTCCCGCCTCCGCCTCCTCCATGAGCCTGGCGAGCCCCATGCCCGTCGGCCCCTTGAGGCAGAGGACCCGAACGACCCCCTCCCCTCCCACCTCAGCCCCCAGCGCGGGAGCTGCGAGCAGCGGGGCAAGGACCGCGACAGCGGCGAAGAGCCCCGCCAAGGCACGAGCCCACGCAAAAAATCCCATTTCCGCCCCGTGTTTCATCGAAACTTTCCACTTCATTGAAACTTCCTCCATTTCTCTTCAGAATTTTTTCCTGCGGTCTTTGCTATAATTTTTGCTATAATATAAAAACCTCAACACCTTTTAAATCATTTTTTATTTTAAGGGAACAGGATTAACAGAGTTTAATCTATTTTAACTCACTCTATCGAGCGTTCTTCCCCGATGAGCGCATCGTCCGCACACCGAGGGCGCTGCTGATCCGCCGTACCGATACCTGCTAATTCTGTCCTTCCTTAAAATTATTATACCGATCCAACAGGAATTTCGCGACGCGCTGAAGGCAGGAATCCGTTCCATAATTTCGCAACGCCAACGGTAAGGGAGTGATCGTTTTGAGTCGTCTCAGCATCATCACGAACAACCAGGCCCAGGCGACGGTCGAGTCCCTCTACAAGGACCTCGAACGCCGGATCATCGCAAGCCCGCCTGGGATCTGTCCGCTGGACCTGGCCAGCAGCTTTCTGAAGCTCTGCGCCGCACAGACCTGCGGCAAGTGCGTTCCCTGCCGGGTGGGGCTGCCGCAGCTTGAGCGCCTCATCGAGGACATCCTGGACGGCCGGGGGACGCTGGACACCATCGGCCTGATCGAGCGCACGGCGGAGGCCATCTACGACTCCGCGGACTGTGCCATCGGGTTTGAGGCCGCCTCCATGGTCCTGAAGGGGGTCCGTGGGTTCCGCGACGACTACGTGGAGCACGTCACCAAGGGGCGATGCACCTTCGGGCTCTCGCAGCCGGTGCCCTGCGTTTCGCTCTGCCCCGCCCACGTGGACGTTCCGGGCTACGTGGCCCTCGTCGCCGCGGAGCGCTACCAGGACGCCGTCCGCCTCATCCGGAAGGACAACCCCTTCCCCACCGTCTGCGCCATGGTCTGCGAGCACCCCTGCGAGCGGCGCTGCCGCCGCAACATGGTGGACGACTCCATAAACATCCGAGGCCTGAAGCTTTATGCGGTGGAGCACGCGGGGGAGGTCCCCATCGAGAAGAAGGCCCCCGGCACGGGCAAGCGGGTGGCCATCGTGGGCGGCGGCCCCAGCGGCATCACGGCGGCCTACTACCTCGCCCTGATGGGACACGAGCCGGAGATATTCGAGCAGAGGAAGCACCTGGGCGGCATGCTGCGCTACGGCATCCCCGCTTACCGCCTGCCGCGCGAGGCGCTGGACGGCGAGATCGAGGCGCTGCTCTCCGCGGGGGTCAAGGTCCACCTGGAAACCTCCATCGGACCGGACTACCCGCTCGAAAAACTGCGCGGCGAGTTCGACGCCGTCTACATCGCCATCGGTGCCCACATCGACAAGCCCCTCGACATACCGGGCGAGGACGCAAAGGGCGTCGTTTCCGCCGTTTCCATCCTGCGCCGGATCGGCGACGACGACTATCCGGACCTGAAGGGCAGGGACGTGGTGGTCATCGGCGGCGGCAACGTGGCCATGGATTGCGCGCGGTCCGCGCTGCGCCTTGGCGCCAGGAACGTGGACATGGTCTACCGCCGGCGCAAGGCGGACATGACGGCGCTGGCCGAGGAGGTCGAGGCCACGGAGGTCGAGGGCTGCCAAATCTACGAGCTGGCGACGCCCCTGCGCGTCGAGGTGGACGAGGCTGGACATGCGAAGGCCCTGTGGATTCAGCAGCAGATGATCAGCGCCATCAAGGGCGGTCGTCCCACCCCGCGGCCCGCGAGCACCGAGCCGACGCGCCTGGACTGCGACCTCCTGATCGTGGCCGTGGGACAAGGCATCGAGTCCAAGGAGTTTGAAAAGGAGGGCGTGGCCGTCCGAAGGGGAAGCATTGCCTCCCTGGACAGCGAGGAGGTGTCCGGTATGCCAGGCATCTTCGCCGGCGGGGACTGCGTTTCCGGGCCGGCTACCGTCATCCGGGCCATCGCCGCGGGCAAGGTCGCTGCGGCCAACATCGACGAGTACCTGGGCTTCCACCACGTCATTCAGGTTCCGGTGGACATCCCAACGCCCGCGCCCCACAACAGGACGCCCTGCGGCCGCGTGAACCTGCGGGAACGTCCCGTTCCGGAGCGCGTTGGGGACTTTGAGAAGGTGGAGTGCGGCATGAGCCTTGAGGAGGCACAACAGGAGTCCCACCGCTGCCTGCGCTGCGACCACTACGGATTTGGAGTTTTCAAAGGAGGCCGTCAGCTGAAATGGTAAACGTCACGATCAACGACAAGGCGATTCAGGTCCCCGAGGGAACGACGATCCTGGAGGCCGCCCAGATGAACCACATCGCGATCCCGCACCTGTGCTTTTTGAAGGGGCTCAACGAGATCGGAGCCTGCCGCGTCTGTGCCGTAGAGGTCGAGGGATTGGAGAAGCTGGTCCCCGCGTGCAACAACGCGGCCGAGGAGGGCATGGTCATCCGAACCCCCCCAAGGTTCGCCAGGCCCGCCGCGTCAACGTGGAGCTCCTGCTCTCTCAGCACAACGCGCGCTGCGCCGAATGTACGCGGTCCGGCAACTGCGCCCTGCAGACCATCGCCAACGACCTAGGCATCCTGACCTCGCCCTACCACGAGGACCAGCCGGACTTCAAGTGGGACACGAGCTTCCCCCTCATCCGCGACGCGCAGAAGTGCATTAAATGTATGCGCTGCGTTCAGGTGTGCGACAAGATTCAGGACATGCACGTCTGGGACCTCTCCAAAACGGGCTCTCGAACCACGGTGGACTGCTCCGGCAACAAGACCATCACCGAGGCCAGCTGCAGCATCTGCGGCCAGTGCATCACCCACTGCCCCGTGGGAGCCCTCTACGAGCGCGACGACACGAAGGAGGTCCTGCACGCGCTGGCGGACCGCGACAAGATCGTCGTCGCCTCCCTGGCGCCCGCCGTCCGCTCCTCCTGGGGCGAGGCGCTGGGCCTCACGCACGAGGAGGCCAGTGCAAACCGTCTGGTCGCGGCGCTCCGAGCCATCGGCTTCGACTACGTCTTCGACACGGACTTCTCGGCGGACCTCACCATCATGGAGGAGGGCAGCGAGTTCGTCCAAATGCTGAAGGACGCTCCGGCCGAGCGCTTCCCCCTCTTCACCTCCTGCTGTCCGGGATGGGTGCGCTTCGCCAAGATGGAGTACCCGGACTTGGTCCCCCTGCTCTCCAGCGCCAAGTCCCCCCAGCAGATGTTCGGCGCCATCCTGAAGTCCTGGTACGCGAAGATCCTGAACGTCGAGCCGGGCCGCATCTACAACGTTTCCTTCATGCCGTGTACGGCAAAGAAGTACGAGTGCGGCGTTTCCGTGATGAACGGGTCCGGCGTGCGCGACGTGGACGTCGTCCTGACCGTCCGCGAGCTGGATCGCCTGCTGCGGTCGGAGAGCATCGACCTGAGATCTTTGGAGGAGGAGGAGTTCGACCTGCCCCTCGGCCTCGGAAGCGGCGCAGGCGTGATCTTCGGGACCACGGGAGGCGTCATGGAGGCCGCTCTGCGCAGCGCCTACTTCCTTGTCACGGGCAAGAACCCTGACCCGGACGCCTTCCAGGGGGTGCGCAACTACAAGGGAAGCTGGCAGGAAGCCCGGTTCGACATCGCGGGCCGGTCGCTGAACGTCGCCGTGGCCCACGGGCTGAAGAACGTGCGCCAGCTCTGCGAGGCCATCCGAAACCGGGAGGTCCGGTACGACTTCGTCGAGATGATGGCCTGCCCAACGGGGTGCGCCGGCGGCGGCGGCCAGCCCATCCACGACGGGATCGAGATGGGAGAGGAGCGCGGACGCCTGCTGCTGAACCTGGACCAAAAGGCCCCCATCCGCTTCTCCCACGAGAACCCCTCCATCGTGCAGTGCTACGACGACTACCTGGGCAAGCCCCTCAGCGAGCGTTCGCACCACCTGCTGCACACCGACCAGGCTCGTTGGGAGCTGTGGTAGGCTGAGGCCCGGTCAACGAGCCGGCGGCGGCGCACTGCCGGCCAACCCACACGGCAGCGCGCCGCGTCCAAAAACGTCAAAAAAGCGGAGGGGCAGCAGCCCTCCGCTTTCGTCTGTCCTCCGCCCGCGTTCGCCGACGCCTTATCTCACCGCCCCACTGACGACCGGCCGTGGCCTTTCACAAGGACGAACGCCGACGCAGTCATCATCCAATGCAGCGTCGCGCCCTTACGACCACCTCTCGATCTTGTACTGCAGATCGTATCGATACAGGACGCCCTTCTCGTGCAGGTTGCCCTTCTCGTGGATCAGGAAGTACGCGGGGGTCTTCGGGTCGATGATCTCCATCGTGCTGCCGTCTTCGAAGGAGATCTTCGTCCCGTACTCGCCCTTCGTCCCCTTGCAGGGCGTATCCGCCTTGTGTCCGGTCTTGAACCCCTTCCTGGAGGCCCCTCTCCCCGGACGCCCAATTCAAGGTCTGCAGGATCATCACCTCTCCGGCGTACGGGCTGGGCGGACGGATGTACGTGCAGGTCAACAAGGACGTCGATTTGAGGACCATCTCGTGGACGTCACCGTTGGGACCGACGAAGGTGCCGCGGCCGTCGTAGGGCCTCCAGTTGCCGTTAAGCCTGGCGAGGTCGACAGGCCCCCCCGGCGCGGGGGAAGGTCCGGGGTTGAGGTCGGGGTTCGGCGCAGGCTCCGGCGACAGCGCAGAATTTATGCGCCGGAGCGTATACCGAAGCTCCCTGATCCTTCCCCGCTCCATCGTCGTTCCCTTTTCCACGACCTTAAGGGTCTCACTGTCCACGACCGTAAAGGTCATGCTTCCGGACGTCTCCCCGGTCTCCTTGAACTTGAGGGTAAGGACGTCTGCAGCGCTTTCCCTGGCCTCCAAAAACGCGTTCGAAGCGTACTCCTTCTCGCTCCCGAAGTACTCGACGGACAGGGCGACCTGAGAGCTGGGAAGGATCTTCACTCGAACGTCCTCCCCCTCCACGGACTCCTCGCTCCCCTCCATGAGGAGGGTCCCCGCCGCATCCTCTGCCCTCCACTCCCCCCTGAAGTCCTCGAGGCGGTAGCCCCCCGGATCGGGGGTGGGGGTGGGCTTCCCCCCTCCCTTATCGCCTCAGCCTCCGCCGCCGCACCCCCCCAGGGACAGCAGCGCCGCGACCAGCAGCACGATCAGAACGCGAGACCATTCAAAACGACGCATACACCAACTCCTCCTTTCTGAATCATTCAAACGATCTTCCAAAATTTTACAGAAACAATCTCCGCGTTACAATCCCGCGGTCGCCCTCAACGCATCCCCATGCGCAGCCCCATCCCCACGAGCAGTAGCTGAAACGACGGGGACAGCAGCAGGGAGATGACGCCGATGATGATGCCAATGACGCCGAGAGCCACCTGCTTCTTGAAGGCTGCGACGAGCCCCAACAGGACCCCAAGGGGCGCGAACACGAGCGCGGCCAGGAAGATGCTGACGATGCTGCATACGATGCTGCAGATGCCCAGGGCGTTGCTCTGAGCCGGCGCCGCCACCGTCTGTCCCTTCTCCGCTCCATTCACCTGATTCACTCCGTTCTCCGACATACCAATCTCTCCTTTCGTTTTGTGGGGGCCTTTGTGCCCCTGCCTGCGTTACGCCCATAATTTATCGCGAGGGCGTCCACGTTGCAAATGCGTTTGATCGCCTCCCCGATTCCCCCGCAAAAAAGCAGAAAAACCGGAGGCCAGGCCGGCGCAGCCTCCCCAGTTCAAACGCATTTTGCCGAACGTTAAGGCGCGGATATACTTCGGGCTGCAACGACAAACACCCGCCGCACGAGGCTGCGGGGAAAAAAGGGAGGGTCTATTGCAATGGAACGCTGTGACGGCAACCTGCTGCTCCTCGGCGACGATGAGGAGAAGCAGAAAACATGCGAGAGGCTGATCCGTACCTGGAGTGGACGGGAGGGCGCCCTGGTGGTCTTCGACTCCAGGGGATGGAGCGAGGAGTACGGCGATGGGCATCTCGCGGCATCCGGCGCGGGCAACGTCCCCGATTACCTGCAGCCCGTGCTGCAGCACCCTGAGCTGGGCGCGACCCCCGGCGCAGCCGCCGAGTACCTGGCCCCGATCTGCACGCCAAAATCTTTCAGGCTGAACGTAACAAACGATGAGTTCTGGGAGAACATGGCGTTCCAGACCAACGCCCAGTACCTGGAGTACCAGGTTGCGCTCCTGAAGCAGGAGGACGACGGACACACCCTCCGCACGGCGGCGAAGAGGCACAGGCTCCTGCTGGAGGGGATGGAGGCAATCGCTCTTAGCAACAAAGATGAAATCGAAGGCCAGATCAAAAAAATCAAGGAGGAGTCGGCCGCCGATCAAGGGCTCAACCCCAAGATATTCTCTGAGGACGACCCCTTCGATCCCGCATGGAAGCCGGTACTCCGCAGCCGATCGGTACTCTCCAGCCCGCCCCAGGGGCAAGGCGCTCCAAAGGAGGCCCGGCAGGAAATTAAAGCGCTGGGGGCCATGGGGCTCTTCCAGTACACCACCGCTCCCTTCAAGGGGACGCTCATGGGAAAGGGAGGGACACAGGGCGGACACTTGGCACTCTCGGTACTTCGCACGGCTCAGGCGCAGCACTCCTCCCTGGCGGCGCTTTTCAACGCCATGATTCGGGCGGAAAAGCGGGCGAAGCTCCTGTCCGGCGCCCCATTCGGCGTCGAAGAATTCGTCCGCACCCCAACGAAGGCCCTCTTCGTTCCAGCGCTGCGCAATCCGGAAGCGAACGCCGGCCTGGCCCGGGTAGCGCTGGCGGGACTTTGTGCGGCCGCCGACGCCCAGGAGCGCCGGGTGACGTTCCTCGTGCCGGACCTGGAACGGTGGGGACTGTGGCGGGGGCTCCTTCACGTGCTGGACGTCTTTCCTGAGAGCGTGCGCTTCATCGTCGGGTACGGCGACCTCTACGCGCTGAGGCAGGCGCTGGGACAGGAGCGCAGGGATGAAGTCCTCAGCCAGCTCCTGCCCCATGCCGACGCGGTGGCCTGGCACCACACTCAGGACCCGATGCTGAACGACGTCTTCAAAGAAAGGTTCTCGAACAAGGTTCGAGTCTGCGAGCTGAACATGCTTGAGGGGTACGTCGCGTGGGAGCGGAGGGGAAGGAAACTCGAATTCATCCCGGAGGATGACTTGTCGGAGCCTGAGCGCCTCGGTCCGACCGAGGACGCTCTGGCAGAAAGGAGCGTTTGAGATGAGGCTGAAGGTTCTTCCCCCCAACTGCAGGAAATTCGGAAAGGAGCTGTCCGACCCCGATAACTTCCAGCAGGGCCTGCTGGTCGACGAAAAACTTTTGGAGAGGCTGACGGGGATTCTGATGCAATCCGACCACAACAACATCGCCCTGGTCGGGGACCCTGGGGTCGGCAAGACGGCCACGGTCCAAGCGCTCGGTCAGTTCCTCGTCCGGACGAACCAGAGTTTCAGGCTTGCGGAGATCGACCTGAACCTGCTTTTTGCCGAATGTCCCACGTATTCGGAGCAGGGGCTGAGGCTGAAGCATCTGTTCCGTGAGGCGGAGGAGCACTCGATCGTCCTGTTCTTCGACGAAGGGCATCGGCTGTGCAACGATCACGGCAGCAACAGCATCGCCAACATCGTGAAGCCGCTCGTCACGAACCCCAGGCTTCAGTTGATCCTGGCGACGACGTGCGAGGAGTACCAGCGCTACATCACCACCGACAGGGCGTTTCGCCGCCGGTTCCGGGAGCTGGAGGTGACCGAGCCCAACGCGGAGGATACGGCCCGCATCCTGGAGAGCGTGGCTAAGGTGCGCTACAAGGACATTGTGTTCGAGGACGGGGTCTTCGCCTTCATCGCAGAGCTCAGCCAATCGATCATGGAGGAGCGATACAACCCGGACAAGAGCCTGGAGGTCCTGGACGCGGCAAGCGGCCGACACCGTCTTCTGACCCCGGGCGCCGCGCTGAACGTGGACGAGGTGAGGACGACGGTGCAGGAACAGTTTTTCGGAGCGGAACCCAGGGTGGGATTCCGTGGGCCCCATGGACTATAATTTAGGGAGGAACGATCATGATCACAGGACGCAAAGGCGAGACCCGCAACGTCTACAGTTGTCTTTTCGAGGATCGCATCGTCTTCCTTGGAAGCCCCATCGACGACGAGGTCGCGAACCACATCGTCGCACAACTGTTGCTGCTGGCAAATCGGGACCAGAAGAAGGAGATCAGCCTGTACATCAACAGCCCCGGAGGCAGCGTGACGGCCGGACTGGCGATCTACGACACGATGCAGTTCGTCTCCTGTCCGGTGGCTACCACCTGCATCGGTCAGGCGGCAAGCATGGGAGCCGTCCTCCTCGCCGCTGGGACGAAGGGCAGGCGGAGCGCGCTCCCCCACTCGAAGATCATGCTCCACCAACCTCTCGGCGGGACGGGAGGACAGGCCTCGGACGTGGCGATCTTCGCCCAGGAGCTCCTCAGGACGCGCAAGGTCCTGAACGCCCTCATAGCCCGTCACACGGCTCAGAAGCTCGAGAACGTCGAGAAGGACACGGATCGGGATTTCTTTATGTCCGCCCAGGAAGCGCAGAAGTACGGGATCATCGACGAGGTCATTCGGGATTGAATCCACATGGATACGACCCCGCGATCACGGCGAAACAGGGTAAAACTTTCGAGGAGGGCCTTGAGATGCCGAAGGATGTGCTCTATCCAACCCCTGATCAGATCAAAAGGATAAGAGATTACTGCGAAAAATGGGTGGAGGCTCAAGCGGTCGTGCGGCGCCGCATGGACGCTTACGAGGAGGACTACGCCGCTTTCGAGAAGAAAAAGGCGGAGAAGGGGAATCCCACCCTCCTCGATGACGACCCGGCCGGGAGGACGTGGGTCGAAAAGATACGCGATGAGCTCAACGGTGAATTCCAACTCGATAAAGGCTACGCCCTCATCGTAGATGGCCCGGATAAGGTTCGATGTTGGGCGCCGAACGACATCGCCGCGGTGACGGACCTGCACGTCACGACGATAACGCGCCGCCTGAACGCGATCGGGAAGGCCCACTCGGCGGACTGGCGGAGGCGACTGAAGGCCTGCACGCACAAGACGGAGAGACCTCCCGTATACGGCGACGGCATCTTCGACGTCTTGATGGATTGGAAGGCCGAGGACTACCTGAAGAAAACGATCCTCGACCCGCACCACTACAAGGGGGAGAAACTCTCCAAGGAGGATGAATATCAGATCCGTAGCTTCTGGCAGGAGGCAATGGACGAGGCCAGGAGAGCGTACGACGACAGGAGGGCCGAGGAGCCGGAGGTGAGCCCGGAGCAGGAGGAAGAGCTGCTGCGCTTCGTCATGGACGTTTCGGCCGAAGATGAGCCGGAGTGGTCGTTCCGGCTCCCATGGGACAGGCCGTCTCATCACGGGGACGTTCCGGACGAGGGAGAGCCGAGGGGGGCGGCACTTGGAGGGTTCAAGGACGCCTTCACGGAGCTTTGGCACAGCATGTCGCACTGGAAGGGGAACCTGAGCGCAGCCGCCCTCCTGTCGATCTACTCGGAACTGTCCCTCATCTTGAGCAGCCTCTACGCCTGGTTCCCCCTGATCGCTCTTTTGGTCCTCGCGACGTGCTTCCTGTGCCTGCGGTACAGGGTTCCGCCGCGGTCCTTCTGGGGCGCCACGGGGTCCACCGCGATCCTGTTCCTGGGGCTGTGGGTCCTCTGCTTCGTGGGGCGCGGCTTCTCCGCGGAGAACCCCAGCCCCCTGATGCGCATCCCCCTGATGAAGGACCTTCAGCAGGGCATCGCCCGTCTGGAGGGCATCGAGGCGAGGCGGACCGCCGAAACTCAGGCGATGTTGGAGGAGGCGCTGCAGGTCACCCACGCCTTCCTGCGGGAACGGCGCAGGACCGACACGCCCGTGTCGGAGGCGGAGTACCAGCAGATGCTGCACAAGACCGAGGCGCGGGAGACCCCGGAGTCCCTCCGGCCCCTCCGCTCCGAGCTGCGCGTCAACGAAGCCCTGATCTACCTCCACTGGGCCTTCGACGATTACCGGTCGGGCCTCACCAAGCTCCAGGCGGCGGAACAGCTTCTGCTCCAGACCAGGGAGGAACTGACGCTGGCCGGACGAGGACACGACGTCCTTCGGGGAAGGACCGCCCTCGCGCTGTCCGAGGTCCTCTACGCCGGCATGGAGCGCGGCCTGTGGGGCGAACGTGCGGACGAGGCCATCCGCGCAGCCGACATGGCGTCGTCGCTCCTGCGGGACCGAGAGCCACGGGAGGCGATTGTGGCTCAGGAGGCCCGTTCCCACCTTCTCTACTTCCGCGGAGGACAGTCCATCGACCCGAACTCGGCGGACCTTCGGCACGCCGAGGAGGCCGCGCGGGAGGGCCTTGCCCTCTCTGCGCGGAACGAGGGCTTCCTGTACCCTGAACTCGCCTTGGCACTGGGGCTTGCCCTGTCGGCCCAGGAGAACGCCAGAAAGGCCATTCAAGCCTTCACGGACGGCCTCCGGCACACGGACATGCAGCTCCAGCCCAACCTGTACGTCGCGCTCTCCGCGGCTCTGGCGGATGCCAACGCAGTGCTCTGCCTCGGCACGAAGGACCCCGTCTCGCGCAGGGATGCCGAAATGGCGCTGTCGGCGGCCTTCGGCGTCATGAACCGCTACGCTCATCTGACCTCGGACGCTTTCCTGCACTTCGCGCTGGCGCGGGCCTCCCTCGCCGCGGGGCTGGCGGCGCAGAACGGAGAGGACCTCGAACGGGCACTTTCGAGCGTGAACCGGGTCCTCGACGTCTGGACGTTCACCCCCTACACGTCGAACCACATCCAGGCGGCCTGTACCAAGGCCGCGATCCTGACGGGGATGACCTTCCTGCCCAAAAAGCACGAGGACTTCGACAGGCTGGAGAAGGCGGGGATCGAGATGGGCTCCGGGGCGGGCGATATCCTTCGGAACGCCGCGCGCGACGCCCGCAGGACGCGCATCCTGATGGATCAGGCCGTCAACCGCGACGCCCTGCGCAAGGCCGTTCAGACTTTGGAGCAGATCGCCTACTACGACCGGACCAACCCGACCCTCGCTCGGAAGTGCGCCACGGACCTGTTCAACGCCTACCTGGTCCTGGTGGAGGCCCACGCCGCTGCGGGGGCCATGGATAAGCTGTTCGGGCCGGAGGACGACGAGGATCACTGTGCCGCGGCAGAACGGGCCCTCCACCGCGCCCGTGAGCTGGCCGGAGGGCAGGGGACGAAGAAGATCGAGCGCGCGGAGTCGTCCTTGCAAAGACTCCGCCTGTCCTCCAGCGCGGCACAGATGCTGATGCGCCTGTCCGGAAAGACGTCGCAGGACCTCATGGGTCGAACGGCGCGCTGAAGCGACCGCGCGGAGCCTCGTAGGGGATGCCGAAGTCCGCGCAGATACCCCGCGTAAAGAGCAAGTGAACGACCGGAACGCCGCGCGCGAGGTATTCATAGATCAGTCCTCGTTCCTCATTTTGGGGGATGGAGGCCGGCTTCCTCAGGAGCCCGTGTCCGAGGCTCAGGACCTTCATTTCCCCCGCGCCCTCCGCCCCAAGGCTCGTGGCGGGGCCGCCGCAACTGACAAAACACCGGACGCCGGGGGGCGCGTCGAAGATGTCGAGTCGCCGCCGAATGGCGCCCGACAGGGAGGGTTCCTCGATGCTGGGTTCGCTCCGCGAATCCAGCAAGGACCGCACCGTCGGCCAGGGGTCCTCCAGGAGCGTCTCCGCCAGCCGATCCCCTGCCCCGCCCGGTGAGACCGCCGCAAGGCGCGTTCGCAGAAGCCCCTGTCGGTTCAAGAGGTCCAACATGACGGGGAATGTAAACCCCGGGGTCGTCCCGCCGTACATGGAGGACCCATAGGACAGAACCATCCGCACCTTGAGCCCCATGACCTCCGCGGCGCAGAGAACGGCAAGGGAATAGCCGGGGAATGAGCCGCTGGCGTTGACGGCGATCCAGTCCCCCGATACCGTTCCGGCTCGCCGCAGGTACGCCTCCACCGCGTCCGCCATCTCAGGCCGCGCGGACGCGCGCTTGTCCGCCAGGTCGCCGAGGGTGGTCGTCAGCGGGGAGAACTCCACGCCGATCAGGCCGCTTCCGTCGGGGTCCGTCTCCGGATCGAACAGCCCCAGCCGGCTCCTCTCCACCAGAAGGACGTTCTCGCACCGCCGCATGAGCTCTGCGGCCTGCCGTGCGGCGGCCGGTGAAGGGAGCGGCCCCAGCAGCATCGCGCAGAGCAAAGCCGCCAAAGCCTTTCTCGGGAACCCGTTCCCACTTCGCCCCAAAAGGGCGGAGCGGCCCGAAGGCCGCTCCGCAACACGTTGAACGACGTTCATGACGTCCCCGTCTACTTCTTGGGGGCCTCCTTGGAGGATCGGCGCAGGGTATCGAAGCCCACCGTCTTGTTCCACCACTCAGGATACGGCGTTGCCTTGACGTCCGTGTAACCCAGAGCGTACTTGGAGAGCAGGCGATCTCCCAAGGACTGCCAGCGGTCGTGCCAATCCGTGGCGTGGCTGTAGGCGAAGTCCGTGATCAGGTCGATGGCGTCGTCCCGCTTGTCGTCCTTGATCAACTGCGCTGCGGCGTTCTGGATCAGCGGGGCCTGGAGGTAGAGGGGCTTCAGCTTGGCGTCGCGGGCCTTGTGGATCTCCTCGCGGGCATCCTGGTAGCGCAGGCCCGCGATCTCCTGCACGCGGGTGCAGGTCCACCAGCCGGACTTCGGGTCGTAGGGATGGAAGCGGTCGCCGATGGAGTAAAGCGGGGGCAGCGCCCTCATGATCGGCCACAGCGGCGTGATGTAGGTGGTGTCCGGCGCGCCATAGCCGTACCAGCTGATGCCGCGGACCTCCTCGGGAAGGTCCCCGCGAACCTGCGCAATGTGCACGTAGCAGGTGCGCATCATGTTGATGGAGCGCTCCCAGGAAGCGTCGGGGTTCTCCTTGCTGGAGTTGGCAAAGCGGATGGGGTTCCCCCACGGGCCGGCCTGGATGCCCTGGCTCAGGTCGAAGGACGTCCCCGCGTACCAGTCGCCCTTGATCGTGAAGATGTCCTGAACGGTCAGCTTGCGGTCCGGCTTGATGGACATCGGATAATCGTACTCGTCCGGTCCCATCTTGAAGCTCTCCGGCGCCAACAGGGACAGCACGCGCCACTCGCGGCGCGTCGAGTAGAGCTCCGTCGAGGGCGAGTAGACATCGGCCGGGCTGAAGTCCTTCTCGTTCACGTCCTTGGCCTCGATGAAGCCGTTCTTCACGGCGAAGTCCACCAGGTCCGGGCAGTGCATCACGTTTTCCTTGTCCGTCAAGTCAAGGTGACGCAGGCGGGCGGCGCGAAGCCCAATCCCCCCTCCCCCATTCGGACAGAGCCGGATGAGCTCACGCTGAACGCCAACGGTACCTCGCAGTACCTGCAAGTGCGGGCCAATGGCAGCTGGACGGTGAGCGCCTCGGAGAACTGGGTCACTGCTCCTAAATCGGGGGCCGGCGACGAGAAGATTAATGTCGGCGCTAAGCCCAACAATAGCTCCAAGGAACGCACCGCCAAGCTCACCTTCAAGCTCAACAACGGAAAAGGTGAGATCACGGTCACAATTAAGCAGGGCGCGAGCATTAGGCCCCAATCACTGATCAGCAGCGCTGCCAAACGGCTGAATCTGAAGAAAGACGGCGGGACACAATTGGTCGATGTCAATGTCGGATCCTCCAACTCGGATATTCAGCCGTCCGTGGGGAAAGATGTCGCCGACTGGCTGAAGGTCTCTTTTGAGAAGGGCACAAACCGAATCAAAGTGGAGACTCAAAAGAACACCGGATACAAGAAGCGTGTCGGCCTAGTGAAGGTGATCTTAAACGAGAACGGCCAGCAGATCGAAGACGAGTTTTACGTAGTGCAGGATCCGGAGACTAAGCCTGCCGTGGCCGTCAGCGGAATCTCGCTCAATCCCGCAGCCATGACCATGGGCGGCGGTGGCGGCACGGTCGGCTTCAACGTCTATGCCGACAAGGGATGGACGATCAGCGGCAGCCCCGACTGGATGCACCCCGACGCCACACGTGGCTCGGGCACGCGCCTCGTCATCGTCCGCTTCGACCGCAATGAGTCCGGCGCCGAACGCACGGGCAAGCTCACCGTCAAGAGCGACGACGGCAAAGCCGAACGCACCTTCACCCTCACCCAGCGCGCCGGCCAACGCAAGCCCACGCCCAGCCCCGGCAGCACCCCACCCGAGGAATACGACTACGACCTGGCGCTGAACCCCGAAGAGATCACCGTCGGCCCGTCGGACGGCGCCGGTAGCTCGATCAGCGTCGCGACGAGTCGCCTCTGGGCCGGCTCCACGACCGAGGACTGGATCAAGCTCAATCAAGCCGTAGGCCGCGGCAATGGCTCGTTCACGTTCACCGTCGCCCCCAACCCGTCCAAGGAGATGCGCCACGGCACGATCACCGTCCGCACCGAGCAAGGCATGGACGAGCTGAAAGTGGCCATCCACCAGCAGGGCAACGACGGCACCATCGTGCCACCCTCCGAGGTGAAGGTCTCTAACGTCACCCTCGACCCGGCCACGATCACCGTCAACGGCGACCTCTCCACGGCGCTCATCTCGGCCATCGTCTCGCCGGACAACGCGCGCAACAAGGGTCTCCTCTGGATGAGCTCCAACGCCTCCGTGGCCACCGTGCAAGTCTTCACCCCGACGCTGTCGGCCGCACTGCCCCAGCTGCGCTTCGCCCCCGACGCCGACGACTACGCACTCGTGACCATCGTCGGCAAGGGTAAGGCCACGATCGCCGCCACCACCTCCGACGGCAGTGGCATCGTCGCCCGCTGCGAGGTGAACGTCCTCTCGACCGTCGCCAACACCGTGCCCTACGCCCCACAGGCGAAGGTCTACACCGTCGGCCCGACGCTCTACCTCTCCCTCCCCACCGCAGAGGCGGTGCAGGTCTACACCCTCGCCGGCACGCTCTACCGCACCTGGCAAGCCCCCGCCGGCGACACCTCGCTGACCCTCCCCGCCGGCACCTACATCGTCAAGGTCGGCCCGCTGACGGAGAAGGTGGTGGTTCGGTAGGTGTTTAATTGTTGGGGCTGCGCCCCGTTGAGATGTTTAGGCGGGCCCCTGCGGGGGCCGGCGAATTTGGCCAGGTACCTGGCAAACTTGGCTGGCGTCCCTGA
>ERZ772917.779-NODE-779-length-21179-cov-35.634018_pt1 | contig 21179 bp, 14 predicted proteins | sample MGYA00511187_ERZ772917 | MGnify/ENA primary metagenome ERZ772917 (study PRJEB29015, sample SAMEA2737925) | human oral metagenome | biome: human oral; feature: human-associated habitat; material: dental | place: China | collected 2012 ...
TTATCTTTTTCCCAATAAGCAATTTGAACAGAATCGTTGCTAGAGCCTAAAGTATGTACAGGGATTCCATTAGGGGTAGTAAAGCTAACTGCATCATCAGCATTGTATTTTGTCTTTTCCAATATGGGCTTTACCACGGTATCGATAGCCCAACCCATACGATATACAATATCTGTATTAGAGAAGGTAAGTTTAGGCCCAAACATTCCATGAGCTCCAGTTTCTGTATATACGATTTCTAATACGTCATGATCCCTTGACTTTACATCGCGTACTACATAGTCTTCAGGCATATAAGATGGAATTTGTAAATCATATCCAAAATACTTTGTACTTGCGTCAATATTAAGCTGTACTATATCACCATTATCAACTTGGTCATACCATCGATAGCGATTCATTAACTCTTTATTCTTTTCCACTGTATCAGTGGTAACTGTATATCCATTTTCATCCACTAAAGGAGATAACGCACTAACTGATTGTACTCCAAAGCTGCCTATCACGGTAGCTAATATTCCCATGGCTAATAATGATTTTGTTATTTTCAATCTCATAATCTCTGCTCTCTCTAAATTTAGATATTTATAAGTATATATTACCGAAGTAATCATTTATCTATTACATTTTTAACTCAGATCACTGACTTTCAAGAGTATTACGTACCATTAATAAATCACACCAGTCTATGCTTTCATAGGCACTACATGTTCCTGTTTTATTTCTTCAATAGTTTTAGGTTTAATCGGTGTTATCGGATAGTTACCAACTAGTTCATAGCGGGAGCTATCAATATTTTTCAACGGTACCACATGGTCCTTATAGAATTCCGCATCAGCCTCTTTCACCTGTTCTAAGAAGAATAGGAAGTAAGCCATACCATCCTTCGCCCACGTAATACTGCGAACCATATGCATTTCAGGATTACCTGTATAATAAACCTCACCAGAATCACCTGATTTAGACCATTCAAAATCGCCGTACTCAGATGGAACATATGGTGTGTCTCTCACAGTATCCAAGGAATATCCCATTCTATAGGCCATAATACTGTCTATATATTTTTTCCCATCCCGATAGATAGTTGCACCTTTTTTGTAGTATACAACCTCTAATACATCATTTCGATCTTGACGTGCTGTATAAAGCTGATAACCATAAGGTATATAACTAGGTGCTTTGACCTCATACGGTAGTTGCTGTGCAGCTTCTACTATTCCTTTCCAATTACGAGCTCCTTCTTGTGTTTTCATAGGCCACTCTAATAAGGTCTTTCTTGGCAATGCTTTAATTGCTGAATCAGGATGAACTCTAGGCATATCATTTGTAACGGTTGCTGAAACACCAACATTATCTGTAGATATAGAATCATTAACAACATCTGCTGAAACATATCCCACAGACAATAAGCCTACAGCCATAGCAGCTAAAACGGACTTATATAGAAACTTCTTCATGATCTCTCCTTTTATAAAGACTTGATATATACTTTACACATATAATGATATATTTTCTTATTTATATCAAAAACATGCCCCCGATTCTGTTGCCCTAGCTACTTCATAAAACTTTTATCTTTCCTATTGTGAAAGTATAGTTATGAGCCATTAGCTGCTTTAATGCTTATTAGTTATACATAATAAAACATCCTACTAAACGCTATATTACAATAGAGTTCAATAGGATGTTTTGTCATTATTTAGTTAATGGAGGCATAATAATATCTTGTTCAAGCTGTCTTCGTCTTTTTGCAGTATAGTCTACAACTTTAATTTGAACTACGCCCACAGAGTTTACCATGGCATCGGTAAAGGTAAATTCTCGACCAGTCTGATGCTTCATCAACACTTGTAAACCATGAGCTTTTTCATCAATATTCGCTAAATAAACAGCCTCTCCTCGTCCCATTACACTGGAATAAACTGAACTATATTTACAAGGAATATCTCCACCTGATACGAGGGCTTCATCATCGCCATCAATTTCGATAAATACATGAGGGTTCTCTTGAATCAAACTAAACTTCTTCCCCTCATGATAGCCATGTACATAGATGTAGAGTATATCATCTGCAATTTCATAACCAAAATGTAAAGGTACTACATAAGGGTAATCACCATCCATCATGCCTAGGTGAATGATGCGAGTGCCGTTTAAAATACCTTTAATTTCATCTATATTTGTAACCATACGATCTTGACGTCTCATAATAGCCTCCACGGTTATATTTTAATAATAGTTCATATATTATTATAACAATTTTTCAGCTATATTTCTCACCAATCCTTTTGAAAGCTATAAGTAATCTATATTAATCAAGGTAGTTTATTAAATATATCTCCAAGATTTGTCTACTGTAAAAATACATTTGACTTTTTAGAATAGATACTGTATTATAAGAAAATAGTTTCATAGATTCTATAGATTATGAAAGTTATGGTTATCCATGGCTTTTTATGTTTATAGATAGTTTGTAGAAAAGAGGTCTTTATTATGTCTGATACTCATCAGTTAAAACGGGGTCTTAAGAACAGACATGTACAGTTACTCGCTATCGGCGGTGCTATTGGTACAGGTTTATTCTTAGGCTCCGGCCGCGCCATTCACTTGGCGGGTCCATCCATTATATTCGCCTACCTAATAACAGGTGTTATGTGCTTCTTTATTATGAGAGCACTAGGCGAATTACTGTTATCTAACCTAAACCACCACTCTTTTATCGACTTTGTAGAAGATTACTTAGGGGATCGAGCAGCATTTATCACGGGATGGACATACTGGTTTTGCTGGCTTTCACTAGCCATGGCAGACTTAACGGCCGTAGGCCTCTACATGCAGTACTGGATACCGTGGCTGCCCCAATGGATACCCGCCTTACTCGTTTTAATCGTCTTGTTGTTAATGAACTTGACAGCTGTAAAACATTTCGGCGAAATGGAATTCTGGTTTGCCTTGATTAAGGTAATCGCTATCATCTCTCTTATCATCATCGGTATCATCATGATTGTTACAGGTTTTACTACAGATGCTGGCGTCGCTGCCTTTAGTAATATGTGGAACTATGGAGGATGGTTCCCGAATGGAACGATGGGCTTTATTCTATCATTCCAAATGGTTGTATTTGCTTTCACAGGTATCGAACTCGTAGGGTTGACAGCTGGTGAAACGGAAGATCCTGAAAAGGTTATTCCAATGGCCATAAATAATATCCCATTACGTATTATTTTATTCTATGTAGGCTCTTTAGCCATCATCATGAGTATTTACCCTTGGACTGCCGTTAACCCTGCTGCAAGCCCATTTGTAGCGGTATTTACCGCCGTTGGTATTACAGCCGCTGCAGGTATCGTAAACTTCGTTGTTCTTACCTCTGCAGCATCTGCTACAAACTCCGGTATCTTCAGTACCGGTCGTATGATTTATGCCTTGGCAAAACGCGGTCACGCCCCAAGTTCGATGCGCCGCTTGACTCACAGCAGTGTACCATACCAAGCAACGATTTTCTCCGCAGCCGTATTACTGATTACTGTTGTACTCAACTACGTAATGCCTGAAGCAGTATTCGTTATGATTACATCAATCTCCACATTCTGCTTTATCTTTATTTGGGCCATGATGGTTATTTGCCATCTCAAATATCGCAAGAAAAATCCTGAGGTAGCGGCACAGTCTAAATTTAAAATGCCTCTATACCCAGTAATGAATTACGTTATCCTCGCGTTCTTCGTTTTCGTTTTAGCCATTCTAGCCTTAAACGAAGATACGCGAATTGCCCTCTTGTTCACACCAATTTGGTTCATCATTCTTTGGGCCTTCTACTCCATGCTTAACACAGACGATGAAGATGCCCTTGGAGAAGAACTCATCGAAATGGCAGGCGTAAAAGAACTTTACAAAAAACCTAAAAAAGACGATTCCGATGATTACGTAATCTAACAAAAAAGCTCGTGCTATGCACGAGCTTTTCTTTTACTTCATTGGCGGAAAGTTTTGTTGTTCATATTGTTGTAGATATAATGATAAATTACTTGTATCTTCATTGTAATTAAAGATAGTCTTTATGCGATAGCCTTCTTGAGTGATGATGATATCAATAGAGGATGGTACTTCTTGACCATTCTGTTGCAAGTGGTTAACTAATTCTTGCAAGGACTCTGTTTGACGTAAAGAACCGGTCATATATTTACCTTTGGATAAACCTGTATTTCTAATGACTTGGCCATTGTATACTTGACCTCTATTATCTTTGTAATAAAAGCGTACAGCATCATTATCTCCCGTAGGAACTGCTTTAATATAAATGATTTTCCAATTCTTCTTAATCATCACTTTTGTAGCTTCTGCTAAATTATTAGACAAACGTCGTGTTTCTTTATTTGTTGATTTAGACACGCCATTAACCTGTTGAATTTCATCATTCATAGGCACATCAATAAGTGCCACTACTGGATCTTGTTCTACCTTTTTTGCATCTGCAGGCTGAACCGCGAACATACCAACAACCGCCATTACAGCTAATGCGGTAAGAGCAATTTTTTTCATTCCATCTCTCCTTAGTTAGGATACATCAAAACAAATTATATTTTATACAACACATTCTATTATATTCATTAAACAGTTTAATATCAAGTCATACTTAATTTTTAGGACTGACACTATTAATGATTTGGTTCCATCGTTCAAAACGTTTAGTATCGTAGTTCATATCCATATATTTAATATTAAAAGAGGTAATCGATTTTAGATTTTCATAGCGTTCCATCTCATCAGTCTTAACATTCCAGAACAACATCATATTTTCATATATAGGAATACCATAATACTGTTCAGCTTTAAAAAAATCAAAAGGTAAATTCATATTTGGTTTCGCATATATAAGAGGAGTAACCGTGAGCAAATAAGTATCTCCTACCTTACCATTTATATATAATTCTCTAGGAATAAGAGAGTCTAATATTACTTTATCATTTTTAATACCATGTTTACTTTCTTTCTTTTGTTGAACCAAACGTGGATCTGTATCAACTATTTTAGAAGCAGATAAATTAGCATCTATAATATATTCTCCATCTCGATTAGAGGCTATAATTTTTCCATCTATATAATCTAAGGAAGCAGAAAATTTATCTAAATCATATCCAATAATATTAGAAACTAAAGATGTATCATTGATTTTAAAAATCAAAAGTGGATACAACTTCATATCAGGAATAGTATCATTAGAGCATCCGAGTAGATATAGTTCCTCATTAACAATAAGATAATCAACAATATAACAGTTATATTGTTTTAAAATGGGTAATACATCGATAGTATACGATTCAGAATAATTAGATGCACTCAGAATCTTTAATGCCGCAGTAGGATTACGATTAATATCAACCGCAATATCCTTTTCTATAATTACCCCTTGTTTTGGTAAAATTCGAGCCTCATTTCTCGTACCACTAAGGTGTAAGGCACACAAAATAAGGATAAGTAAAAGCAAAAAACCAACAATATAATGCTTTTGTATCCATTGCAACATAGGACCACCTCTCTTACCTATAGTATAACTAAATCTGTCGACTAATAAAAGAAAAGACTTCTGCCAATTCTTGACCGATTATATTCTGTCAATTACTGGTAAAAGCCTTTAATTTTATAATATTGGTTATGAAATTGTCCTATATAGTAAAGAGATATACTTAGATGTTTCTATTCGCAGAAATATCAAAATCAATATTACTAAATTAGTTACTAAAATCCGTATCCACAATAGCGAATTGTGTATAATCAGGGTAACGTTTTTGCATTTCTGCCTTGATTTTTTCTAATGTACTATGTGGATCTTCTTCATCAAAGTCAAAGATAATATCGTAGTAAATAACCTTCTTTTCTTCTTGTACGTAGAAGGCATGTACTTGTACTACATGTGTATATAAACTAATAACTTGATCAAGAGCTTTTCTAATTTCAAGTACTTCTACACTTGGTTTGTTTTCAGCATATACACCAACAGTCATATTGATACCAAACTTTTTATAAAGATGAACCGCAATGCCCTTTGTTAATGGGTGAACTTCTGCCATTGTCATCGTATCTGGTACAGAAATATGAACGGAACCAATTGTTTCTCCTGGCCCATAACTATTTAATACCAAGTCATATACACCACCCACATTCGGATGCTGTGCGATAGTTTCTTTAATATTACGGATTAAATTATCATCTGCTCGAACACCAAGCAAATGGTTATACATTTCACGTAAAATATCATACGCTGCTTTTAAAATCAAAACAGAAATAACAGCGCCCACATAACCTTGAATATCAAAGTTAAAGAAAAATACTAAACCTGCAGATACCAATGTAGCAAAGGTAATCACCGCATCAAAAAGGGCATCTATACCAGATGCTACGAGCGCATCGGATTTATATTTTTCACCTTGTGCCTTGATATAACGGCCCATCACTACTTTCACCACAATGGCAACAGCGATGATGACAAGACCTGGTATATCGAAGGTAGATACCTCAGGGTGGATTATTTTTTCCACAGATTCCTTAAGGGATCCAATACCAGCACCAAGAATGATAAAAGCTATGGCCATGGTAGTCATATATTCTATACGACCATGACCAAATGGATGCTCCTTGTCAGCCCCTTTGGCAGCTAATTTCGTGCCTACAATGGTCAATACAGAGGACAACACGTCGGTCAAATTATTTACCGCATCAAGGATGATAGCGATAGAATTAGACGCAAGGCCCACAATCATTTTAAAGATAACGAGAACAATATTGCCTATAATGCCTTTTATACTAGCAAGCGTAATCCCCCGATTACGTGCTGCACTATTTTCTTGTAAAATCATACTACACCTCTTACATTCTGATTCACAGTTCTTAAATTGAACTATATCGATTTACTCCTATTTATATTATAGCTTATCGATTATCATTTGTCATTATTTTTCTTGAAAAATATTTTTAAACTTATTGATTTTACTAAGTTATCATTAATTCTCATTTCTCAATTAGAATTTTGATGTCTTGTGACTTCACAATGTATAGTACAAACCTATTATTAACAAACTAGTATTTTGTATTACGTAACGAGTTAACCAGATCAGATTATGCGGTAACCGTAATACGCTCTCCTGTGCGCATGTGTATAAATACTACCTTTTGAGCACGTAATTGGAATGGTTGTCCCGTAGATTGTGCACCGTATAATGTATCCCCTACAAGAGGGTGCCCTATATGGCTAAAAGCTACTCGAATTTGATGTGTTTTTCCCGTGTACAAACGAACTAAAACCTTAGTATATCCACATTTATTGGACTTATACACAGTTTTGTCCACATTTGGGTTATTTTTATCAACATCTACTAATTCTATATCCACATTTTTGGGTCCTATATCCACAGAATTTTCAGACTTATTCACAGAGTTATCCACAGGCTGGGAAGAATGTCTACATAGGACGGAAAAATCTGTGCGAGTCTCTTTGCCCTTTGCATTTACTTCGTAATGAATACCATCAGCACTGCGTTCCATAGGGAATACTAAAGTATTCTCATCAGCTTCTACAATGCCTTCTACAGTAGCCATATACCACTTTTCAAAGGTGTTATCATCCATTTGTTGTTGATAAAGACTTTGAGCTAGACCGCTTTTAGCAATCACAATACAGCCCGTCGTATCTCGATCTAGACGGTTCAAGAAACGTACCTTTCGCTTGATACCATGTTCTTTAAAATAGTGCGCCACCCCATTGGCAAGAGATAATTGATCTTTAGAGTTCACCGTCACACCACTTGGCTTATCCACAATAAGAAGATCCTCGTCTTCGTATAAAACGGATAAGTCCATTTCGATTGGATCGTGGTCAATCTTCTCTTTAGCCATAGCAATCCAGATCTCATCGTCTACGGAGATTACATCCTTTGGCGTAGCCTTATGCCCATTGATGTGGATTAATTTCTCTTCAAAGAGTTTAACTAAGGACTTTCGGAAATATTTAGTATCTAACACTTCACCAAGTGAAATATCATATGCTTTGCCAGTATGTTCTAGCTCACGAGTTGACATATCTTGATTGCTACTCGATATATCTCGACTGCTACTAGATCCGTCTTGACCATTACCAGCTAGCTTTTGTTTTGCACTTTTCTCGCTAAGCACAGCATCTATATCTATAGCGGTCACGGTCCACAGAATATCGTCAGGACGATGTGTTTTTCGCGCCATTAGTATCTCCTTTCTACGAGTTCAGGATCTCGTGGCATATAGTTGAGTAACGAGCTTGGTTGAACGGCTCGACCTCTTATATTCGTCTGTTCAAAGGTAATGGTCAATTCTTGTTTAGGTCGAGTGATGGCCACATAGAACAACCGCTTTTCTTCGTCTTCACGACCTTCTGCAATGGCAAAGGGACTCGGGAAAGTTCCTTCGTTTAGCCCGGCCAAGAATACATGGTCAAACTCGCTGCCCTTCGCTTGGTGAATGGTAATAATAGGAATACGATCTTCATTTCGTACTTGCTGTGCAGGTTCGCCCGCCGTAAGGGCCGCCATCTGTAAGATTTGATTTAACCGCGCTAGTCCTGGTGGCCCTTCATAAGCCGTATCTAGTTTTTCCATGATACGATATAAATCACGTATATGCTCTACTTTAACCGCTTCTCCATGAGATTTGTAGTATTCTAGAACCCCCATTTGATTCATGATGTACGCCAATAATTTCGTTGGCATCTCCGTATAGGCTTTTCTACGCAAGGTCGCCATTTGAGATGCGATATTGGTGAAAGCTGCCTTATATTTGTTAATAGCTACCATACGTCCTGTTGTAGTAGGCACGATGTTTTCTTTCACCGCATAGATTAAAAGCTGTGCAGTTGCTAAGATATCGTCCATCGCATTATGAGTCGGGACGTGGTTTATAGGGAATGTAGACGCCAGAAAACTCAATTTATGATTTGGCAAATTAGGGTAGAAACGACGATAAATATCGAGTGTATCATAGACAGCCTTGAACTCGGGATTACCTAAGTTATAGCGATCCAATTCATTCGTAAAGATGCTTACATCATAGTTTACATTATGACCTACAATAATAGCATTCTTGGAGAATTCCTTAAAGGCTTGTAACACTATAGCTGGCTCTTCGCCGTGCTCTTGTAAATACGCATCGGAGAAGCCGTGTACCTCTTCGGATTGACCAACAGGTACACCAGGATTGATAAAGCGTTCAAAAGTCTCTAAGACCTGTCCATGTTCATCGATGCGGATAGCCGCAATTTGAATGATATGGTCTTGAGCCGTATCTGTGCCGGTGCTCTCCACGTCATAAACAACTACTTCGTGCTGTTCAAGCCCACTTACGAGCTTTGCATAAGGCTCCGTCTCAAAGATAGGCATATCCATGAAATCCGTCAATTTTAAACCTACTTGACGCGTCTCAGAGCTTTCAATCGCAGCGATACGAGCGTCACCAATACCAGCAACATATCGCTTGATAATTCGTTTCGCACTGACAGAATCATTAGGATTCATCAACAACTTGAAGTAGGCCATAACGTCTTTGATTTCTTGACGTCTAAAGAATTTGAACTCGTCGATAATCATAAATTGACGGCGTTCCTCTTCAGGACGCTCACCGTTAAGGCGTTCAAAGGAGTCACTCAATCGTTGAGCCTTTTTATTATCTCGCACGAGAACGCCGATATTAGCATCCTTTGGTAAGGCGCAGATGGATTCGTAGATATATCGACCCTCAAGATAACTATTTTTACAGCCTTTAATGAGAACTGGCTTACCCTTGCTTTCACTATTGGCACGAGGCAATTCAGTGTAGATAGACCCAACTAGATCGGGGAACATATTTTGCAAGGTCTTGAAAGCCATCGTAAAAAGCGTCCAGTTAGAGCGATAATTTTCATAAAAGATGATTTTCAAGGGCTTGAAATCCGCATCAAATTGCTTAAGCAAGCGGAACGGATCGGAGCCACGCCATTCGTATATGGTTTGGAAATAGTCTCCACATAGTAGCACGTGATTACCTTCCCACAACATTTCTAATACCTTGTACTCCAGTACGCCCGTATCTTGCATTTCATCTACAGAGATATAGCTGTAACGACTGCGCCAGCGTTCACGAACTACAGGGTCTTGGAATAGACGATGAACACCGCAGATCAGATCCGTAAAATCTAGGCCATGTACAGAAGCTAAGCTTTCATCATAAGCGGCAATCCATTCGTGACCATGATTCAAAAAATCATGAAGCTCGCTGTAGAGGACATTGCCAAAGCTGGAGAATTGCTGCTCAATGGCTTCACGCTGTTCCTTCTGCAAGCATTCGATGGTCCGCTTGTAATCACCTATGAGATCATCAGAATAAAATCCATATAAGGAACGATATTCTTTCACCATGGCAATGATGTTGGCAAAGGACATTTCTCGCAATTTACCAGGACGGTACGGTTCAGATAGTTCCTTGCAGTCTTCTTCGTCAAAGATGGTCACGTCCGTGTACAAGGTTTCGTTGCGCTTTCCCTCTTGTTGGAGAATGAAAAAGCAAAAGCTGTGGAATGTACTAACCTCCACAGCCTTTGCAGGACTGCCTACGAGCGATTGAATGCGGTCTTTCATCTCATTTGCGGCCTTGTTCGTAAAGGTCATGCACAAGATATTCTCCGCCTTCGCATAGCTGCCCTCGATGAGGTGAGCCACTCGATAAGCAAGTGTATTCGTTTTTCCCGTCCCAGCGGACGCTAACAAGAGGATGTTCTGTTCCACTTCATCAATAACGCGTTGTTGTTCACGATTGATAAGCATAAAGACCTCCTGTTATAAAATGCCGTAATATATAGCAGCTAAAAGCATAGGAATAGGACCTAAAATTGCTGTTAATGCCCAAATACCAACTCCAATATCCATTGGAATCTCCAATATATGAACACATACCCAGTAGGTTAAAACCCCTGTTACAACATTCATAGCCACTCGTTTAATGGTGAAAAATGCTACCTTGAAAGCAATGTAGGCTACAGCAATGGAAATAACCGCCGATATAATCGGTGATGCTAAGAAAGCTCCCATACTACTATCCTTTCATTTCTTGACGGTTCACTACGGCACCGCCTAGCGTTAATTCATCGGCATATTCAATATCGCCACCCACAGGAACACCGCGGGCAATGCGCGTTACCTTGATGCCACTTGGACTTAATAAGCGCGCCAAATACAGAGCTGTTGCTTCTCCTTCGACATCTGGGTCTGTAGCGAGGATAACCTCTTGTACAACACCATCGCGAAGGCGTGCAATCAATTCTTTTACGCGAATATCATCGGCACCGATGCCCTCCATAGGCGACAAGGCACCTTCCAATACATGATACAAGCCCTTATAATCACCACTGCGCTCGATAGCAATGACATCGCGAGATGTTTCAACAACCATGATTGTCGTTTGATCGCGGTTTGGATTGCTACAGAATTCGCAAGGATCTTGAGCTGATAAGTTAAAGCAAATAGAACAGTGACGCGTAGCCCCTTTCGCTTCTACGATGGTTTCCACGAGGCGGTCTACCTCTTCCTTTGGCATTTCTACCAAATGGTAAGCCAAGCGTCTAGCTGACTTGGAGCCGATGCCAGGCAAGCGGCGCAGCTGCTCTACAAGCCGTTCTAAAGCGTTTGTCATTTAGAATAAACCTGTTGGCAAGTTTAGACCACCAGTCACTTTGCCCATTTCTTGAGCCAAGAGGTCGTCCACTTTTTTGCTAGCTTCGTTTACCGCAGCCATTACTAGATCTTCTAACATTTCTACATCTTCAGGATCAACAGCTGTAGGATTCAATTTCAAAGATTCGATGATTTTTTCGCCGTTCATCACAACAGTTACGGCACCGCCACCTACGGAAGCTTCTACAGTACGAGTTTTTAACTCTTCTTGCATTTTCTTCATATCTTCTTGCATTTTTTGAACTTTTTTCATCATGCCAGCCATGTTGCCCATACCTTTACCAAACATCGTATTTCCTCCTTTTAGGACATCGTCCTGTACTAATATTCTAAGTCCCTATCATTAATACTATATGACATAGGTTTATAACATATGGTCACCTAATAGCCCGAAAGCCAAAGGTTATTATATAACAATTACTTTTTTATCTATTCTTCAATGACCTCGACTATGATGTCATGGTCTTCAGATAGTTTTTCTAATGTTTCTGCCAATAAAGGATTGTTTCGTTCCTCTTCGGTCATATGCACTGGATCCCAAGCGTATTCACGAGCCACTGTAACACTATCGATAGCCTCTATTTCAATAGGTGCTAGTGAAAGCATAACATTTCCATCACCTTGCGGTGGGGTTACCTCACGAGGTTCACCCCCATCAGACTTTGGGACAGCTTCCACCTCGATATGTGCACCACTATCCATAGGGCGCTCTAACACTTCGCCATCCTCGCTGATAACAGTCACACTATCTAATGGATGTGGTGGCATATCATCTAAGGATGATACATAAGAATCCTCCATATCGTCTACAGGCACATCATCAAAGGAATGAACTGGAATATCATCCCCTTCAATAGAACCTGCTAAAGACTCGATAGGAATCTCCCCATCTGGAACTTGAGTAGATGGAGTACCATCAAAGGATGTAATCGGCACATCATCACCGGATGCTGGCTCTGTTTCTACTCCAGCTCCTAATGCAGTTTCTGATGCATCTGTTATAGCTGTATTCGCACTATCACTAACTGCTGTATTTGCAACAGCACCAGCGGTTTTCTTAGCTAAGAATGCCATAGCCGCAGCCTTAGCCGCGTCCACGGCTGCAGAATCAAACTTACTCTCTTGAGGATCATTGGTTAAATCCATTTGTGTTGGTTGCGCACCGGAGGTCGTCTTTACGTCAACCATCGGTTCTTGTGGCCGTTGGGGTGCTTTTACTTGGCGTTGTGTGGTGCTACCAGCAGCCTTTTTATAATCTTTATAAACTTGCGTGAGGGCATCCACGATTTCTACGTGTACTGCATAGCCCAGTGTATAGGTGAAAGCATCAGCCGCTTCAGCCAAGTTCACTTCATTGGTCATCACATTGAGATGCAATGTATTTTTAAAGGCCATTACCGCCTTGCTTTGGTCTACATATACAAGTTGACCTTGACCAATAACGGTAGAGGTCATATTGCGATTGCTGTCCTTCAAGTATTTAATCACATTGGATTGTACATTGCGATACTCTTGAGCAGACAAGATTTGTTCACTAATGATGGCCTGTGTACTAACACCTTTTTTAGCACGACCTTTAGCTTGGTTTCTTGTAGGTTTTCGGGAAGCCGTGTCCCCATTATTTGGCGGTGGCGCCATGCCAACTCCGCCCATCGGTGGCGGAGCCATGCCCACTCCATTCATCGGAGGAGGTGTGCTACCTGGTGTTCTCATCGGTGGAGGCGTCATACCTACCCCATTCATAGGAGGCGGTGTCATCCCCACACCACTTGATGGTGGCACTGAATCAATAGTAGTATTTTGAGTGCTGCTCATTGGAGCATCCTGTGTAGTTACAGTAGTATCAACAGATACAAAACTATTCGCATATCCATCTTGTGGTGGTACAAATGCATTGGCACCATATGTTGTTGGAGCTGCTACGGGACTTCGTTGTTCTAATTGAGCCATACGGTTCAATAAATCATTTCGTTCAGATTTCTCGGCACTTTCTAGTGCATATACACGGTCTTCTAAGCTTTCATCAACAGAACCTAATTTAGCACAAAGCACGAGTAGTCCTATTTCAATGATGGTTCGCGGATTATCCACTTGCTTCGCATCATTCATGATGGATTGAGTACTGCGCACATATCGGTTAAGTTCATTGAAATCAACAGTATTGGCCTGAGCTAGGAACTCATCCTTAAAGGCATCGTATACCTTGAGCTCATCCGCATCAGGAGCCACCTTACCAACGAGCAAAGCACGCACATGTTGAATGAGGGCTTCCATAATCTGCGTCGCATCGCGACCTTCTGCCAAGGCATCGTGAATGTAGGATAATACTTTAGGGCCATCGCCGTTGCGCAAAGCATCTAGGAAGTGAATAATCCATTCTTTACTTACGAGACCAATTAACTCTTCCACCACTTGCGGTGTAATAGAGCCTGTTGCCATACCTGCACATTGGTCTAGAATACTCAAGGCATCACGCAAACCACCGTCTGCATGAACAGCGATAAGCTGAGCCGCCGCAGAATCAAGACCAAAGCCTTCTTTTTCTGCTACGTAAGATAAACGTTGTGCGATGTCATCAGAGGTAATGCGTCTAAAGGTATAACGTTGACAACGAGACACAATAGTAACAGGCAATTTTTCAATTTCTGTAGTAGCAAAGATAAACATCACATGAGCAGGCGGCTCTTCGATTGTTTTTAAAAGCGCATTCCATGCCTCTGTAGTGAGCATGTGGGCTTCGTCTATGATGAACACCTTTTTACGCCCCTCAACAGGCATAAACTTGACGCTTTCACGGAGAGCACGTACTTCATCGATACCACGATTGGATGCGGCGTCGATTTCAAGGACATCCATGGACTGTCCACTCAAAATCGATTTACAAGCACTACACTCGTTACAAGGGTGATCCGTTGGACCATGCTCGCAGTTGATAGCGCGCCCGAAAATCTTCGCCATACTCGTCTTACCAGTCCCCCGTGGACCAGCAAATAAATAGGCATGAGCTACCTTATCCTCGCGGATAGCGCGCATCAATGTATCAGACACCTGATGCTGACCGACTACATCGGTAAATGTCTGCGGTCGATACTTACGATATAGCGCAATATATGCCATTGGAACACCCCCTTTTTCCGAAACTTACAATACTTTATTATACCATATTCAAGAAAATCTGACTTCCTTAATATAGTTCTCTCCACATTTCCAAAGTGATATGTTTATTTATAAACTTTGTAGATATTTACTAATCAAAATTCCATCATATGGTTCACTATAAAACATCGTATAGTCCAAAATAAAGTATCATACATTCCTATATTAGACATAAAAAAAGCGGCCTCAGAGGCCGCCTTGCAATATTCGATCACGACAGCCCCCGGGTTCCCCGTGGCACATGAAGGTTACCGCTTAGTGCTGCTACCTCTCAGTCCTGACACGATTCACAGGCCCCCATTGCACAGGCCCGAGGACTGCCATGATCCAATATTGCAATACAAATATTATACATGAAAAAGCCTCTATAGTCAAAGCTATAGAGGCTTTTCACTGTATTCTTATATAACAAAAATTAACTAAGGAGAAATATATTATGCATATTTTTCTTTAAATGCAGCCAATTGCGCTTCTTCTAAGGACAAGCCTTGTTCTTTGAAACGTTCAATAGTAGCTTGCATTTCTTCGTATGCTACAGGTACAACTTTTGTAAATCTGTTTACAAAGTTATTCCAGTTTTCAAGGATGTGACGGCCTTTAGCGGAGTTAGTGTGCAATACATGTTGTTCTACCAGTTCTTTAATGCGTTTAAGGTCATCATTATTGGCAGGACGTAGTTCTACGAGACCTGTATTTACATAGCGTTCATCGCAATCGAGGATGTACGCATAGCCACCGGACATACCTGCTCCGAAGTTACGGCCGATTTTACCGAGTACGAGCACTTCGCCACCAGTCATGTATTCACAGCCATGGTCGCCGACGCCTTCCACAACGGCAGTGATGCCACTGTTACGAACGGCAAAACGTTCACCAGCTACACCGTTGATGTAGGATGTACCAGAGGTTGCACCATAGAAGGCAACGTTACCGATAAGGATGTTTTCGTCAGCCTCAAAGATAGATGCTTTAGGCGGATACACAGTAATTGTACCACCGGATAAACCTTTACCAAGGTAGTCATTCGCATCCCCTTCGAGTTCCAATGTCATACCTTTAGGGATAAAAGCACCAAAGGATTGACCAGCAGAGCCTTCGAAATTCAACTTGATTGTGTTATCTGTCAAACCGCTTTCACCATAACGACGAGTCACCTCAGAGCCAACCAAGGTACCTACAACACGGTTGATATTAGTGATAGCCAATTTAGCGCGAATCGGTTTTTGGTCCTCAATAGCAGGACGGCACATACGCAAGAGCTTGGACATATCCAAGGTGCGTTCCAACTCATGATCTTGATCAACCATGTGCATATGCCCTACAGCGGCATCGATGTACGGACGGAACAGTATACGTTTAAGGTCAACACGGGACAATTTGAAGTTATCGTCTTGAGATTTTTGACGCACAAGATCGATACGACCAACGAGTTCTGCTACGGAGCGAATACCTAGACGAGCCATGATTTCACGCAATTCACGAGCGATAAAGAGCATCAAGTTTTCTACATACTCAGGCTTACCTGTGAAGCGGGCACGCAATTTTTCATCTTGTGTGGCTACGCCGTAAGGACATGTGTTGAGATTACATACACGAGCCATTTTACAACCTACCGCTACAAGCGGCAATGTACCAAAGCCGAACAACTCTGCACCGAGCATAGCTGCTACAGCCACATCGAATCCTGTCATCAATTTAGAGTCTACTTCTAATTGAACACGGTCACGCAATCTATTGAGCATCAAGGTTTGATGAGTTTCAGATAAACCTAATTCCCAAGGCACACCAGCGTGTTTAACAGATGTACGACCTGCCGCACCAGTACCACCATCGTATCCGGAAATCAAGATATTATCCGCTTTCGCTTTCGCAACACCAGCAGCTATCGTGCCAACGCCTGCTTCAGATGTCAATTTAACGGAAATACGCGCATCTTTGTTGACGCATTTCAAATCGTAAATCAACTCAGCCAAGTCTTCGATGGAGTAAATATCGTGATGCGGTGGTGGAGATACGAGCTCAACGCCTGGAGTAGAGTGACGAGCTTTCGCGATTTCAGGATATACCTTTTTGCCTGGTAATTGGCCACCTTCACCTGGCTTAGCACCTTGAGCACATTTAATTTGCAATTCTTTTGCATTGATCAAATAATTCGCTGTTACCCCGAAACGACCAGATGCAATCTGTTTTACTTCGGAGTTCATGCTGTCGCCGTTTGGCAATGGTTTGAAACGAGCTACGTCTTCGCCGCCTTCCCCAGAGTTAGATGTAGAGCCTAAACGATTCATAGCGATAGCGATCGCTTCATGCGCTTCTTTACTGATTGCACCATAACTCATAGCGCCCGCTTTAAAGCGTTTTACGATAGATTCTTCCGGTTCAACCTCTTCGATTGGAATACCGCCGCCTAGAGGGTAGTTTAATTCCATCAAGGAGCGCAATGTAACATGGTAATCGTTGCGAATCGCTTTAGAGTATTCTTTATATTTAGCATAATCGCCGTTGATAAGGGATTCTTGTAACAAATCAATCGTCTTAGGATTGAACAAATGCTCTTCCCCATCTTTTACAGGACCATACCAACCGCCTGGTTCAAGCACTGTTTCGTCGGATTTGAAAGCCCGTTCATAACGTGCCAAGGCTTCGTGTGCTACGCCACCAAGGCCGATACCACCGATGCGAGTTGGAGTATTTACGAAGAATCTATTAATGAAGTTAGTATTCAAACCCAATGCTTCAAAGATTTGTGCACCGTGATAGGAACGAACTGTAGAAATACCCATTTTGGACATAACTTTCATGATGCCACCCACAGCGGCTTTAATATAGTTCTTTTCTGCTTCTTCTGGTGTAATATCACCAAGACGTTTACGAGCTTGCAAATCGCGAACTGTTTCAAGCGCCAAATATGGGTTGATAGCCGTTACGCCATAGCCAATTAATGTACAGAAGTGATGAACCTCACGTGGTTCACCAGACTCAAGGATGAGGCCGATTTCTGTACGTAATACTTTGTCGATCAAATGATTATGAACAGCTGCTACAGCTAATAATGCTGGAATTGGTGCATGGTTTTCATCGACACCGCGGTCGGATAAGATCAACACATTTTGATCTGTACGAGCTGCTTCTTCTGCCTTTTCGCATAAATCATTTAGCGCATCGCGCAAGCCTTCAGCACCCTTAGTGGGGTCGAAGAGAATTGGCAAGGTTACGGATTTCATGCGACGACAATCAAGAGCCTTAATAGACGCCAACTCTTGGTTCGTAAGGATTGGTGTGCGCATAGACAGCGCGTAGGTTCCTGCTTTATTAGGATCTGTTAAATTACCAGAGTTACCAAGCATGACCCGTGTAGATGTAACCATCTCCTCACGGATAGAGTCGATCGGAGGATTTGTTACTTGTGCAAACATTTGCTTGAAGTAGCTATATAGCAATTGTGGTTTATCAGACAAGATAGCTAAAGGCGCATCGGCACCCATGGCACCTACAGGGTCTTTACCATCTTTTGCCATAGGAACAATCATGCGCACAAGGTCTTCTTGAGTATAACCAAAGGCTTGTTGATTTTTGAATAAATCTTCAATTTTTGGAATGGAGCTTTCATCGGCCTGAGTAATTTCAGATAAGTGAATAACGTGTTCTTTTACCCATTCATCGTACGGTAATTCAGTAGCAACGCGATGTTTGATTTCTTCATCGGAAATGATACGTTGTTCATCTGTATCGATGAGAAGCATTTTACCTGGTTCCAAACGGCCTTTAGCGCGGATGTTTTCAGCATTTTCGTTGACAACACCAACTTCAGAAGCCATGATAACGCGGTCATCTGTTGTCACATAGTAACGAGCGGGACGCAATCCATTACGGTCAAGCACACCGCCGATAACGGTACCATCGGTAAAGCCCATAGCCGCAGGACCATCCCACGGTTCCATCATAAAGCTATTAAACTCATAGAAATCATGTTTTTCTTGACTCATGAGATTATTGCGTTCCCAAGGTTCAGGAATCATCATCATAATCGCATGAGGCAAGGAACGACCTGTCATATGCAAGAATTCCAAGGTATTATCAAACATCGCAGAGTCAGAACCGCTATCATCTACTACGGGGAATACCTTTTTGATATCTGGGAACAATGGAGATTCCGCTTTACCTTCACGAGCATTGATCCAGTTTACATTACCGCGAATTGTATTAATTTCACCATTATGAACTAAGAAACGGTTAGGATGTGCCCGAGCCCAGCTTGGAAATGTATTCGTACTGAAACGAGAGTGAACCATTGCCAACGCAGATGTAAAGTCAAGGTCGCTCAAATCAAGGTAGAAGTCGCGCAACTGACCAGGTGTTAGCATCCCTTTATATACGATTGTTTTGGAGGACAAGGATGCAATATAAAAATCACTGGATAATTCCTTGCTCAATGGAATGATGCGTTTTTCCGCCAATTTACGGATGATATATAATTTGCGTTCAAATTCCTTATTGTTCGTTACATCGGGACCTTTGCCGATGAGGATTTGAATCATCCAAGGGCGAATCGCCGCTGCCTCTTTACCAACCTTTGTACCATCAACCGGTACTTCGCGCCAGCCGAGAACAACTTGCCCCTCTTCGCGTACGACCTCTTCGAGAATTCGTTTTTGCTCGTTACGGAGACTTTCATATTTATGGGCAAAGACCATACCTACGCCATACTCGCCAGCTGCAGGCAGTTGAATACCAAGCACTTCACACTCACGCTTGAAGAACTCGTACGGAATTTGTACCAAAATACCGGCACCATCACCTGTGTCCTTATCGGCACCGGCACCACCACGATGTTCAAGGCGCTCCAAAATGCGCAAACCATCGTCGATAATATCATGAGATTTTTTCCCCTTAATATTAACAACGAAGCCCATGCCACACGCATCCTTTTCAAATTGGCTGCTGTACATGCCATTGGCTTCGAGTCTAGCTTGATCTAGACATTGTTGCTCTATTGTGCTTTGCTTCATATCCATAACGTGCACTCCTTCATATCACTTGATTATTCCAAGCACTGCGGCATCGTTCCGTTCGGTCTTGGTAAAAGTATAACTAACAAACTATTTCTCTATAAAATTATCAATTCAACATTCTATAGAATTTTATGTCTATACACAGTATACTCCTGTCCACTGTGAATTGAAAATACAAAAAAAACATAGTCTATGCTTTTCATGCATAGACTATGAGTTTTTATCACTATTGTTTTTTGTATACAAGGATACAGGGAAAATAAGCATCTCGTCCGAGAGATATGATGGACTTATTATTTAGAGTAGTAAAATCTACAGTTATTATTCTCGACCAAAATTATCCCCTACTTCACAGGTAACCGTAATAGCTTCGTCCTTACCATAAGGCACGAAGGTTAGCTCCGATGCATGTAAACATTGGCGTGTATAGGGCTTATTGCGCGTACCATACATGGCATCACCAACAATAGGATGTCCAATGTGTTCCATGTGTACGCGAATTTGATGAGTTCTACCAGTCAATAACTTAAAACGTAACAGAGTATTGTCTCCCTCATGATCAAGAACATTATATTCTGTTTGAGCAGGCTGCCCAAATTCATCGATAACGCGGCGATTATCAAATACTGGATCGACCCCGATAGGCGCATCTACCATACCATCCGCATCAATACGCCCTTCTACAAGGCCTGTATAAATGCGGTCGATACGACCTGCTTGTAGCTCATCCGTATAGTATTGTTGTGCTTCTTTTGTTTTACCAAAGAGAATGCAACCCGATGTATCTCGGTCGAGGCGATGCACAGGTCGAACCTTATGAACTACGTTTTTCTTTGCATAATACCCTGCCACATAGTTACTCAATGTACAAGACTTCGTTTGTCCTGCAGGATGAACGAGCATAAAGGAATCCTTATTTACAACTAAGGTATGCGCATCTTCATAGAGAACTGTAATCGGTCCCTTTTCTACATCAACCCCATAATCCTTATCTTGTGGCAATTCTAAGGTTAACACATCCCCTTTTTTGAGTGTCCGTTGTGAATGAGCCACACGGCTATTAACTTTTACCCGTTTCTTGCGAAACATCATTTGGATATCCCGAGAGGATAGGGAAAATCGTTCCTTTACATATTTAGAGACCGTCAACTCTGTCGATTCTTTTACCGTATACGTTTTCCAGCTCATATTACCACCATTCGTTAATATATGTTTTTTCTTCAGGATAGAGAATATCGAAATAGTCTAACCATTCTTCGCTTACTGAAAGTTTCCCTTCAAA
>ERZ772917.780-NODE-780-length-21175-cov-146.298580_pt1 | contig 21175 bp, 17 predicted proteins | sample MGYA00511187_ERZ772917 | MGnify/ENA primary metagenome ERZ772917 (study PRJEB29015, sample SAMEA2737925) | human oral metagenome | biome: human oral; feature: human-associated habitat; material: dental | place: China | collected 2012 ...
GAGGATGTCGGGGTAGGTGGTGGGGGTGCCGAAGGTCATGAGGGTGCCGTTGGGCAGGGTCTCGGTGCGGGTGGCGAGCTGGCGGGCCCGGTCGTGGTGGGGTGAGGCGGTGGCGAAGTACATCTTCCAGCCGGGCACGTACTGAAAGGGGGCAGGAGCGCCGCCGTACATGTCGTGTCCCAGGTCGAAGCGGCCGAGGGCGCCGATGGTGGGGTTGAGGACGGTGGCGCTGGTGCGCATGAGGGCGTCGGCGAGGTCCTCGCTGGCGTCGATGGCCGCGCTCAGCTGGGCGCCCCCGTCTAGGGAGATGACCATCTCACGGGGGTTGGGCAGGCCGAAAGTAAGGGATACCCCTGCTTCCTGTCCGTTGATGGTGCCGACGAAGGCGGGGAAGCAGGTGAAGAAGGGGAACTCGGACGTGGCCTGTTCGCGCTGGATGCGGGTGGTGAGCTGGTCGAGGGTGATGGGTGGTGAGGCGTAGGCGTGTGTGCGGCTGCGGTTGGTGGGGCGCCACAGGGACAGGGAGGCGTCCAAGGGCGTCAGGGCCTGCATCCAGGTCCAGATGAGCTGCGCGTCCTCGGTGAGGCCGGAGGCGCGAAGGGCTCTGAACTTGACGTACCAGGTCATGGTCGGGTTCCTCCCTGTCGGGTGCAGGGGTCAGGCCGGCGGGGTGTAGACGAGCTCGATCTCGGCGGGGAACTCGCCCCACTTCTGTAGTTGCTGTAGGCGCTCAACAGCTCCTCGTTCGGCGAAGTGCCACTGGATGGGGGTGCCGGGACGAGTGTTCTGGACGGCGGCAACCTGTCGCCATGCTTGAGCGAATAGACGCCTTCTGGCGCCGACTGCCCATCTCTTCGTGAGCAGCTTCTCCCATGTCAGTCCCTTGGCGTCGATGAGGTGGGTGCCGTCCCAGCCGTCGAACTCGACACCGTCCACGATATAGGAGTCCTGGACGACGACACCGGTGACCTGCTCCTCGTACAGCTGGGCGCGGGGAGAGCCGTAGTTGCGGCCCGGTCCCCATGCTCCGGGGCCGTTCGCTGTGTCTCCGTGCCGGACTGTGCGGACCCCGGGGTAGTGCTTGCCGTACTCCAGGTCGCGCGGTCCCCCGGCAGCTGCAGCACCGGTCTCGTCCTGCAGGAACTCTCGTACGGAATGACGACGCTCGGCGAGGTACAGGCGCCAGGCCCGGCGGTCCGTGCGCCACAGGTGATAGGCCGTACGGATCTCGCGGTAGGAGTAGTAGGCCGCGCGCCCGAGCTGGCCCCCGATATAGCCCAGCGCCCCGCCGGCCAGGCTCGTCACCGCCCACAGCAGGACGTCTGCCGCGATCTCGCCCGGCGTGTGGGTGCTCAGGTAGGCGCGTACCGCCCCGCGCGGGTCGCGTACGAAGGCGGCCGAGCCGCGCAAGGAGGCCATGAGCGAGGCCATGCCCATGCCGACGTTGAGGGCCATGCCCAGCGTCCCCCCGGACAGGACGACGATCGCCCCGGCGGCCAGCAGGAGCAGGGCCCTGTGCTGCCAGTCCAGGGAGTCCCACAGGTCGGCCAGCGACTCCAGGACGCCGGCGAGCCACTGCGTGCCGGTCTCGCCGAGCTCAACCGCAAGGTCACCGGTGAGCGGCACGGCCGCGAAGAGCACCAGCAGCCCCAGGGCCATGGCGCAGGCCGCCGCCAGCCTCGTGCGCCACCACTGCTCGACAGGCGGGTCGAGCTGCTCGCGGGCCGCGTCCTGGCGGCCCAGCCTCAGGCGCGTCGGCACCTCGACCAGCAGGTCGGGTCGACGCGTCGAGCACGCCTCGTACAGGGTCATGAGCACGGCCCTGCCCTCCAGGGCGGTGGTGGAGACCAGGTCGACGACGTCGGCCGCCACCGCCCGCCACCCGCTGCCGTCGAGCCTGAGCCAGGCCGACCTGCCCAGGCGGTGCCAGGTGGTCCAGCGCCAACGCCCCCACCAGCCCCCGCCGTCGTCGTCCTCCAGCGCCAGGGTGTAACCGCTGGCCCACAACGTGCGCGTGTCCATCACCCAGGCGACGGCCAGCATGATGAAGAGCGCCGCAGCACGCCCGTGACCGTGGCCGGTCACGACACTGGTGAGCCGTACCGGCCACCAGGGTGCCTCTCCGCCTGTACGCGACCAGAAGTCGAACAGCGAGGCGTTGCGTCCCATGTGGTCGACCACCGCCACCCACCACCACCATGCCGCCAGCGCGACCCCGCCGGCACGCATCAGCACACGCTGCGCCCCGGTTCGTCGCGATGCGCACCGCCACACCACGAGTCCCGCCCCGAAGCCGGCCGCGACCAGACCGGTGAGCACCCCGTGCCCCGCGTAGTACACGTACTCGCCCGCTCCTCCTGAGACCGGGCTGATGGAGTAGGTCGCCATGCCCCAGCACTCCAGCGCTCGGGCGTCGTCGTAGGGGCACATGAGCGTGCCCAGCAGACCCAGCAGGCCCCCGCGCCCGCCGCCGAGCATGGCCAACCGCCGGGCCATCTCCTCCACCGTGGTGAAGGCGGCGCCGCAGGCCACGCCCAGCACCAGCCAGTCGCTTGCGAGAAGACGGCGAACCCGCCCCGGCGCCAGCAGCCCCAGAGCAGCCAGGGGAACCAGTTTGAGCGTCTCCTCCGCCAGGGAGGCGATGACCACCGACGCCGAGGCGCTACCGACTGCCACACCCGCTTCTTGCGCCAGCAAGGTCGATACCCCGGCCGTCACGGGCGCGAGCATCATCCCCGCCGAGAACACGCCCGAGACCAAGGACCACGACACCGTCTTGGCCCGAACCACACCGGCACCTCACGGCCGGGTCTCCAGGCTGCCCGGTAGCACGCGGGACCCGGGCGTAAACTCGAAGCGACCTCCGGGCCGTGGCGTGCAGCCCGGTCACGCCTCACATCCCTCTGAGCGCCCCGAAGGCAGACGTCACCCGTGTCCACCTCGCCCAGCACCTTCGCGTCCCTGCGCCTGCGTAACTACCGCATGTGGTTCCTCGCCGCTCTCGTGGCCAACACCGGCACCTGGATGCAGCTCATCGCCCAGGACTGGCTCGTGCTGCGGGTGCTCACCGACGACTCCGCCTGGGCCACCGGCATGACGACGGCGCTGCAGTTCCTGCCGGCCATGCTCGTGTCCGCCCACGCCGGGCTCATCGCCGACCGCGTCGACCAGCGCCGCTTCCTCGTGGGGACGCAGACCTTCATGGGGCTCGTCGCGCTCATCCTCGGTCTTGACGTCGTCCTGGGGCAGGCCGCGCTGTGGCACGTCTACCTCTCGGCGCTGCTGGCAGGCCTCGGTGCCGCCTACGACGCCCCGGCCCGCCAGATCTTCGTCGCCCGCATGGTGCCGCCGAGCCACCTGGCCAACGCCGTCGGGCTCAACTCCGCCTCCTTCAACGCGGCCCGCCTGCTGGGGCCCGCCGCCAGCGGGATCGCCATCGCCTGGGTGGGGTCGGGCTGGGTCTTCATCATCAACGCGGCGACCTTCCTCGCCCCGGCCCTGACCCTGCTGCTCCTGCGGGTCGACGAGCTCTACGACGTACCCCGGGCACCGCGTGCCAAGGGCCAGCTGCGCGAGGGGCTGGCCTACGTGCGCTCACGCAGCGACCTGCTTGTCATCATCGTCGTCATCTCCGTCGTGTCGATGCTGACCCTCAACTTCCAGGTGACGATGGCGGCGATGGTCCGCAGCGCCTTCGACCTGGAGTCCGACGCCTACGGCACCGTCTCCTCCGTCTTCGCCGTCGGGTCGCTTGGAGGCGCCCTGTGGGCCGCGCGCCGCAAGGCACCACGGGTGCGCACCCTCGTCGTCGGCTCCTTCCTGCTGGGCGTCTTCAGCCTGCTCATGGCGGCCATGCCCACCTACCCGCTCTTCGCGATGTCGACGGTCCCCGTCGGACTGTGCGTGCTCACGGTGCTCACGAGCGCCAACCAGACGGTCCAGCTGTCCACGGCGCCGGCCGTGCGCGGGAGGGTCATGAGCATCTACATGCTCTTCTTCCTGGGCACGACCCCGATCGGCTCCCCGGTCATCGGGTGGGTCTCGGACCAGTGGGGCCCCCGGGCCGCCATCGCCGTGGGCGGTGTGGCCGCCGTCGTCGTGTCCGTCCTCGCCGGGCTGTGGGCCCGACGGCACTGGCACGTCGGACTCATCTACTCCTCATCCCGGCCCTTCCTGGCCACCGTGGGGCCGCGGGAGCGGGCGCTGCGGGACGGTGGTGAGCGGGCCGACGGCGGTGGTGGCTCGCCTCCTCGGGCACCCGCCGAAGCGGCTGGATCGGTGTCCCGTGACGACGACGATGCTCTGCCCGGTCCTACGCGTTGACGCCTGGATATCCTGCAAGACGTGGCCCGAGCCCCCACGGCCCGACCGCCGTCCGCGCCCGGGACGGAAGGAGCCACCGCCCAGAGGAGGACCCGCCCATGAGTGAGCTCATCGACACCACCGAGATGTACCTCAAGACGGTCTACGAGCTGGAGGAGGACGGCGTTCTTCCGCTGCGCGCGCGCATCGTCGAGCGCCTGGGGCACTCTGGCCCGACGGTCTCCCAGACGGTCGGACGCATGGAGCGCGACGGCCTCATCCGGGTGGCGGAGGACCGCTCCCTGGAGCTGACGGACGAGGGCCGACGGGTGGCGACGGAAGTGATCCGCAAGCACCGTCTTGCCGAAAGACTCCTTCTGGACGTCATCGGGCTGGACCCGCGCCTGGTGCACGAGGAAGCCTGCCGCTGGGAGCACGTCATGAGTGAGCAGGTCGAGGACCGCCTCGCCGAGATCCTCGACGACGTCACCACCGACCCCTTCGGCAACCCCGTGCCCGACCGCGCCGTCGGACACCCTCACCCGGCGGCCGAGGACCTGTCGGCGGACCGGGCGGTGCGCGACGGCGAGGCCGAGGGTGTCGTGCGGCGGATCGGTGAGCCCATCCAGGCCGATGCCGAGCTCATTGCCGAGCTCATTGACGTCGGCATCGTCCAGGGGGCCGCTGTGCGGCTGCGTCGGGTGAGCGGGGGCGTGCGGATCGTCTCCGACGCCGAGGACCCGGTGGTCCTGCCCAACGACGTCGCCCGCCATCTCTTTCTTGCGCGCTGAGCCGCTGTTGACGGCGGGACGCCTCGCGCAAACAAGGTGTGCATGATAAGTGCGATAACGTGCCATGTGCGTACGCCGAGGGTGAAATCGGTGTGAGCCCTGTGATAGGCGCAGGTCACTGTGGTGGCCGCCCGCTTCCCGCCATCGCAACGAAAGGCTCGCTGTCCCGGGCGATGCTGTGACCTGCCCGTGCGGCACCTCGGTGGTTCTGATGTCTGAGGTCATAGGTGAGGGCGCTAGCGTCTAGCCCGCGCACACCAGCACATGGGTGCGTCGCACGAGGGGCGGAGCCAAAACCTGTCGGGGTCCCCGTGTGACACAGACCAGCAACCGGCAGGTCCGGGGGAACCACTCTCCGGCCAGGAGGGCACGCCCCTCCGGGTCTTGGGGTGAAGCCCGCTTCGGCGGGCCGGGCGTCTCCAGCCCGAACCCGACAGCTCACCTCGGCGGCTCAGCAGGAGAACACCATGATCACCAGAACCAAGGCTCGTCACCGGGCCGACGCCCCGGCGATCACGCCGCTGACCTCAGCGGGTCCCGCGACCCGCCGCGGCCTCGCCGTCGCCGCCACCTCCGGCCTCGCTCTGACGATGATCGCCACCAGCGCGAGCGCCGACAACGAGCACGAGGAGATCCTCGCCGCCTCCGCAGGCACTCTTCGGGTCGGTCCGGCCGTTGAGGCGGAGACCCTGGCAACCACCAACGCCGCGATCACCGTCGACACCGACTCCGCCCAGGCCGCCGTCGCGGAGACGGAGAGCGACGTCACCGCCGTCGAGGTCGAGACCGCCGAGCAGGCCGCCGCCCGCGTGGCCGCCGAGGTTGCCGCCGCTGAGGCTGCCGCTGCCGCCGAGGCCGCGGCTGCTGCTGAGGCCGCGGCTGCTGCTGAGGCTGCCGCTGCCGCACCGTCCTCCGGTCCGTCCGCTCCGGTTGTCGCCGGCGCCAGCGCCGGCCAGAGCGTCACCGCGATCGCCATGAGCTACGTCGGCTCCGCCTACGTGTGGGGCGCCGCAGGCCCCTACGCCTTCGACTGCTCGGGCCTCGTCTCCTACGCCTACGGGCAGCTGGGTGTCTCCGTCCCGCACTCGTCCAGCGCGATCCGCTCCATGGAGGGCGCGACGGTCGTCTCCGCGGCCGAGGCCCAGCCCGGCGACGTCATGTGGTGGCCCGGTCACGTCGCGATCTACGCCGGTGGCGGCATGATGGTCTCGGCGGAGTCCGAGTCGGTGGGCGTGCAGTACATGCCCGTGCGCTCGGGCGCCGTCTTCCTGCGTATCGCCGCCTGAGAGCAGCGCGTTGCGCGCGAGGACGGCCACCGGGGCGTACGTCCTGACAAGCTGCCCTCCGTGCTGAGGTCGGGAGCCGCCCCCGCTGTGGGGTGGCTCCCGACGTCGTGCGACCGCTCCCGAGGCCCGGCTGTCGTTCAGGTGCCAATGTAATGCGGTTCACGGCACTGTGTGGGATCTCGTTATGACGCGCTGCGTCCCTTCCGGTAGCGTCTGAGGCGGAAGCCCCTCATGGGGCGACCGCCGGTCCGAGGCTCAGTCCTGCCGCTCGGTCCGGGACCAGCATCCCAGGCAGGAACGGGGGACCCAATCGTGGTACCGGACGTGTCCGGAACCTTGGGGTGAAGCCCGCCTCGGCGGGCCGAGCGTCTCCAGCTCGAACCCGACAGCTCACCCCGTCGGCATCACAGGAGAAGAACCGTCACATGACCACCCGTTCCTCGGCCCGACACCGCAAAGCCACCCGTCCGCTGACACCGCTGTCGAGCGTCGCCCCCTCCACCCGCCGTGGTCTTGCCGTTGCCGCGTCCTCCGGCCTTGCGCTGACGATGATGGCCGCTGGTGCCAACGCCGCCAACGGCACCGAGGTCGCTGACTCTGCCGGCTCGCTCGACACCTCGCTGGGCACGATCTCGGCCGACGTGCGCACCGCCGTCACCACCAACGCCGCCATCTCTGTCAACGACGCCGGTGAGGAGGTCGCCTCCGACGCTGCCGTCGACGTCGAGACCGCCGACGAGGCCGCCGCCCGTTCTGCCGCCGAGGCCGCCGCCGCTGCCGAGGCCGCCGCCGAGCAGGCCGCCCAGGTGCAGACGCCCTCCGCCCAGTCGGCCTCGACCGCCGCCCCGGTCGCGGCCAACGCCAGCGCCTCCGGCATCGCCGCCACCGCCATGCAGTACGTCGGTTCCGCCTACGTCTACGGCACCGCCGGTCCCTCCTCCTTTGACTGCTCCGGCCTGGTGTCCTACGTCTACGCCCAGCACGGCATCTCCCTGCCGCACTCCTCGTTCCGCATCGCGAACTCGGGCGGCACCGTCGTCTCCGCCTCCCAGGCCCAGCCCGGCGACGTCATGTGGTGGCCCGGACACGTCGCCATCTACGCGGGCGACGGCATGATGGTCTCCGCCGAGGACGAGTCCTCCGGCGTGAGGTACATGCCCATCCGCTCCGGCGCGACCTACTACCGCTTCTGAGACGAGCCCCCTCGCCTCAGAACGCCCCCCGGCGCCGTTGACCGGCGCCGGGGGCGTTCTTGTCCGTGCGGGGTGCCACCCCGGGGAGAGAGTGTGTGGGGCACCACAGTCCAGTGTGTGGGCTTGTTAACGAAACCGTGACGTCCAAGCGTCTACTCGGGTAGCGTCACTCCTGGTACCGGCCTCGGCCGGACCGTCGTCGGAGCAAGGCTCAGTCCTGCCGCTTACTCCGAAGGCTCCCAGACAACGGCAGGAACGGGGGAACCAATCCTGGTCCTGGCAGCGTCCGGGACCTTGGGGTGAAGTCCACTTCGGTGGACCGGACTTCTCCAGCCCGAACCCGACAGCTCACCCCGTCGGCACCATCAGGAGATCAACCCGACTATGACCACCCGTCACCGCAAGGCAACACGACCGCTGACCCCTCTGTCGAGCATCGCCCCTGCCACCCGCCGTGGTCTTGCCGTTGCCGCGTCCTCCGGTCTCGCCATGACGATGATCGCTGCGGGCGCCAACGCCGCCAACGGCACGGAGGTGGCAGACTCCGCCGGTTCCCTGGGCGACTCGATGATTACCGCTGAGGTCCGTGCGGCAGTCACCACCAACGCCCCCATCTCCGTCGACGCCGCCGCTGAGGAGGTCGCCTCCGACGCTGCCGTCGACGTCGAGACCGCCGATGAGGCTGCCGCCCGCGTCGCCGCCGAGCAGGCCCAGGCCGCTGCTGAGGCCGCCGCCGCGCAGGCCAGCAACGCTGCCGCCACCGGGACCACGGCTGGCACCGCTGCCCCCGTGGTCGCCGCGGCCAACGCCAGCGGATCGTCCATCGTGGCCATCGCCATGCAGTACCAGGGCGTGCCCTACGTCTCCGGCGGCACCAGCCCGTCCGGGTGGGACTGCTCCGGCTTCGTGCAGTTCGTCTACGCCCAGGCAGGCATCGCGCTGCCGCGCACCTCGTACGCGCAGGGCTCCGCGGGGACGCTCGTCTCCGCCGCCGAGGCCCAGCCCGGTGACATCGTCTACTACGGCTACCACGTCGGCATCTACGCCGGCGACGGCATGATGATCGACGCCGGCACCCCGGCGACCGGCACGGTCTACCGTCCGATCTGGGGCTCCCCGACTGGTTTCGTCCGCGTCGGCTGACCCCAGCCCCTCCCAGCTGCCCGAGGGCCCTGACCGAACGGTCAGGGCCCTCGGCGTGCGCACCGACGACGACGAGAGGAGTGAGGGCGCCTCGGTGCGACGGACGAAAGGAACGAGCCGGACGAAGTGGTTTGGAACACAGCACACCTTCGTTACAGAATGGGACTGTTGGACACCCGACGCCCGCAGAAAGGGGTCGAAACCATGACCGAAGACAAAGTCGTCCTCGTCGGTGTGGACGGATCGCCGGAGTCGCTCGGCGCGGTGGACTGGGCGGTCGCCCGCGCCGCACGTAACGGATGGCGCGTCCACATCCTGTGTGCCTACTCCCTGCCATCGTTCACCACCGCGTCCCTCGACGGCGGCTACGCCGCGCTCGACGACACGGCCATCCGTTCCGGAGCCCAGGCCGTCGTCGACGAGGCGGTCGCCCGCGCCCAGGACAAGGGAGTGAAGGTCACGAGCTCCCTGGAGACCGGGGACCCCGCTGGGGTTCTCGTGGACCTCAGCGACGAGGCCGCTCTCGCGGTCGTCGGCACCCGGGGCGGCGGAGGCTTCGCCGACCGTCTTCTGGGCACCGTGTCCTCGGCCCTGCCTGCGCACTCACGCTGCCCGGCGGTCGTGGTGCCTCGGCACACCGAAGGCGCCGACTTCACGCCGGTCAGGCGCATCGTCGTCGGTGTCGACGGCTCTGACTCGGCTCGCAAGGCCCTGCGCTACGCCGTGCGGGAGGCCGAGGCCTGGGGCGCCGAGCTCACGGCCGTCGCGGCCGTGCCCATGGCGACCGGTGCCGGTGCGCTCGCGTGGCTGCCCGCCGCCGTCGACCGCGAGCAGGTGCTGGCAGACGTGCGGGCGGGGCTCGACCGCGCCGTCGCCGCCGCACTCGAGGGCCACCCCGGGGTGACGGTGCGCCGCCACGCGCTGGATGGCAACGCGGCTCAGCTCATGAGCGAGTTCTCCACCGCCGTCGACCTCGTGGTCGTCGGCTCCCGCGGGCGCGGGGGCTTCTCCGGTCTTCTGCTCGGGTCGACGAGCCAGGGAGTCCTGTCCCACGCCGCCTGCCCCGTCATGGTCGTTCCGTGGCGTGTCAAGGAGGGGGACTTCTCCTCCGAGCGCAACTCGGGCACCCCGTGGGGTCGCGCCTGAGGCCAGGCAGACGGCAGTCACCCGACCAGCCTGGCCTGCCGCGTGCGGGCCAGGTCGGCCGCGCCGCGTTGCGGCGCGCGCCGGTGACACTGGTAGGGTGGCACCAGGCCCTCGTAGCTCAGGGGATAGAGCACCGCTCTCCTAAAGCGGGTGTCGGACGTTCGAATCGTCTCGGGGGCACGCACCACGGTCCCGCGGGACCCCGCCGAAAGGTCAGGGTCCCGCGGGACCGTCCCACGTCTGGGCCCGGCCGGGACACCAGTGAGGCACCAGCGGGGGAGCCCCAGGTGGCGAGGCCTGCCCGTGGGCGCTCGGAGCCTCGGTCCGGTGCGCCGCCGCAGCACGCCACCGCACGACCGATATGTTGTGGGATATGACGCCCTCACTCTTCTCATTCGGCCGCAACCGCCGCGAGACCGTCACGTCCGACGACGTGCGGGAGGGCAGCGCGCTCGTCGCGTCACCACCGGCTGAGACCACCGCGGTAGCCGTTGAGGCCCCCGCCCCGCCCGTGCCCGAGCCGAGCAGCCCGCGCTCACAGGCGGTGGAGGACGCCCTCGCGGCCTGGCGTGAGGAGCTCGTCGATCTCGGCGGTGTCGCCAGCCTCGACGACATCACCCTGCTCGACGGCGTCGTCGACCTCACCGCCGCCCACCCCTCAGGAATCGCCCAGCTGTACGCCGGCCGCGTCACCCACCTGTCCAGCCTCGTGCGTGAGCGAGGAGCGCTCGGGGTCGCCCGCCAGTCCCTGCGCGAGGTCGCAGGCCGCACCGAGGTCCTCGCCCGCCAGTTCGGTGTCGCACCCGTCTACCTGGCCATCGGCGTCGCCTCCTGGACCCAGGACGTCGTGCCGGACACCGACGACGAGGCCCTGGGTCTGGACGGTCACGACGACGAGGACGCCCTCGCTGACATCGCAGCGGCCCCCGCCCCTTTGACTCACAGCGTCAACGCCCCGGTCCTCCTGCGTCCTGTGCGGCTGGCCGCCACCAACACCGACACGGCCATCACCCTCGACCCCTCCATCGAGATCAACCCCGTCCTCACGCGCGCGCTGCGTGATGCGGGCTCCAGCGCCGACGTCGAGGCCATCGCCCGCGCCTCGCTGTCGGCCGAGGGCTTCACTCCCCGCGCCGCCCTCACCCGCATCGGGTCGCTGGGACGCCGGTACCTGCGCGACTTCGTCGTCCACGAGCGCCTCGTCATCGGTGCCTTCGTCCACCCGGGACAGGCCCTTGTGGAGGACTTCGACGCCACGTTGGAGCGCTCACGCGCCTCCGCCCTCGTCGCCGCGCTCGCGGGCGACGAGCCCGCTCGCAACGCCCTGGACGTCGCCCTGCCCCTCCCTGAGGAGACGGACCGCGCCCCTGAGTGTGAGCGTGGCGTCGGGGACCTCGACGTCGCCCAGCTCGCCGCCGTCGAGGCCGTGTCCTCGGGCGCCTCCATCCTTCTGGACGCCCCTCCCGGCTCCGACGTCGCCGAGACGCTGGCGGCAGTGGTCGCCGACGCCGCCGCCTCGGGCCGCACCGTCCTGCACGTGCCCGCCACGAGTGCTGACGGGCACGCTGTCGCGCGTGCGCTGGACGAGCTGGGCCTGGGCGGCATGGTGATTGACCTCACTGAGGACCCGGCCTGGCGACGCCATGCCGCCGAGGCGATCAAGGACTCGCTCGGCGCCCTGCCTCCGGAGCTCGACGTGCCGGCCATCGTCGACCTGCGCGATCGCCTGACGGCGCTGCGTGAGCGTCTGGCCGGCTCCGTCGACGCCCTGCACGAGGTGCGCGAGCCCTGGGGTGTGTCCGCCTACGTGGCGCTCCAGCGGCTTGCTGAGCTCACCACGGGGCGCGCGCGCACCCGTACCTCGGCCCGTGTGAGCGACAACGGTCTGCCGCGCCTGGACGAGGCCGGGCGCGAGCGGGCCCTGCGCCTCCTGCACCGGGCCCACGAGCTCGGCGTGCTGACCCAGGAGACCACCTCCTCCGCCTGGAACGGCCTGACGGTTGCAGATATCGACGAGGCCACGGACGCGCTCAGCCGCATGGCCCGCCTCGCTGACGAGCTACTGCCCGAGCTGTGCGACAACGTCACCGACGTCGCCGCCAGCACCGGCATGACGCGGGCCACGACGCTCGCCGAGTGGTCGGAGCAGCTGGAGGTGCTTGACGGCATCCGTGACAGCCTCGACGTGTTCCTGCCCGAGATCTTCGAGCGCTCGGCCGCCGACCTGGTGGTGGCCACCGCCACCAAGCAGTGGCGTGAGCGCCGATCCGTGCAGATGAGCGCCTATGACCGCCGTCGTTTCACCAAGCAGGCGAAGGACCTCGTGCGGCCTGGACGGTCGGTCGGTGACCTGCACGCCGAGCTGGTCAAGGTCCAGCACCGTCGTGAGACCTGGCGCAAGCACAACCCCGACGGCGGCTGGCCCCGTCTGCCCCAGGGGCTGGACGCGATGGAGGCCACGGCCGCCCAGGCACGTGAGGCCGTCGAGCGGCTCCAGCCCCTGTTCGCCACGGCCGAGGGCTCCCCCGTGCTCATGGATCTGGAGCTGACTGAGCTCCTGGAGCGGGTGCGGGTCCTGGCCGACGACGACGTGACCGCGCAGAAGCTTCCTGAGATCAACCGGGTCGTCGGCGAGCTGGGAGAGCTCGGGCTCGGCTCCCTGCTGGCGGACCTGGTGGCGCGTGAGGTCGCGCAGGAGGAGCTCGACGACGAGCTGACGTACTGCTGGTGGGCCTCCCTGCTCAGCCGGATCCTGCGTGAGGACCGGCGCCTGGCGGGGCTCGACACCGGCGTGCTCGCGGAGCGGGCCGAGGTGCTGCGCGACCTGGACACGATGCAGGTCGACACCCTGCCCGGTCCGGTCGGGCAGGCCTGGGCGAACCGGGTGCGCACGGCGGTCGAGGCGGACAAGCAGCAGGCCCGCTCGCTGTACGTGGCCCTGTCCCGTGAGGACGGTGTGCCGCTGCGCGAGATCCTTGCCGAGCACCCGGTGGCGATGGTCGCCAAGCCGGTGTGGATCGTGCCGCCGACGCTGGTCCCCCAGGTCTTCGACCCGCAGGCCGTCCTGGACCTCGCCGTCCTGGACGCGAGCGCACCGGTGCCCGTCTCCCAGGTGCTTCCGGCCTTTGTGCGTGCCGAGCAGGTGCTCGTGGTCGGCGACCCGCGCCGCGCCACCAGTGGCCTGGCCTCCGAGCTCGGGCCGCTGCTGCCCTCCGTGACGCTGCCGACGACGCGCAACACCCTCGACGCCGAGATCGCTGCCTTCCTGGCGCGCAACGGCTACGAGGGCGTCGTCGAGGCGGTCCCGGCTCCGCCGGGGGCACCGAGCCTGTGCCTCGACCTCGTGGACGGGCGGGGCATGCCCGCCCCGGGGCAGACGGCCGTCGAGTCGGTGCCGGCGGAGGTCGAGCGCGTCGTCGACCTCGTCATCGAGCACGCCCTGACCCACCCGGAGCAGTCCCTGGGGGTCGTGGCCCTCAACGCCCGCCACGCCGAGGTGCTGCGCGGGGCGACGGTGGCGGCGGCCGCCGGATCGCCGGCCCTGGAGAGCTTCTTCGCGGGGGGAGTCACCGAGCCCTTCGTCGTCGTCGACCTCGGTGAGGCCCGGTCACTGCGCCGCGACCACGTCATCATCTCCGTGGGCTACGCCAAGACCCCGCACGGGCGCACGATCCACTCCTTCGGGGCGGTTTCGGGCGCCGGCGGCATGGTCGGCCTGGTGGAGTCCCTGTGCGCCTCCCGCGGCACCACCCGGGTGGTCTCCAGCCTGGCAGCCGAGGACATCGACCCGGACCGTCTGCACGCACCGGGTGCCCGCCTGCTGCGGGAGGTCCTGGCGCGCGCGGCAGGCAACGGCATGGGCGAGATCGTCATGGACGAGCAGTCGCCGGACCGTCTGCTCGTCGAGCTCGCCGAGAGGCTGTGGCGCAAGGGCCTGACGGTCGTCCCGCGCTACGGCGTGGAGGGCGGAACCCGCATCCCGCTGGCGATCGGGCACCCGGACTACCCGGATGAGCTCTTCGTCGCCGTCCTCACTGATGACGCGGACTATGCGGTCCAGCGGAGCCTGCGTCGTCGTGACCGGCACTGGGTGGAACGGCTGCGCCGCCGTGGTTGGCGGGTGCACATGGCTTTCGCCGTGTCCGTGTTCATTGACGCCGAGGCAGAGGCCTGCGCCATCGAGAACCAGGTCCTGGCGGTGCTCACTGCGCGGGCGGAGGCCGCGGCGCCCCCGGCGGCCGTGATTCCGGCCCGGGTGGAGGAGCCCGTTGAGGCCGTGCATGAGCTGCCGGTCGTCGACGGCGGGGACGGTGGGCAGGAGCCGACGCCGCAGCGGGGACGGCGTCCCCCGATCGCTCAGGGGCTGCCCCTGCAGGCGTACTCCGACGACCAGCTCGATGACCTGGTCGCCTGGATCCGCTCCGACGGCGTGGAGCGTGAGGAGGCGGTCGAGGTGGAGGAGCTGCGGGCGACCCTCGGTCTGCTGCGCCGCGGCTCGGGGATCGACGCGGTGCTCGCCAACGCAGTGCGCCGCACGCGGCCGTGAACGGGCAGGACGTCCCGCGCCGTCGTCGGCACCGGCGGGTCGTTGCCCTGTCGGCGGCGGACCAGGCGCGGGTGGACAGGGGCGAGCTGCCGGAGGCGGAGGCCGAGGTGGCGCGACGACGCCGGCTGGACGCGCTGACCGAGGCGCGTGCCCACGCCGACGGCGCCCAGGAGCGGGCGAACGACGCCCGGCTGCTGGCCGAGGTCCCACCGCACTGGGGCTGAGCCCGGCCGGGCCCGGGCGCGTCTCGGGTATGACGACGCCCGCCGCCTCAGGGAGGCGGCGGGCGTGTGCGTGGGTGTCGGACGGGTGCCGACTCAGGTCACTTGGAGGCGAGCAGGTCGCGGATCTGGACGAGGAGCTCGGCCTCGGAGGGCTCGGCGGCCTTCGCGGCCTCCTCGGCGTCCTCCTGGGCCTTGCGCAGCGTCTTGATCTTGTTGATCGGCGCGACGATCGCGAAGTAAACGGCGAAGGCGACGAGCAGGAAGTTGACGACGGCGGTGATGATCGTGCCGGGCTGGACCGCGGAGCCGCTGACGGAGAAGGCGAGGACCTTGTCGAAGTTGGTCTCGCCGATGACACCGGCGAGGGCCGCCATGATGACGTTGGTGATGGCGTCGACAATCGGCTTGAAGGCGTTGCCGATGATGACGGCGACGGCGAGGTCGAGGGCGTTGCCCTGCGAGATGAACTCCCTGAATCCCTTGATCATGGGAAGCCTTTCTGTGGGGCGCCGGTCAGGCGTGAGCGGCTCCGGGTGCGTGGTGGTCCGGGCACAGCATCGAGAACGCCGTAGGGCCGCGACTGGCCGGCTCGGGCATGACGTGTTAGGGACTCAGCACGATGCCGAGAGTGCCCTGTGTCGCGGCTCCGACAACCAGGCTAGCGGCCGCTGCCGGAACGGCAAGACTGACAAGTGTGACCTTCCTCCCCGTACCCCACTGATTATCGCCTCCTTCTGTGTGTGCGAGCACCACCCTCGCGCGCTGCACGACCACGACGGATACGCCGGATCCCGGGGGATCCTCGGCCACGACGTCGACGAGGCTGCCGGGCTGGGCGAGCTCCGCGCCGATGCCGACGGGAACCTGGACGATCCGCTCTGATGGCGACAGTCCGACAGCAAGAGACGCCGAGGTCATGGCGGTCGTCAGGACGGTCCCCTCGGCGAGGTCGACGGCCGCCCGGCTGCCGATGACGCTCTCGTCCGCCAGGCCGCTGGAGGGCAGGGCGGCCTCCGGTACGGCGCGGCGCTCGACGTCGGAGCCAGTGAGGACGCTGCCGGCACGCACCGAGTGGGTCAGGACGATGACGCTGGCGGTGGCGGGGCCGGCGGGCCGCATGATGCTCAGCGTCAGTACCAGCACCGTGCCCAGGCACAGCCCGACGACGAGGTGGCGCCACCGCCACAGGGTCAGTGACGGCGGCGCGAGCCGACGGCGGGAAGAGATGGACGACCTCAGGGGGGCGGGGCCTGCGTGGTGGCGTGACATGCCCCCACGATCGCCGCCGTCCTGGGTCCGCCGCAGCCCAGGCCCCTCGTGCTGTGGACAGGTGCGCCGTGCCCTGCCGCGGCGGCGGCCTGTGGAGCCCGGGCGGGCTCAGATGCCCGAGGCGAAGGCCGAGCCCGCCAGCAGGAACCAGGACTCCGACGTGACGACCGCGTCAACGGTGACGTCATGCTCCTCCACGGGCAGCGGTCCGGCGACGAGCTCGTCGGGGTGGACGACGGCGAAGACCTGGGCGCCCTCGGCGCGCAGCGGCAGCATCCGGTCGTACCAGCCGCCGCCCTGTCCCAGGCGTCGGCCGTGACGGTCCACAGCCAGGGCCGGGACGATGAGCGCGTCGACCTGGCGCACCTCCTCAGCGGGCAGGACCTCGCCGCCGGTGGGCTCCGGGGGTCGCCCCGGGGCGCGCGTCTCCAGGTCCTCGACGCCGCGGTAGTAGCCCCAGCAGCGCGACAGCTGGGGGCCGAGCACGGGCAGCAGGACGCTCACGCCCCGCTGGCGCAGGCGCTCCAGGAGCAGGCGGGTGCAGGGCTCGTGGTGGACGGAGACGTAGGCGGCGACACTGTCCAGACCGTTGACCGCCTGCAGCGCGTGCTCGGTCACGGCCTCGCAGACGGCGTCGTGGCCGACGTCCGGGTGACGGTGGTGTTCACGTCGGTGGCGGCGCAGCGCCTGGCGCAGCCCCTCCTTCGCGTCGCCGACCTCAAGCCTGCGCGTGCCGGAGAGGGGGTGTGCCTGGGTGGTCATGGCCCCATCTTGTCAGGTGTGACGGCGACGCCCGCCGCTTTGGCGACCCGGATCGCCGAGCGTCGGCCCGTTGCGGCGGGCGCGCCGAGTAGCCTGGCGACCGTGCCGGGGTCCGGCCGTCGCCCGGCACGGCCCCGGCAGCCCCGACCCACCAGGAGGCACCATGAGAACCGTCGCCGAGCACCTGTCCGCGTGCCTGGACATCGCCCAGGCCGCCGCGCCCCTGGACGTCGTGCTGCCCGACGCCGTCGGCTGCGTCCTCGCCGAGGACGTCGTCGCCGGTATCGACCTGCCCGCGCTGGACCTCGCCGGCCTGGACGGCTACGCCGTGCGCTGCGCCGACCTCGAGGGCGCCTCAGCCGAGCGGCCGGTGTCGCTGGACGTCGTGGACGCGGTGCGCGCCGGGGACGTCCGTCCGACCCGCCTCGTACCGGGCACGGCGGTCCTCATCGACTCCGGCGCGCCGCTGCCGGCGGGGGCGGACGCCGTCGTCGCCTGGACGCAGACGGACCGCGGCACCTCCCGGGTACAGGTGCTCACCCGCCCCGCGACGGGGGACAACGTGCGCCGCCGCGGCGAGGACGTGCGCGCCGGCACCACCGTCCTGCCTCAGGGCTCGCGGGTCTCCGCCCGGCAGGTGGCTCTGCTGGCCGGGGTGGGGCGACAGCGCGTCAAGGTCCACCCGGCACCGCGCGTGGTCATCGTGTCCATCGGTGACGAGCTCATCGAGCCGGGAACGGCCCGCGAGAGCGGGGACGTCTACGACGCCAACGGTCACGCCCTCGCCTCGGCGGTGACGGACGCGGGCGGTCAGGCCTTCCGTGTGGCAGCCGTGCCGGACGAGCTGCGGGCCCTGACGGAGACCATCGAGGACCAGCTCGTGCGCGCCGACGTCCTCATCACGACCGGCGGGCTGTCGGTCGGCCAGGGGGACACGGTCAAGGACGTCCTGGCGCCCCTGGGCTCGGTGCGCTTCGACGCGGTCGCCATGGTGCCCGGCCGCCAGCTCGGCGTCGGCACGGTGGACGGCACCCCGATCTTCTGCCTCCCCGGAGACCCGGTGGGGGCGCAGATCGCCTTCGAGACCTTCGTGCGTCCGGTGCTGCGCCAGATCGCGGGGTGGGCCTCCCTGCACCGCACCTCCCTGCCCGCGCAGGTGAGTGAGGGCTGGCACTCGCCGTCGGGCAGACGGGAGTTCGTCCCCGTCCACCTCACCGGGTCCCCGGCGAAGGGCTACCGGGCGCAGCCCACCTGCGAGCCGGGTAGCTACCGCCTGCTGGGGCTGGCGCGGGCGAACGCGATCGCCGTCGTCCCCGAGGAGGCGACCACGGTGGTGGCCGGCGACCGGCTGCACTGCCTGCTGCTGGACTCCTGACCATGTCCTGGGTCGCGTCGCGGCTCCGGCGTGCGCTCGGGCGTGAGCACCGATACGAGTGGCCGGTGGCGCTGCGCGAGTCCGCCGTGACCGTGCGCGGACTGGCGCGCGGCCCGCAGACCGTGGTGCTGCGTGCCCTGGCGAAGGGCGACGAGCGGGCCTGGTTGCGTCTGCGCGTGGACGAGGACGCCCGCCTGGCGTCCTGGGAGGCCACCGTGCCGGCCGGGTCGGCTGAGCAGCCGCCGAGCTTTCGCCGCTATGTCCGCCGTGCCGGGAACCGGGCGCGTGCCGGGCAGACGATGCCCTTCGTCCTCGAGGTCGACGGTGAGCTCGCGGGCCAGGTGACGGTCGCCCCGATCCAGTGGGGCTCGGTGCGTCAGGCGGCGGTCGGCTACTGGATCGGCTCCGCCTGGGAGGGGCGCGGCGTCATGACGCTGGCGCTGGCCATGGTCATCGACCACCTGCTGGGGCCGCGGGTCGGGCTGCACCGGGTCGAGGTCCTCGTGCGGCCCGACAACACCCGGAGCCTGGTCGTGTGCCGACGTCTGGGCCTGAAGCAGGAGGGTCTGCGTCGGGGCTGCATGCATATCAACGGCCAGTGGTGGGACCACGTCGTGCACGCGCGCACCCACGAGGACATGGTCTCCGACGGCGCCCTGGTGGCCGGGCTGGCGGCGCAGGCGCGCTGAGCGCCGTCGTCGGCCCTGGGAGTATCCCGTGAGGAAGACCAACACGCCGCGTCGCTGCACTCCGTGCGTGCCCGGGCCGCTTACCGTAGCCCGATGAGGATCGAGATCTGGGCGCTGGTCGTTCTCGTCGCGGTTCTCGCCGTGTACCTCCTGCCGCTGCTGGTGGGTCGCCGTGAGGTGATGGGCCTGTCGCGTGCCCAGGACCGCTACTCAGGCAACCTGAGGGTCCTGGCCACGGGGGCGTCAGCGCCCTCTGTCGATGAGGCTTGTGCGGACGGGGTTCACGCGGAGATCTTCAAGAATCGACCGGAGGTCAGGGCCATGAACAGGCCGGCGGTGAGGAACGTGCGGGCACTGCGGACCGAGCGCGAGCTGGTGCGTGCGCGACGCGCCCACGAGCAGGGGCGTGAAAACCGTCGGGTGGCGGCGTCGCGACGTGCGATTGTGGCGCTGTCGCTTCTGGCCGTGCTGCTGGGGGTCGTGGTCGCCAGTGTGGTGACCGCGCTTCCGTGGTGGTCGGCGCTGGCTCCCGCGGTGCTGCTCGGCACCTCGATGCTGGTGGGGCGCCAGGCCGCGGTGTCCTCGGCGGAGGCCGACCGGCGTGAGCGCCGTCGGATCTCGCGGCTGGAGAGCGAGCTGTCGAGGCTGACGACGACCCCGGTCTCCGTCGAGCCGGCAGGCGAGGCCCCGGAGCAGGCGGCGAGCGAACCGCTGCGTGAGGCGCAGGACAGGGCGGGGGACGGTGAGCCCCACGACGGCCTGCGGGCGGGCGGTCGCTCGCACACCGCGGTGCGGCGGGACGAGGGCGCGCGCGACGAGGGCGGGCGCGACGAGCAGGAGGTTGAGGCGGCGAGGCAGGCGCAGGACGTGACCGTGCCGGGTATGACAGTGGGGGCGTGGGCGCGGGCCGTGCTGCCCGCCTCCGCCCCGCAGGTGTCTGCCGCGTCTGACGTGGTGGAGGAGCCGACGACGGCGACCCCGCCGCAGGGCTGGTCGCCGGTCAAGGTGCCTGCGCCGACCTACACGCTGGTGACGTCGGGGCCGCGTCGTGTCATCGACAACCTGGAGGAGGACTCTCAGCCTTCCGCGCCCGTGCCGGTGCGTCCGGTGTCGGCGCGCACCTACCCGGCGCTGGAGGAGGAGACGGAGCTTGCCGCCCCCATCGACCTCGACGCCGTGCTCGAGCGGCGTCGGGCCGCCGGTGCCTGAGGCGGGCACGTACTGACTCCTCACCGGTGCGGGGGCCGCACCGGGGTCCGCATCAGGACTCGCACCGGGGCCCAGGCCGCCGCCGTGGTGGGCCTCACGGAGGCGCGGCTTGCAGCCGCTCCCACCGGCGGTGCTACGATCAGCGGGCACCTGGGGCTATGGCGCAGTTGGTAGCGCGTCTCGTTCGCAATGAGAAGGTCGGGGGTTCGAATCCCCCTAGCTCCACCCCGGAAGGGCCCGGACCGCACGGTCCGGGCCCTTTGTGTGCTCGGCGTGTGCGGGCCGGTACGGGGACGGCGCGGTACGCGCCTCGGGCGTACTCGGTACCCTGCCGGTGTGGACACCGTTGAGGGCACGCTGACGTGGCGGGCGCTGACCGCCGAGGACCTCCCCATGCTGGGCGAGTGGCTGCGTGAGCCGCAGACCGCGCGGTGGTGGCATCACGAGACGAGTACAGAGGCCATTGAACGAGACTTCGGACCGAGCTGTCGTGGCGAGGAACCGGGAGAGGACCTCGTCGTCCTGCTCGACGGGCGTCCGGTGGGCCTGGTGCAGCGTTCGCTCATCAGCGACTACCCCGAGGACGCCGCTGAGCTGTCCTCCGTCACGGCGGTCCCTCCGGGGGCTGTCGAGCTGGACTACCTCGTGGCGCAGGCGTCGCTGCGGGGACGAGGCCTGGGCTCGCGCATGATCGCGGCGATGGTGGAGGACACGTGGCGCACCTACCCGCAGGCCCCGGTTGTCCTGGTGGCGGTGGTGGCTGCGAACGTCGCCTCGTGGCGGGCGCTGGAGAGAGCGGGTCTGCACCGGGTCGCGGAGGGAGCGATGGAGCCGGAAAACCCGCTCGACCCGCCGCTGCACTACGTCTACCGTGCGGTGCGCCCCAAAGGATGCGCAGGATCTCGGGCGTTCTCTGGTGAGGCGGAACCCGCTGGCGCATGACGTGTGCGGCGTCACGTCCCGTCGGTTTGACATGCGGCGGGCTCGTCGGGCTAATCTTCCACCCGCTGCCGCAAGGGTCGTAAGGCCCAAGGGGTGGCACCTCGGCCGGATCCGACGGCCACGAGCTCAGTTGAGATCGGGATCACCCATCCCGAAGTTGACCGGCTCGCGGCCCTCTGGTTAACTTGGTCGGGTCGCCTTGAGAGAGGCGGTGCGGCGAACGTGCTCGCGCCGACGATCTTATGGGTGTGTTGTTTGAGAACTCGATAGTGTGTCATGTTTTTTATGCCATAGTGGG
>ERZ772917.781-NODE-781-length-21134-cov-129.116514_pt1 | contig 21134 bp, 13 predicted proteins | sample MGYA00511187_ERZ772917 | MGnify/ENA primary metagenome ERZ772917 (study PRJEB29015, sample SAMEA2737925) | human oral metagenome | biome: human oral; feature: human-associated habitat; material: dental | place: China | collected 2012 ...
ACCCGCGACGGCCTGCGCCTGCTGCGCCGCGCCGCCCGCGGCGAGCTGCCGGGACCGGACACGCCAATCCCCTGAGCGCCCCTACTGCTGTTCTCGCCGCCGGATCTGGGGCGGACCCTGCGGCGGGCGACTCTGAGGCGGGCCCTGCGGTGCGACCGGGACGGCTCGGCGGCGCCCGGCCGCTCTCCCGGCCGGAACGGGGGGCGAGGCCGTACGGGCCGGGGCGAAGGACGGCGCCCGACGGCGCACAGTCGTCTGAGCCGCTGAAGTCGGGGCTGAAGTCGGGGCTGAAGTCGGGACTTGGGCCGGGGCCGGGGGCGCCGCGGCGGGGCTGCGGGCCGGGCCGGCAGCCGGGGGCGAGACCGGACTCGGAGACGAGATCGGGCTCTGAGACGAGGTCGGACTCGGAGACGAGGTCGGACTCGGAGACGAGGTCGGACTCGGAGACGAGCCGGAGGCGGCGCCCGGGGGCGCGAGCCGGCGGCCGAAGGCCGCCACGACCCGGGCGACGCGCAGCTCCTCGGCCTCCTTGGCCGTCAGGCTCCGCCCGTCGTCGGACGTGGAGGCCGCCTGGGCCGCCACCGCCATGCCCAGGACGATCCACACGACGCTGTCCAGCTGCGTAATGAAGGCCACCGTCACGTAGGCGGGCGTCAGGGCCGTCAGCGCGACCTGGGCCGCATTGCCGCGACGCACCAGGACCCGCCCCACCACCACGGCCAGGCCGACCAGGAACAGGGCCACCGGCGCCCAGCCGAAGCGCAGGGCGGCGAGCAGGACCTCGTTGTCAATGGAGTTGAAGCCGGCCCATTTCGTCGTCCCGCCCCGGTTGACCGCCACGGGCGAGGCCCCGAGGAACCGCAGATGGCCCACCAGGACGAGGATGGTGCCGCGGTACTCGGCGCTGCCGGACTGCTCCCGCCCGGCGCGCGCGAACACCTCCAGCAGACGGGACAGGCCGATGGCGCCCGCCGCCCCCAGCCCCGCGAGGGTGCCCACGCGCCACCGCAGGCCGATATCGGTGCGCAGCAGGGTCAGCGACAGCACGAGCGCCAGGAGGGCGCACATCATGCCCGTGCGCGACAGGCTCGGCAGGGTCGAGCCGAGCAGGAGCACCATGGCCGAGCACCGCAGCCAGGACGGCCACCGGGTCACCGCCGCGAAGGGGATGCCCGCGGCCATGGACGTGGCGTAGGCGATGGAGTGGCCGAAGGCGCCCTCGACCCGCGCCATCCCGGCCCGCTCCTGGGAGACGGCCCACACCTGGTACAGGTGGCTCGGGAAGGGGACGGCCGTGAAGGGGTTGAAGCCGGTGACGGCCTCGACGAGCCCCAGGACCGCCGCGACGGCCCACACGCAGGTCATGATCTCGGCGGCCCGGACCAGGCCGATCCGCTCGACGAGCATCCGCCCGATCATGTAGGCGGGGTAGGCGCCCAGGATGAGCTCGCCCAGGACCTGCGTGCTCGAGGCCCCGCCCAGGGCGGCGACGCCGACCAGGGCGAAGGCGGCGTGCACCAGCACGTCCCCCCCGGTCATGCGCCAGGAGAAGCGCGGCGCCAGGCCCAGACACACCAGCGCGCCCACGAGGACCACGGGCGGCACGTACGGGTTGACGGGCAGGCAGACCCACACCCCCACCAGGGCCAGGACGCCGAAGACGATCGCGGCGCCCGCCGCGGGCCTGCGGGCCGCCGTCACGACGACGCCGACGGCCCCGCACAGACCGACGGTCGCGGCGGCGAGAAGGGGAAGCAGATGAGTCATCGTCCGTTCCCCTCCTCCCGATGCGGCCCTCGCCCCGCTGCCGGCCCGCGGCGGCGGACCCGAGGGGGCCAGGCGGCCCCCTCGGGATCCGTCGTCAGGACACCGCCCCGCTGAAGACGGCGACGGGCTCCTGGGAGTTGAGGTAGACCCGCACCACGACCTGGTCGCGAGCCCCCTCGGGCACGGCGAAGTCGTAGACGCCGGTCGCCTCGCCCCCGGCCGCCACCGAGTCGGGCAGGGTCTGGCTCTGCTCGTCGCTGGTGAGCATGACGGCCGGGGCGGAGTCCTGGCCGTAGGTGACGGTCACACTCGCCCCCGACAGGTCGAGGGCCGTCGAGCCGGCGGTGGCGGTGACCTTCACGCGCACGGCGGGGCCGGAGACCTCGCCGGGCACGGTCGCCTCGACATTGACCGCCTCGACCGCGAGCTTGACCTGGGCGTCGGCCACGCTCGCCGGCGACTCCAGGGGGACCGGGTCGGCCTCGGGCTGGGTGTAGCCGGGCTCGCCCGGCTGCCCGTCCGGGGTCGGGGCGGAGCCGTTGGAGGCCGCGGCGGAGGCCTGCGCGGAGGGCGAGCCCCCCGGGGCCGGGGCGGCGGATCCGGAGGCGGGGGCCGAGGAGCTCCCCGCGGAGGAGGCCGTCGACGACGCCGACGACGCCGAGCCGGCGGACGCCCCGCCCCCGTGGCCGCTGCCGCAGGCGCCCAGGAGGGCCAGCGATGCGACCAGGAGAACGGCGGCGCAGCCGCGTCGGAACCGGGTGGGACTCATCATCCGATCCCTCACTTGGCCGGGTTGCTGGTGGCGCTGAACTCGTCGACTCGCAGCTGACCGGTCACCGAGGTCGAGGACGTGGACAGGTAGGACTGGAGGCCGACCGAGCCGTTGCCCTGGAGGGAGGCGGTGGAGTCCTCGGCGGTGACCGTCGGGGTCTGCGGGGCCGCCCCGTCGCCGGTCCACACCGTGGCGCTCAGGCTCGTGGTGCCCGAGCCGGTGGCGGAGACGACGACGTGGATCGGGGTGCCCGCGCTCCAGCTGTCGGGGAGGCGGGTGCTGGTCAGGTTGGTCTCGGTCTTGCCGTCGACGGCGATGAGGAAGGCGGTGACCCCCGATTTGTCGGCGACGACCTTGACCCCGTAGTAGCCCGAGTCGGTGCGGCGGGGGATGACGGTGGTGTAGACGCCGCGCTCGCTGGGCGTCTCGCTCAGGGTGAAGGTCGTGGAGACCTGCGCCTGCGGGGCGGAGAAGTCCTTGAGCGTGGCCGCGGTCGTCCAGCCGACGTGGTCGAGGGGCACAATGCCCGCGCCGTCGGCGACGGAGACCGGGGCCCCGTCGGTGGTGGTCCAGGCGCCGCCCTTGTCGGCGCTGCCCCAGCCGTTCTGCACGGTGCGGTCGAAGGCGTCGGAGGCCTGGACGGCCGCGGGGGCGTCGGGGCCCGGCTCCACGGTGAGCGTCACCGGGTCGGTGGAGATCGTGTTGCCGCCCGCGTCGCTGACGACGAGCCGGTAGCTGTGCTCGCCGCCGGGGGCCTTGGTGTCCTGGACGGTGTGCGGGCTGCGGCTCCAGTAGCGGTCGGACACGTCGGTGGAGGCGGCCGGCTTGGTCTCGGCGTCGCGGTAGAGGCTGTAGGTCAGGGTCGAGTCGTCGCGGTCCCAGGTGGGGTTGAAGGAGGCGGTGACCGTGCCCGGCCCGTCGGCCTTGATCGTGGCGCCCAGGTCGGCCCCGGTGCCCTCGGGCACGTGGGTGGCGGTGGCGCCGCGGCGCGGGTAGCGCACGAGGCCCTGCTGGGGCTTGCCGTCGGCGCTGATGAACTCACCGGCGAGCAGGAGGTAGTCCTGGGTGGCGGTCACGTCCCACGCGGCCTGGTACTGGCCCGTGAAGGTGCCCAGGCCCAGGTTGGGGTACCAGTCGAGGATGTCGGGGCTCTTGTAGCCCGACCAGTCGTAGTAGCCGTCGGTGCCCTGGGTGCCGATGGTGACGTCGGGCGAGTTGGTCAGGGCCAGGCCGGCCTTGTAGTCCAGGAAGCCCGAGGGGAGCCTGGTGTCGGCGAAGCCGCCGATGGTCTGGCAGGAGTGGGCGTGGTTGGTGACGTAGACCTCGGAGGCGGTGGGGTAGACGGAGTAGGTGTCGCCGTGGCACGGCTCGAGCCAGACGAGCTGGCCGTTCCAGTCGGCCTTGAAGGCCCCCTCGATATTGGCCTCGCTGATGGACATGGAGTAGCCGGTCCCGTAGAAGCCGTTGTCGTCGACGGCGACGTCGTAGATGGCGCCCCGCCGTCCGGCGTTGCGGATCAGGGAGTTGACCGGGGTGGGCAGGAGCTGGGCGGTGGTGGCGTCGAGCAGGGCCAGGCCGTAGCCCGGGTTGGAGGAGCCGTTGATGGCCTGGAAGGAGCCGCCGACGACGACCTTGGTGCCGTCGGGCGACACGCGCAGGCCGTAGACCTGCGCGTTGACCCCGCTGATGGAGGCGGTCCAGTCCAGGGTGGCCCCGGTGGAGGCGTCGACGGCGGCCAGGCCCAGGCGGGGCTGGCCGTTGACGCTCTTGAAGTAGCCGCCCGCGTACACGGTGCTGCCGACGACGTCGATCGTGGACACGGTGGTGTTGAAGACGGGCTTGAAGGAGTCGATGAGCGCGCCGCCCTTGCTCAGGTCGAAGGCGGCGAGGTTGTTGTGCCACTTGCCGTCGACCTGGTTGAAGCCGCCCGCGACGTAGAGGGTGCGCCCGTCATCGGACAGCGCCAGGGAGCGGCCGGGGCCGTTGAGGACGGGGGCGAAGCCCTCGATGAGCTCACCGGTGCTCAGGGTGTAGGCCAGGATGTTGGAGCGGGGCGTCTCCTGCTGGCCGGCGGCCGCGCCCGCGGGGCGGGCCTGGGTGAACTGGCCGGTGGCGTACACCACGTCGCCGACGACGAGCTGGTCCCACACGACGCCGTTGATCTGGGCCGTGGGCAGCGGGTCCGCGGAGTAGGAGGTGGCAGGACGCGCGGCGGCCGCGGGGGCGGCGTCCGCGGGGGCGGGGGCGGGGTCGGCGGCCGCGGGGGCGACGCCGAGCCAGGCCATCGCGATGAGGGGAAGGACTGCGATCGCGGACAGGAGTCCGCGGCGACGACGTGACGGCTTCACGTGCTCTCCAGACGGGGTAGGGAGGTTAGGGTGGGTGAATGGTCCGAGTATGCGCCATCCGGCGGAGGGCATTCATACGATGGACGGATGGGATACATACTATCGGGTGAGGATCGCTCCGCTCGAATCCCCGTTCTTAGCCCGTCTTTCCCATGCAGGAGGCTGCTTATGACCCCGCCCGACCCCTCTCGACTGAGAATTGTGATGCTTGGCACACGGGGTGTGCCCGCTCACTACGGGGGCTTCGAGACGGCCGTCGAGGAGGTGGGCCGGCGCCTGGCCGCGCGCGGGCACAAGGTCCTCGTCTACTCGCGCAACCCCGACCCCTCCACGCCCCTGCCGCCGCGCCACCTGGGCATGCGGGTGGTCGAGCTGCCGGCCCTCAAGCGCCGCTCCCTGGAGACGCTGTCCCACACGGCCCTGTCCGTGGGCCACCTCCTGCGCCGCGTCCACCCCGACGTCGCCATCGTCTTCAACGCCGCCAACGCGCCCTTCCTGCCCGCCCTGCGCGCGGCGCGGATCCCGGTGGCCACCCACGTGGACGGCCTGGAGTGGCGCCGCGGCAAGTGGGGGCCGGCGGGGCGGCGCTACTACCGGGCCGCCGAGGCCGCCGCCGTGCGCCTGTCCGACGCCATCATCGCCGACGCCCAGGGCATCGCCGACTACTACGCCGAGGAGTTCGGGGCGCCCACCGCCCTCATCGCCTACGGCGCCCCGCTGACCCGGGCGGGCTCCGAGCGCCTGGGCGAAATGGACCTGCGCCCCGGGGGCTTCCACCTTCTCGTGGCCCGCTTCGAGCCGGAGAACCACGTCGACGTCGTCGTCGAGGGCTACGTGCGCTCCGACGCCGTCCTCCCGCTGGTCGTCGTGGGCTCCGCCCCCTACTCCGACGCCTACACCGAGCGCATCGCCTCCCTGGCCGACGAGCGCGTCCGCCTGCCGGGGGGCATCTGGGACCAGGAGCTGCTCGACCAGCTCTACGCCGGGGCCCTGGTCTACTACCACGGCCACTCCGTGGGCGGCACGAACCCCTCCCTCCTGCGGGCCATCGGCGCGGGGGCCGCCGTCGACGCCTTCGACGTCTCCTTCAACCGGGAGGTCCTGGGCGACGCCGGCCGCTACTGGACGGGGGCCGACGACGTGGCCCGCCTCGTCGCCTCCGCCGAGGCCGACCCGGCGGCCCAGGCGGCGCGCGGGGAGCTCTCGCGCCAGCGGGCCGCCTTGTACGACTGGGACAAGGTCGCCGACCGCTACGAGGCGCTGTGCCGCGACCTGGCCGCCAGCGGGCCGCGCCGCGAGCGCCCCAGCGGGCGCCGGACCGGGATCGCGCCGTCATGAGCGCGGACGTCATGAGCGGCGAGCGGATTCTCATCGCCCACCCGGCCGCCGACCTCTACGGCTCCGACCTCCAGCTCGTGGAGGCGGTGCGCGCCCTGAGGGGGGCCGGCGCCGCGGTGCGCGTGGTCATGCCCGAGGCCGGTCCCCTGCACGGGCGGCTGCGGCGGGCGGGGGCGGGCACGCGGGTGCTCCCCTTCCCCGTCCTGCGCGCCTCGGCGCTCTCCGGGCGCGGGATCGTCCCCTTCGCCGCGGGCCTGGGGCCGGCGGTGGCCGCCTCCGTCGGCCTGCTGCGCCGCGCCCGCCCCGATGTGCTGGTGGTCAACACCCTCACCCTGCCGTGGTGGGTGGCGGCCGGGCGCCTGGCGGGCGTCGACGTCGTCGTCTACTGCCACGAGGCCGAGGCCCAGCGCTCCCGCCCCATCCAGACGGCCCTGGCCGCCCCGCTGCTGGGGGCGCGCGCCGTGGTGGCCAATTCGCGGGCCACCGCCCGGGTGCTCACGGCGGCGCTGCCCGCCCTGGCCGGGCGCATCGCCGTCGTGCCCAACGGCGTGCCCGACGCCGGGGCGCCGGCCCCCATGCGCGAGCGCGCCGCGACCGATGCGCTGCGCTGCGTGGTGGTGGGGCGCCTGTCCCCGCGCAAGGGCACCATGGTGGCCCTGGAGGCGGTGGCGCGGTTGCGGGCCGACGGCGCGGACGTGCGCCTGGACGTGTGCGGTTCGGTCTTCCCCGGCTACGAGTGGTTCGAGGCCGAGTTGCGCGAGCGGGCGGGGCGGCCCGACCTGGCCGGGGCGGTGGCCTTCCACGGCTACGTCAGCCCCACCCGCCCCCTGCTGGAGGCGGCCGACGTCGTCCTGGCGCCCTCCTTCGGGGAGTCCTTCGGCAATGCCGCGGTCGAGGGCATGCTCGCCGGGCGGCCGGTGGTGGCCTGCGACGGCCTGGGGCTGGGCGAGGTGCTCTCCGGCGCCCCGCGCACGGGCCGCCTCGTGCCCCCGGGCGACGCCGTCGCCCTGGCCCGGGCCGTGGCCGAGCTCGCCGCCGATCCGGCCGCCGCCCGGGCCGTGGGCGCGGCCGGGCGGGCCGAGGCGCTGGAGCGCTTCTCCCCCGGGCGCTACCGGGCGGAGTTCGTCCGCGCCGTCCGCGCCGTCCTGCCGCGAAACCGGCGGAAACGACACGCGAGACCGGCGGAAAAGTCACACGAGACCGGCGGAAAGTGCACATCCTGTGGATAACTCGCCGGTCGGCGCCCTCACAGCCGGCGCATCTCCAGGTACCACTTGGGCAGCGCGGCCAGCAGGTAGGCGGCGTGCCCGGCCAGCATGAGGCCGTAGACCCACAGGAAGGGCGCCGGCGCGAAGCGCAGGGCCAGGACCAGGCACAGCAGCCCGTAGTCGGTGGGCACCGACAGCACGGACTTGAGCAGGCCGGGGCGCGACTCGTCCCGGGCCAGCGGCGTGCCGCCGTGGTAGCGCAGCTGGTAGGTGAGGATGTAGGTGAAGAAGTGCACATTCTGGACGGCGCCGTAGGCCAGGGGCAGGAGCAGCAGCGCCGGGTCGGCCAGCGGCCCGGAGCGGAACAGGCCGATCGCCACCGCGCCGTGCAGGGTGGAGAGCTTGACGGCGTCGGCCACGTGGTCGAGCCACTCCCCCGCCTTCGAGCCGCCGTGGCGCAGCCGGGCCAGCTGCCCGTCGGCGGAGTCCAGGGCGTAGCCGAGCATGAGCAGCAGTGAGGTGCCCGCGGTGGCCGCGGGGGTGAGCGGGCAGACGGCCAGGAGCACGATGCCCGTCAGGGTGCAGGCCGCCGACAGGAGCGTCACCTGGTCGGGGGTCAGGTGCGCCCGGTGGGCGACGGCGGCCAGCACCCGCCCGACGGGCCGGTTGACGATCCGCGAGTACAGGGGCGCCCCCGCCTTCGACTTCTGCGCCGCGGCCAGGGCGCGGATATTGTCTCGGATGGTCGGTTCGGTCACGGTCGGCTCCACTGGGCTCCGCCCGGGCGGGCGGGATCGGCGATGCGGCCGCCCGGAGGCGGACCGCGGGGTGCGCCTACCATATCGGGTAGCATCGCTGTCCTGGCTCGGCCGATTCAAGAGACGGCCGGTTCCCGATGGACGTACGAGGTAGGAGCAGTCGCCATGGAGCCATACGAGGTCCTCGCCCTCGTGCGCCGTTTCACCCCCCTTCTGCTCGCGCACCTGGTGCTGGGGGCGATCGCCGGGTACGCCGTCGCCGCCTTCTCCCCGCCCGTGTTCACCTCCACGGCCAGCGCGTTCGTCGCGGCCGGCCGCGACGGTACCCAGTCCGTGACCTCCTCCTCGACCCTCATCTCCGCCGTCATGCCCACCCTCGTCGAGCTGGGCACCTCCCAGCCCGTCCTCGACGACGTGGCCGCCATGACCGGCATCGATCCCAATGAGATCAATCACTCCATTGCGGTGACCAACCCGGAGAACACCCTCATTATCAAGGTGAGCGCGGACGCCTCCAGCGCCGAGAAGGCGCAACTGATCGCCCAGGCGGAGATCAAGGCGCTGGGCAAGGTCGTCGGCAATCTGTCGGTCAAGGTCCAGGAGGAGACCGCCCTCAACCTCAACGACGTCGACACCGCCTCCCTGCCCAGCGCCCCCTCCGGCCCGTCCAAGGCGCGCTACCTGCTCTACGGCGGGGTCATCGGCCTGGGCGTGGGCGCGGGCGTGTGCTCCTACCTCTACGTCCTGGGCCGCCTCAAGGCGAACCGGGAGTCCGCCGATCCGCCCCCCACGACGTGGCGGCCGACCGGCTCCTCCTACCCCGGTTACCCCGGCTAATCGATCGCGCGATCACGACGACGGGGCCGGGCTCGGTCCGGCCCCGCCCGGCGCGCCGGCCCGGGCGCGGCGGCGGCGCAGGTCGCGGCGCACCCACAGCCCGTAGGGGATGATCTGGCACACGATCACGGAGAGCACCGATCCCACAATGGGCCCGGCCGAGCCCAGGGGCTCGATGAGCGCCCAGGACAGGGCCAGGTTCATGGGGACGAGAACGAGCACGGGCAGCATCTGGAAGCGCAGGCCCGCGGGGTCGGTCATGTACATGCCCAGCGGCTGCTTGGCGGCCTCGATGACGACGTTGACGACATTGGCCGCCAGCAGCGCCGCCGGCAGGGAGATGGCGCCGTCGGACAGGACGCGCGCGGCCCAGGGCGACAGGAGGGCCAGGAGCAGCCCCAGGGCCCCGCCCAGGCCGGCGAAGGCCGCCGAGGCGGCGAAGGGCGACTCGATGCGCCCCCGGGCCCGGGCCTTGGCGAAGTGGGGCCACATGGCCACCCCGGTCACGGCCACGGTCTGGGTGAGCAGGTTGAACAGCTGCGCCGCCAGGTTGTACTGCGCCAGGGAGCCGTCCTCGCCCAGGTGGGACAGCAGGAGGCGGTCGGTCTGGAAGGCGATGGGGATGACCAGGGACTGGACGAGCTGGGGTCCGGCGGTGTCGATAATCCTCACCCCGCGCACGGCCCGCAGCCGGGGCACGTCCCGCATGGCGTCGGCCAGCAGGGGCCGGGTGGCGCGCCAGGCGACGACGATGCAGATGAGCGAGACGAGGGTGTTGGCCAGGTAGGACATGACCGGCACGGCGTTGCCGGCGTCGAGGCGGGCGACGACGGCGGCCAGCAGCATGCAGGTCAGGGCCGGGGAGACGACGCCGGTGCTGATGACCTGCGTGGCCGAGCGGCCCATGCCGACGATGACGCGCTGGCCCACGCTCAGGGGCAGGGCGGCGGCGTACACGAGCAGGCAGAGCGTGGCCGTGGTCCCGCCGCCGTCCATGAGGTCCTCCCCCAGAAGGGTCGGCCACGCCCCCAGCAGACCCAGGACGACGCCGGTGGTGGCGATGACCAGGGACGAGATGAGCAGCACACGCACGGCGGTTGTTAGGGTGCGCCTCACGACCGCGTCCCGCGGTAGGTCCTCAGAGCCGGCAACTGTGTTGAGAATCACAGCCCCAATCCCCAGGTCTGTGAAGGGCATGAGGGAGGGGAAGGTCGCCAGAAGCCCGTTCTGGGCATAGGCTCCTGTGCCGAAATGGCCGATGATTATTCGGGTATTGATGAGCCCGAAGACGCCCGCCACCCCCATGACGAGGACCTTGGACAGGGCCGTGCGCTGCACTGATGCCCAGGCGCCCGAACGGCTTGACGGCGCTGCGGGGGTCCGAGGCATGCGAGGGCCTCCTTGTCTGATGAGGGGTGCTTCCGGTCCTCGCAAGCGACTCCGACGGCGACAGGGGTGAACCCCCTCACGTGGTTTCCACTCGCAAGCGGGATCACGGTACCATTACGCAATCACCGCCTTCCCCGGGCGACCCTACCCACCCGCGTTCTTGTTTATGGAGGAACCTTGTCCGCGACCTCGGTAGCCCCCCGAGGGGCCAGCCTGCGTTCCACCGCGCCCCGGCGGTCCAAGCGCCGTGGAGAGCCCACCCGTCACCCGTCCCTCGACGCCCGCGGCTTCGCCTCGTGGCCCGTCATGCGCCGCGACCAGGTGCTGTGGATCACCTTCGGAGACATTGCGGCGGTCGTCGCCGGCTCCCTGGTCGCCGGCGTGTGGAGTCCGACCTGCGCCGCGCTGACCGCGGGAGTCGGGGCCTGCGCCGTCGCCCTGGCCTGGCTGCTGGGCGCCGGCCGCGTCGACGTCATCGACCAGGCCCGCTCCGGCTGGCGCCCCGTGCTGGGCGCCGGCGCCATCGCCGCCCTGGCGGCCCTCGTCCTCAAGGACGGCGTCCTGCCCGACGCCGGCGCGCAGGTCGTGCTCATCCCGCTGGCCCTGGTCACCGGCCTGTCCCTGACCAACCGCTGCGCGGCCGCCTCCTGGCTGCGCCGTCGCCGCCTGGACGGCCACGGCCTGCGCCGCACCCTCATCATTATGGGCTCGGGCGCCGAGCTGCTCCTGCGCCAGCTGCGCCGCCACCCGGGCGACGGCTTCCTCATCGTGGGCTACCTCTCCTCCGCCTCGTGCCGCAGCGGCGCCGCCCCCATCGGCGACGCCCCCGCCCTGCGCCGCACCATCCTGGCCGAGCACATCGACACGGTCATGACCGTGGGCGCCGTCGAGCCCGACGCCATCGTCACCGTCATGCGGGCCATGGAGTCCACGGGCGCGCGCTTCGTCGTGGCCCCCGGCCTGCAGGACGTCGTCCCCGGCCGCATGCGCGGCCTGCCGGTCACCAACGGGTGGAGCGGCCTCATCGACGTGCAGCTGCGCCACATGCGGGTGCGCTCCAAGGACGTCTTCGACCGCGTCGCCGGCTCCCTGCTGCTGGCCCTGGCCTCCCCCCTGCTGCTCCTGGCCGTCCTGGCCGTGCGCCTGGACTCCTCCGGCCCGGCCTTCTACACCCAGGTGCGCGTGGGCGAGCGGGGGCGCCACTTCACCATGATCAAGCTGCGCTCGATGTACATCGACGCCGACGCCCGCCGCGAGGCCGTCGTGGCCGCCGGGGGCGACGCCGGCAACGAGATCCTGTTCAAGGACCGCAACGACCCGCGCATCACCCGGGTCGGGCGCCTGCTGCGCCGCACCTCCCTGGACGAGCTGCCCCAGCTGGTCAATGTGGTGCGCGGCGAGATGAGCCTGGTCGGCCCGCGCCCGGCCCTGCCGCAGGAGGTCGCCGAGTACGACGACGAGGCGCTGCGCCGGCTGCTGGTCAAGCCCGGCCTGACGGGCCTGTGGCAGGTCTCGGGCCGCTCGGACCTGTCCTGGGACTCCACGGTGGCCCTGGACCGCCACTACGTGGAGAACCGGGGCGCCGCCCTGGACGCCGAGGTCCTGGCCAGGACGCTGCGCGCCGTCCTGGGCGGGAAGGGCGCCTACTGATGCTCACCGGCTACGTCCCGGGCGGCTTCGACATGCTCCACATCGGGCACCTCAACATCCTCACCGCGGCCGCGGCCCGGTGCGAGAGGCTCATCGTGGGCGTGGCCACCGACGAGTCCCTGGAGCGGATGAAGGGGCGCCGGCCCATCGTCCCCCACGCCGAGCGCATGGCGCTGGTCGGGGCGCTGCGCATGGTCGACGCCATCGTGCCGGACGTCGACCAGGACAAGCGCCTGGCCTGGCGCCGCTTCCCCTTCGACGTCCTGTTCAAGGGCACGGACTGGCGGGGCACCGACAAGGGCCGCCTGCTGGAGGAGCAGATGGCCGAGGTCGGCGCCCGGGTCGTCTACCTGCCCTACACGCCCACCACCTCGTCGACGATGCTGCGCCGCGTCCTGGCCCAGGAGGTCGCGGCCCGCACGCCGGTGCCCGGAGCCTGAGATGCGCCCGCCCGCCCTGCGCGCGATCCTGCGACGGCCCCCCCGCCGCGTCGCGCGCAGGCTGTCGGCGGCGGCGGCGGCGCTGTCCGTCCTCGCCCTGGCCCTGGCGGCCTGGGCCTACGAGGGCATCCCCCAGGCGGAGGTCGACCTCAACGACGGCGCCGTGTGGGTGACCTCCACCGACCAGCACCTCGTGGCCCGCCTCAACACCCGCTCCCGGCAGATCGACGGCGAGATCCGCACCACCTCGGCGAGCTTCGACGTCACCCAGTCCGGGCAGAACGTCCTGGTGCCCGACACCGCCGCCTCCTCCGTGGCCTCCGTCGACCCGACCACCGTCACCCTGTCCCAGTCCGCCCAGCTGACCAGCGGCGCCGTCGTCGCCCAGGGGGCGGACCGGGTCATCGCCGTCAACGCCGCCGAGGGCACGGTGCGGGCCGCCGCCGTGCCCGCCGTCGCCTCCCTGCCGGCCGCCGCCCCCCTGCTGGCCAATATGCCCGGGGCGGTCGCCGTCGTGGGCGTGGACGGGTCCGTCCACGCGGCCTCCCCCGCCAACGGCGCCATCGTCACCGTCCCCGTGGACGGGCAGGGGTGGGCCGAGCCCGTCACGCGCCCGGGCCGGCTGAGCGCCGGCACCGACGTCGCCGTCACCGCCGTCGGGCGCGACACAGTGGTCCTCGAGCGCGGCACCGGGACAGTCCACCTGCCCGGCGGCACGGACGTCGACCTGGGCGAGCCCGGCCTGGCCCTCCAGCAGCCCGGGCCCGAGTCCGACTCCGTCCTGCTGGCCTCGCGCACCGCGCTCATCACGGTGGGCCTGGACGACGGGCGCGTGACCTCCGTGCCCGCCTCCGAGGGGACCCCCGCCCCCGGCGTCGCCGCCCAGCCGGTGCGCCTGGGCGGCTGCGCCTACGCCGCCTGGTCGGGCTCGGGCCAGTACGTGCGCCAGTGCGGCTCGGAGCGCACCACCGTCCACGACGACGCCCTGGGCTCGGCCGGCGCCCCGGTCTTCCGCGTCAACCGCGACGCCATTGTCATTAACGACGTCGTCACCGGCGGCGTGTGGCTGCCCGACGAGCAGCTCGTGCTGGTCGAGGACTGGACCGACGTGACCAGCCAGACCGACGAGGACTCCGACACCGAGGACGACTCCGCCCGGACCTCCGACTCCCAGTCCCAGCCCGAGCGCACCGACGAGAACCACGCCCCCGAGGCCGTCGACGACGCCTTCGGGGTGCGCCCGGGCCGCTCCACGGTGCTGCCCGTCCTGGCCAACGACTCCGACCCCGACGGCGACGTCCTCACCGCCGCCCCGGTGGGCCGGCCCTCCAACGCCGCCGTCGCCGTGGCGCAGGACGGGCTCGCGCTGCGCCTGGACGTGCCCGACGACGCCGCCGGGACCATCTCCGTGCCCTACACGGCCGACGACGGGCGGGGGCTGTCCGACTCGGCGACGGCGACCGTCGAGGTCCACCCCTGGGAGGTCAACTCCGCCCCCGAGCAGCTGATGACCCCGACCGTGACCGTCTCGGGCACCGCCTCCGCCTCCCTGTCCGTCCTGGGCAGCTGGCAGGACCCCGACGGGGACACCGCCTACCTGGTCTCCGCCCAGGGCGAGGGCCTGGACGTGCGCACCACGAACGAGGGGGTCGTCACCGTGCGCGACCTGCAGGGCGCCCCGGGGACGCGCGAGCTGACCGTCGTCGTCTCCGACGGGCGCCAGACCGCCTCGGGGACCGTCACCGTCGACGTCCGCGCCGCCGACGCGCAGACGCCGGTGGCCAATGCGGACCACGTGCGCGTCGTCGCCGGCTCCCAGACGGTCGTCTCCCCCCTGGACAACGACTCCTCGCCCTCGGGCGAGGCCCTCAGCCTGGCGGCGATCGAGCAGACCCCGGAGGGGACGAGCGCGACCCTCGACCGCCGGGCGGGCACCTTCACCTTCTCCGCCGAGGCCGCCGGCACCTACTACCTCGACTACGACGTGGCCGCCGGCGCCGCCGTGGCCAAGGGCATTGTGCGCGTCGACGTCGTCGAGCCGGCGGAGGCCTCGGTGCCGCCGGTCACCGAGAACGACACCGCCCTGCTGCGCGAGGGCGGCGCGGTGACGATCGCGCCGCTGAGCAACGACTTCGACCCCACCGGCGGCATCCTCGTCCTGCAGTCGGCCACCGCGCCGGCCGAGTCGGGCGTGAGCGTGACGGTGGTGGACCACTCCCTGCTGCAGATCACCTCCGCCGGGCCCCTGTCGCAGGGCCTGGACATCGAGTACACGGTCTCCAACGGCGAGCCGACGTCGATCGGCCGGGTCACCGTCGTGCCCGTCTCCGCCGGGCAGGTGCAGGTCCCGGTGGCGGGCCCGGACACCGCCGTCGTGCGCGTGGGCGACGTCGTGACCGTGCCCGTCCTCGACAACGACACCTCCCCCTCCGGCCTGACCCTGTCCGTGGGGCAGGACCTGGAGACGGTGGGCGGGTCCCTGGGCACGGCCTGGGTCAGCGAGGACTCGGTGCGCTTCAAGGCCGGGGAGACCCCCGGCCGGACCACCCTGTCCTACACGGCGGTCGACTCCGAGGGGCAGACCTCCTCCGCCCCCATCGAGATCGAGGTGCGCGCCCGCGACGACGAGGCCAATTCCGCCCCCGTGCCCAGGCCCCTGGAGGCCAGCACGGTGGGCGGCTCCCCGGTGACGATCCGGGTGCCCCTGGAGGGCGCCGACCCCGACGGCGACTCGGTGAGCCTGGTGGGCCTGGGCCAGGCGCCGCCGGCCCACGGCACCGTCACCTCCGACGGCGCCCGCCTCGTCTACACGCCCACGGGCGCGGCGACGGGCACGGACACCTTCACCTACACCGTCCAGGACCGCTTCGGGGCCCAGGCGACCGGCACCGTCCGCGTGGGCGTGGCCCCGGCCCCGACGACCAACGCCGCCCCGGTGGCCACCGACGACCTCGTCACGGCCCAGCCGGGGCGGACCGTGGCCGCGGAGGTGCTGGCCAACGACCTGGACGCGGACGGGGACGCGCTGTCCCTGGTGGGCACGCCGACCTGCGACGACGACGCCCTCACGCTGTCGGTGCGCGCCAACCGCGTCATGGCGGTCCTGCCCCAGACCGAGGGGCTGTACACGGTGCACTACACGGTCACCGACTCCCGGGGCGGCACGGACGTGGGCACCCTGACCATCCGGGTGACGGCGCAGGCCCCGCCGGTCAGCCCCGTGGGCGTGGACGACCACGTGACGGTCGACCAGGTGGCCGCGGACGGCACGGTCACGGTGCCGGTCCTGGACAACGACAAGGACGCCGACGGCTCCCCCTGGGACCTGACCGTCACCGCCGACGACCCGCGCGCCCAGGTGACGGACCAGTCGATCCGCGCCACGATCGGCGAGGAGCAGTACCTGGTGCTGTACACGGTCACCGACGTCGACGGGCGCACCGGCAGCGCCGTCGTCGTCGTGCCGGCCCGCAGCGAGCTGCGCCCGCGGGTCGACTCCTCCCAGGTGCCCGTGCGCATCCCCGCGGGGCAGACCAGCGAGGTCGAGCTGTCCAGCTACGTCCTCACGCGCGCCGGCACGACCCCGGTGGTCGCCGACGCCTCGACGCTCAACGCCGGCACCGGGCTCGACTCCGTCCGGGCGGGCGACTCGGGCCGGAGCCTGTCGGCGACCCCGACCGCGGGGTTCACGGGCCAGAGCTCGATTACGCTCGCCGTGGCCGACGGCACCGGCTCCGACGCGCTCAGCTCGACGATCACCCTGCCGGTCCTGGTGGTCTCCACGACGAATACCCCTCCCGTGATCACCCCCACGGAGGTGACGGTCGCCCCCGGCGAGCCGGCCGTGACCGCGGACCTGGCCGCCATGACCCGCGACGCCGACTCCGACCCCCTCGTCTTCACCGCCGGGGCCGCCCCGGAGGGCTTCAGCACCTCGGTGTCGGGCTCGACCCTGTCCGTCAGCGCCGCCGACGACGCCGTGCCCGGCACCGCGGGCTCGCTGGAGGTGCGCGTGGAGGACGGCACCAACGCGGCGGTCACGGCGACCCTGCCCCTGCGGGTGGTCGCCTCCACCCGCCCCCGCATGACGGCCGCCCCGACGACCCTCGTCTCCGACGGCTCCCCCGTGAGCGTGGACGTGGCGACGCTGGTGACCAACCCCTTCCCGGGCCGGCCCATTACCCTGAGCCGGGAGCCGCAGGTGACCTCGGGGGCGGGGAGCGTCACCGCCGCCGGCACGACCCTGACCATCGCCCCCGAGTCCGGCTTCACCGGGCGCCTGGTGGTCTCCTACGAGGCCCTCGACGCCACCGGCAGCGCCTCGCGCGCCGTCGTGGGCACGGTGACGGTGACCGTGGCCTCCCCGCCCGACGCCCCCACCGGGGTGCGCGCCGCGCCCTCGGGGGCCTCGGCCATGGCCGTGTCCTGGAGCCCGGGGGCCGACCACGGCTCCCCCATCACCTCCTACATCGTGACCGAGACCGGCGGCGCCGGGACCTGGACCTGCACGGCCTCCCCCTGCCGGGCCGACGGGCTGGCGACGGGCGGGACCTACTCCTTCCGGGTCGTGGCCGTCAACGGGGCGGGCCGCTCGGCGCCCTCGGCGCCCTCGGCGCCCACGGCGCTGGAGGCGACCCCGGACGCCCCCGTCGTGACCCCGGACCCGAACGGGCGGGCCCGGGCGACGTGGAGCGCGGTGTCGGTGGAGGGGGCGACCGTCACCTACGAGGCCCAGCTGCTCAGGGACGGGCAGACGGTGAACTCCTACACGGGGCCGGCGACCGAGGCGTCCTTCGGCAATGCGCAGCCCGGCGGCTACACGGTGCGCGTGCGCGCCCTCGTCGAGGGCGGCGGGGCCTCGCCGTGGAGCACGGCGGGCCTGAACGTATTCGGCGCCCCCGGCGCCCCCGGCACGCCGTCGATCCAGTACGACGGCTCCGCCCTGCGCATCAGCTGGAGCCCCGCCCCCGCCAACGGCGCCGCGGTCACCTACGCCGTGTCCGTGACCGGCGCGATCAGCCGCAGCCAGACCACCTCCGACACCTCCCTGACCGTGCCGGCGGGGGGCCTGGGCCCGGGCAGTCACTCCGTGTCGGTGACGGTCACCCCCTCCAACGCGGCGGGCAGCGGGACGGCCTCGTCCGGCTCCCACGAATTCACCGTCACCGGCAAGCCCCTGCCGCCCTCCACGCCCGGGGCCGAGGCCACCGGCGTCAACGGCCAGATCAAGGTGACGAGCCGCTCGACGCCGGTGGGCGGCAACGGCTGGTCCGCGGACGACCTCGACATCGAGTACCGGGTCGTCTCCGGCGGGGACGTGGTGCAGGACTGGACCTCGGAGAGGACCTTCTCCGGCCTGACCGACGGCGCGCCCTACACGGTGCAGGCCCGCGCCGTGGACGAGGACGAGGACGACACCGCCTCCGACCTGGTCTCCTCCGGGACCGTGACGCCCTACGGCCCGCCCTCGGAGCCCAGCGTCAGCTGCTCCGCGCAGGGCGGGGGCGTCAGCTGCACCTGGACGGCCGGGGCCACCGGCGGACGGCCCACCACCTACCAGGGCGACACCTCGCGCAATGAGCACGCCCCGCAGGTCGAGGCCTCGGGCACGAGGTCCTTCTCCCCGGGCGCCGGGAACAAGGTCACCTGGTGCGTGCGGGCGCGCAACGACGCCGGGCAGACCTCGGACTGGGAGTGCTCCAGCGCGACCGCCGGGCCCCGCGTCGCCGTCGGCACCGAGAAGAGCTTCCCGATCATCACCGACATCGACGAGGCCCCCGAGGCCCGCTGCACCCCGCAGGACGTCGACGACACCGGCTGGTCGCCCTCCGTCTGCCGCCGCCTGGTCATCGACGCCTCCGGCTTCAACCCGGACTCCACCGTGCAGTGCGGCTACCGGTACTCCGAGCCGGGGGGCGGCTCCTGGTACGAGGAGTCCTTCACGGTGGACTCCGACGGCGCCGCCCGCCACCGCTTCCCGCACCGGGTCGACGCCGGCCGCGTACCGCCGTCGTACTCGATCACCTGCACGCAGCAATAGGCTGTTGCACGGCGCGCCGGCCCCCCATCCGGCCCTCGCCCACCCGTCCCGCGGCCCCGAGCCGTCCCAACGACCGGAAGGACCATCCGCCATGGCTCTGACCGAGGAGCACGCGACCTGGTTCGCCAAGACCTTCACCATGATCGTCGAGAACGTCGCCAAGGCGCTGCTGGGCAAGGAGGAGGTCATCCGCCTGGCGCTGACGGCCATGCTGGCCGAGGGGCATCTGCTGCTGGAGGACGCGCCGGGCACCGGTAAGACGGCGCTGGCCCGGGCGCTGGCGGCCAGCGTGCAGGGCACGCACTCGCGCATCCAGTTCACCCCGGACCTGCTGCCCAGCGACATCACCGGGGTGACCGTGTTCGACCAGAAGACCGGATCCTGGGAGTTCCACCCCGGACCCGTCTTCGCCTCCGTGGTTCTGGCCGATGAGATCAACCGGGCCAGTCCCAAGACCCAGTCGGCGCTGCTGGAGGTCATGGAGGAGTCCAAGGTGACCGTCGACGGCGTGCGCCACGAGGCGGGGCGCCCCTTCATGGTCATCGCCACCCAGAACCCGGTGGAGCAGGCCGGCACCTACCGCCTGCCCGAGGCCCAGCTCGACCGCTTCCTCATGAAGACATCCGTGGGCTACCCGGACCGCGCCGCCCTGACCCGGATACTGGGCGGCTCGGCCAAGCCGGACCGCTCGGCCGGCCTGTCCGCCGTCATCACCTCCGACGCCGTGTCCTCCATGGCGGGGCTCGCCGCCGGCAACCACGTGGAGGCCTCGGTGCTGGACTACATCGGCGCCCTGGTCGAGGCCACCCGCGACTCCCCCGACACGCGCCTGGGGGTGTCCACCCGCGGCGCCATCGCCATGACCCGGGCGGTGCGGGTGTGGGCGGCCGCGCAGGGGCGCACCTACGTCCTGCCCGACGACGTCAAGGAGCTCGCCGAGGTGGTCTGGGCCCACCGCCTGGTCATGGACCCCGACGCCGAGTTCACCGGCGCCACCGCCCGCGGCGTCATCACCCGCGCCCTGGCCGACGTGCAGGCCCCCGTGGCCCGGGCCCGGGACGACCGGGCCGCGTCCTCATGACCGCCGACCCGATCGGCACGACGGGCACGGCCGACTCGCCAGGGTCGCCCGGCACGGCTGGTTCGTCCGGCACGGCCGATCGGCCCGCCCCGGCCACCGGCACCGCCCGGAGCATCTCGCTGCGCCGCCCCCTCCTGCGCGCCGTCGAGCTGCTCGCCTCCGCGGCGCGCCGGCGGGCGCCGGACCTGGTGCGCCGGGCGCGCGACCGGCTGTCGGTGGTGACCCGCACCGGATGGCTCTGCCTGGTCCTGCTCGCCCTGTCCGCGTGGGCGGCCGCCCGCCTGGGCTGGCAGGAGGCCCGCGCGGGGGCCGGGGTCCTCGCCCTCGTCGTCGTCACGGCCGGCCTGTGGCTCATCCCGCGGCGCGCCCACGCGGTGACCCACGAGCTGCTCGAGCCGCGCGTGACCGTGGGCGACGACGCCGTCATCCACGTGCGGGTCGCCAACCCGACCGCCCGCACCCTCCTGCCCGTGCGCATGGAGATGCCGGTGGGCCCCGTCGAGGCCGTCTTCGCCGTGCCCACCCTGGCGCCGGGCGCCGTCGACGAGCGCGGCTTCGTGCTGCCGACCTCCCGGCGCGGCATCGTCACCGTCGGGCCCGTCGTCTCGGTCGCCTCCGACCCGGTGGGGCTGGTGCGCCTGACCCGCGAGCGCACCGAGTCCCAGGAGGTGCACATCCACCCGCGCACCATCCGCCTGGGCTCGGTCCTCAGCGGCCTCATGCGCGACGTCGAGGGCGCCGTCACCCAGGAGCTGTCCAGCTCCGACGTCGCCTTCCACGCCCTGCGCGACTACGTCCCCGGCGACGACCGCCGCAACGTCCACTGGCGCTCCACGGCCCGCACCGGGCGCCTCATGGTGCGCCAGTTCGAGGAGACGCACCGCTCCAGCCTCCTGGTGCTCCTGGACACCCGGGCCGGGGACTACGAGAACGAGGAGGACTTCGAGACGGCCGTGTCCGTGGCCTGCTCGCTGACGCTGGACGCCATCGCCCACGCCCGCGAGGTCGCGCTGGTCACCGAGGAGGAGTCCCTGCCCACGGCCTCGGCGGCCCGGCTGCTGGACGCCTCGTGCGCCATCGAGCCGACCGGCGCCCTGGGCCTGGACGAGCTGGCCCGCCGGGCCACCACCCACCACCCGGAGGCCTCGGTGCTGCTGGTGGTCACCGGGCAGCTGTGCCCGGACGAGGTCCTGGGGCGCGTGCGCACGATCACCCCCTCCGACACCGTCGCGGCGGCCCTGCGCGCCGGGTCGAACCCCTCGGGCCGGCGGGCCGTGGGGTCCCTGGTGCGCTTCGACCTGGACCGGTTGGAGACCCTGCCGCTGGTCATGAGGAGGTTCGCGTGAGCGCCCCGCCCGGCGCCGCGGCGCTCTCCGCGTCCGCAGCCCCCTGCCCCCGGCGGGCGGCGGCGCTCGACCTGACCCTCGTCCTGGGCCTGGAGCTGGTCGCCTGCGCGCTGTTCGTCCCCGCCTTCGGGCCGGCGGTCGGGGCGGGGGCGGCGGCCGG
>ERZ772917.782-NODE-782-length-21126-cov-26.987091_pt1 | contig 21126 bp, 21 predicted proteins | sample MGYA00511187_ERZ772917 | MGnify/ENA primary metagenome ERZ772917 (study PRJEB29015, sample SAMEA2737925) | human oral metagenome | biome: human oral; feature: human-associated habitat; material: dental | place: China | collected 2012 ...
ATAATCATTGCTGCAACCGCCGACCCAACCTCAGCGCGCACATCAGGCGATAATTACGCACAAGAACACGTCACCACCCCAGAGCGACATAACATAGGCTAGAGGTCAGTCGCCCCAGCCTCCGTCGTTGTCGTAGCCGCCCTCATCGCCGCCAAAGTTTCCCTGCTCAGCGGCGGTATCGCTGTCCCAGTCTCCATCCACGGTGTTCACACCTCCACTCCTACTGAGTAGTTGTACCGAAGGGGTACAGCCCTACCAGAGCACCTTGAATAACTGCTTGGTCTCCTTATGCTATCATATGCCCGTTTTTTTTGTCAAGTACATGTCTTTGTATATACCACTAATGCGATCGACGACTGCTACATCAATCACCTTCCCCTCATCAATATACTGCGCCACCATATCCGTAATGCATAAGCCCGCCCATGCAATTACATCGTTTGTCGTGGCAGCACCTTTCGCTCGCAATCTGTGAAATCCGCGTTGAAACTCTTCAATCCTCGGTAACGGTTTACCAGACACAACCGTTCGAGCATATCCGCCGGTTATATTGTTCGCGAAACAATATACCAACGCTTCAATGTACATATTTTTCCAAGTAAATCCATGCGGCGGACGGATATGATTCGCGGCAATGCATATCTCGTATGATTGCTTCATCAATGCGCGGCTATGCGTCGAGCCTGATTCTATCGCGTGAATATACTCATGCAGCACAACGGTAACAACATTTGCTAGAGCGCTTTGGCGGTACTCAATATACGGGCGCAGCAAGATAAAGTCGGTACCGCTAATCCGATGCCCAATCACTCCCGTATCGGGGATATTCGGTAATATATAGACTGTAAGCGTGGTATGCAAATCAAATGTCGAAGCGAGAAAGGTCTTAATATTCATAAGCAATTCATTAGTACGCGCGAAATCATACGCCTGGAGTAAATCGCGCCACCTCAGCATGGTTTTTTGCGCATCACGCCAAACGAACGCCTCAAACAGCGGCAGGCACGACAGCGTCCGCTCTGCAATTGTTCGCGCATCATGCGAGCGAATATTACCAGCGTATAATTCTGCCAACAGCTGCCGCGGGTTGGAATTGTGCTGCAAAATATATTTTACATCGTGCAGTGCTTTTCGTTGTTCTTGCGACAACACAGAATGAATTTGCCCTGTATAATACGTTAACGACTTTGCGTCGACCGCCGACGAATCATCCCACCCAGCAACAATCTGCAGCCAATAATAAAAAGCTGCCTGCTTATCAACTGAGAAAACAACATCCATTCTTTTAGTATACGCTAATCTGCGAACTGGCTATTATATAGCTCGGCATAGAAACCATGCTGATCGAGTAACGCTTGGTGCGTACCCTGCTCAATGATATTGCCGTCTTTCACGACTAAAATCAGATCAGCGTCGCGAATCGTACTGAGCCGATGGGCGATAACGAAGCTAGTCTTGCCCTTCATTAGCCGATCCATTGCTTGCTGAATCAGCACTTCGGTGCGCGTATCAACTGAGCTAGTAGCTTCGTCTAAAATCAACATCGGCGTTTTAGCAAGCATCGCCCGCGCAATAGTCAGCAGCTGCTTCTCGCCCTGTGAAATGTTCGTTGCCTCTTCGTCAAGCACCATGTCGTAGCCGCCTGGCAGCGAGCGAACAAAGTGATCAACGTGCGCTTCTTTGGCGGTAGCGATCAGTTCATCGTCGCTAGCGTCCGGACGACCGTAACGCAAATTATCGCGAATCGTGCCACTAAATAGCCATGTATCCTGCAGTACCATACCAAACATCTGCCGCACGTCGCTGCGCTTCATCTGGCGGATATCAACGCCGTCAATTTTAATCGCGCCGCTGTTAATCTCATAAAATCGCATCAGCAAATTTACCAGCGTCGTCTTGCCGGCACCGGTCGGACCAACGATTGCCACACGTTGCCCCGGCTTGACGCGCGCCGATAAGCCCTTGATAACCGGCTCATCTGGATTATAACCAAAGGTGACGTTATCAAATTCCACGCCGCCCTTCACTTTTTCTAGCTTTACCAAATCCCTACCCTCGCGCGCTTCCTCTGGTTCGTCGATAAACTCGAATACTCGCTCTGCCGCCGCAGCCGTTGATTGCAAAACGTTAGCGATATTTGCCGTCTGCTCAATCGGCTGATTAAACTGCCGCATATATTGAATAAACGCCTGAATATCGCCAACCTGCAAGCGACCATTGATCGCCAGCCAACCGCCCAACACTGCCACGCCAACGTAGCCCAAATTTCCAACGAAATTCATAATTGGCCACATCAGCCCCGACAAAAACTGCGATTTCCAAGCGCTTACGTGCAATTGATTATTAATGGCTGTAAACTTTGCGAGCGACCGCGCTTGCCCGTTAAACACACGCATGACTTGGTGTCCAGCATACATTTCCTCAATATGCCCATTCAATTCACCCAACTCAGTTTGCTGACGAGTAAATTGTACCTGCGATTTTTTCGCAATTAGCAGTACAAAACCCATGCTCACTGGCAACACTAGAAGTGCTACTACTGTCATCTGCCAACTAATTGATAGCATCATTGCGACGATACCAGCAATCATTACCACCGCCGACACGATTTGCGACAAACTTTGATTCAGTGTCTGGCTGATTGTATCAACATCGTTCGTGACGCGACTGAGCACCTCACCGTAAGTTTGCTTATCAAAATAGCTGAGTGGCAAACGGTTAATTTTCAACGAAATATCACGCCGCATCTGAAATGTGACTTTTTGCGTTACGTTTGTCATGATCCAGCTTTCGAGATAACGAAGCGCCGCGCTCAACAGATACAGCCCAATAAGCCACAGAACGATTTGGCCAATTGCGTCAAAGTGGAATGCAGGCTTTTTCGTCATATCAAGCGCGCGGATCGTGTCAAGCTGACCGGCTGGGATTTTGCTTTCAATCTCCGATTTGTTCGGCAATTTGTTTAATATATCGCCGCCTGTTGTGCCGCTTGGCAGCTTTGTGCTCACCGGCAGTTTTTTCGTGATTGTATCGTATGCTTTGATACTAACGTAATCTTTCACAATTTGGTTAGTTGCCTCACCGAGGATTTTCGGGCTGACAATCGCAAAAATCGTACTGCCAACCGCAAGCACCGCGACCGCCAGCAACTGCCAACGAAACGCCGCCAAATAACATACTAATTTTTTCATCGTACCGCGAAAGTTTTTAGCTTTTTCGCCCGCACCCATGCCGCCCATCGGTCCACCCTGGCGCACGCGCGGCCGTTTTTTGAAGTCTTGCTTATCGCTCATCGCGCTACTCCTTTCTGCTGCCTAGTGGATCGCGCAGTCATTTTTTTCGACGCTGATGACACAGTCGTATTAGCCGCTAGCTGCGTAAGCTCCTCATCAGACAACTGCGACGCGGCAATCTCTTGATATACACAGCACGACTGCATCAATTCAGTATGCGTGCCTTGCCCGACGATTTTTCCCTCGTCGAGTACGATGATTTTATCAGCATTCATAATTGTGTTGATGCGCTGCGCCACGATCAGCATAGTCTTATGTTTCATCTCCTTGGCAAGCGCGCGCCGCAACCTCGCGTCAGTCTTAAAGTCTAGCGCCGAAAACGAATCGTCGAAAATATAAATCTGTGCCTGCGTTGCCAGCGCACGCGCAATTGATAACCGCTGACGCTGTCCGCCCGATACATTGCTACCACCCTGCGCAATACTACTATCGTACGCACTGTCAAGTTCATTAATAAATTCTGCCGCCTGGGCAACCTGCGCCGCTTTCTCAAGCTCCTTACGCGACGCTCTCTGATTACCGTAAGAAATGTTACTCGCGACCGTACCGCTGAACAGTACGCCTTTTTGCGGCACATAGCCGATGCGTGAGGTCAGCTCACTGAGCATGACATTACGAATATCAACACCGTCAAGCAGAATCTGCCCAGCGCTCACGTCATAGAACCGCGGGATTAAATTAATGAGGGTTGATTTACCGCTGCCCGTACTGCCGATGAACGCCGTTGTCTGCCCTGGTTCAGCAGTAAAGTTAATGCCCGACAGTACTGGTAAATCCGCACCCGGGTAACTAAACGTCACGTCACGAAATTCAATTTTTCCCACGCCATCCGCCGGAAGATGATTCGGCTGTTTCGGATCAGTAATTGACGGCTGCGTATTCAAAATCTCGCTGACGCGCCGCACCGACACCGCCGCACGCGGCACCATAATGAACACCATCGAAATCATCAAAAATGAAATAATCACCTGCATTGCGTATTGCAAAAACGCCATCATATTGCCAATTTCTAGCGTCCCCGCATCAACAAGCCGCGCACCAAACCAAACCACTGCAATGCTTGTAAGGTTCATAACTAGCATCATCACCGGATCAAGTACCATCATCAGGCGATTCACGAACAAATTTAGTCCGTTCAACTCATTATTCACGCGCTGAAATTTCGTTTGCTCAATTTTTTCATTGTGGAACGCCCGCACAACCCGCAAACCCGTTAAGTTTTCGCGCGTTACTAGATTCAGTTTATCAACCAGCTGCTGTAATTTCTTGAATCGCGGAACCGCCACAGCGAAGAGTATAACAATTATAATCAACAGCACCGACACTGCCGATGCGATGATCCACGTCAAATTTGGCGCATTTTCTAACGCTTTCTGAATACCACCAACCGCCATCAGCGGCGCCATCAGCGCAAAACGCAGCAACATCATCAATGTCATCTGAATTTGCTGAATATCGTTCGTTGAGCGCGTAATAAGCGACGCGGTAGAGAACTGATTAAAATCCGCAATCGCGAAACTCTCAATCTGCGCAAACACCCGCCGGCGTACATCTCGCGCTAATCCTGTAGCAATCCGCGCCGCAAAGAATACGCTTGCAATCGTGCAAACGCCGCCGATCAGCGCAACGACGATCATCATGCGGCCATCCGCCCAAATCGAATCAAGATTTTGCAAAATAATCCCCTTGTTGACGATATTCGCTGAATAATCCGGCAAGCGCAGCGACATCATCACTGCGACATACGTGAATACCACCAGCGCAACAAACGCCGCAACGTACGGTTTACATAATTTCAAAATCGGTTTCATAGATGTTCTTCCCGTTAATCCAGTTACTATTTTACACCATTTTTGTGAGATCAAGATTTACATGAACCTCAACCAATAGACATTTCTAGCCTTCTGCGCGCTATCGCGGTATAATTTAGTTATGAAAGGCTTTGATTGGCGGCGGGGGCTGTTATCGCTCACTGGACTAAAACGCCTTATCCGGCAGCCGCGGTACGTCGTGCTCAGTTTTGCTGTTGCATTTCTATTTTCGATCGTCATTTACGGGCTGATTCATATCAATTTCTACGGATCACTTTTTCTATCTTCGCTGCCAATTGTCGATAAGCTTGCCCTTATCGGACAGCTTATTGCCACATTAGCCCGCGACGCATTTACGACAAGCACCGGTTTTCTCATTATTCTTATTTCACTTTTGCAGGGTGTCGCCATTGCCGCCATCGTGTTCGACGTCAAACATAACCGCGCAAACAACAAGCAGCTTGCGTCGCGCCAAACCGCAACGAGCGGTATTGCTGCCGTGGCCGCCGCACTTGGACTCGGCTGCGTTCCCTGCGGTACGTCGCTTATTTTACCGATCGTGACCTTGTTCTTTTCTGGCGCTGCCGCCACAACTGCCGCGCATATTGCCAACAGCCTCGTACTGGTCGTCGCGCTTTGTTTGAGTATATGGTCGCTTGCGAGGTCGGGTTATATCGTTTATATTCATACGGAATTAACACAGCAAAAGGAGTCTCATGCGTAATAATCGTGGTATTGCACCAATTAACATCGTTCTTAGCATTGTCGCCGCTGGTATTGTCGCGTTATTTGTATATAATATAGCGAACCGTCCACCTAACCAGCATGTCGGCGACAGCAAGCCATGGGTGCAGCATATGTCGCGCGGCAATGCGGACACAAAAAACGTTTTTATTGACTATACCGATTATTTTTGCTCGTACTGCGCTCAGGTTGAAGCGGCAACATCGCAGCATGAATTTAACAATACATACATCAAACCTGGCAAACTACGCTATGAGCACCGCGTCATCACTGTGCTTAAAAGCATGGTACCCAACAGCGAACAAGGCGCTGAAGCCGCCTACTGTGCTGCCGACCAAAATAAGTATTGGGAGTACACACACGACATCGTACCGCGCATCAAATCCGACTACTTTGACAAAGGTATCGGCGTAAAAAATGTCGCTGTGCCGAAAGAAATTCCGAAGTTACCGCTCAGCTATTTCACTGAATCGGCAAAATCAGCTAAGTTAGATGTTACCGCATTTAGCGATTGCATGACACGCGAAAAGCATAAGTCCGAAATTGAGGCTAACACCAAACGAGCGCTGACGCTCGGCGTGTCGGGTCTACCATACATAGTAGTCAACAACTACACGACGAGTGGTTTCGCCGGCGGATACAACGGACTGCAAACGATTCTAAAAGCAGGCGGCGTCAATCCATAGTAGACTGCGGATATATTACCGCAAGCGATTGCTCAACGCGTAAACGCGCCGGGTGAGTCCGCAGCCATTCGTTAACCGCCCGCGCAGCACCTGGCAGCGCTTCGTTTGCATAATCATCAACGACAATCACTGCGCCATCCGCCAGTTTATCCTCAATAAGCCGCAGCGGCGTGATAATCGACTCGTAATAATCGCCGTCCAAAAACGCGAAGCTGATTGACGCCGGTACATCGCTTGAGTGTAAATCACGGAACCACCCCTTATGAATGTGCGGCAATGGCACGCCGGCTTTTTTGAAATTCGTCATAAATTGCTTTTTCGTCGCCAGCAACTCACCCGGGCGAAATTGCTCGCCGACAGGACTAATATCGGGCGTTGTTTTCTCTGGCAAACCAGCAAATGAATCGTAAACATGAAATTGCTTACCGCCCAGCCACCGCGTAATATGAATGCTCGTCGTGCCCGCGTAACAGCCAAATTCAACTACCGCACCCGGCACAACCTGGACGCGCGCCAGCTCGCGCAGGATAATCGCCAGCTCGCGAAGCGTAATTTGTTCGGACAATAGCGTAGCAGCAGCAAGATATCTCTCTAAACTCATGCTTTTATTATACTCGCTGGTCGGGTATACTAAGGAAGGCGTCGGGGTGTGGCGCAGCTTGGTAGCGCGCACCGTTCGGGACGGTGAGGTCGCTGGTTCAAATCCAGTCACCCCGACCAAGTGTAATTCAAACATAAAAAAACGCTAGGCTTCTTGTTACTTAGCGTTTTTAATTATTTGATTAGCTAGCAGCTAAAGCTGTTCAATGATGTTATCAGATGCTGGCGACTCTGTTTTAATATCAATCGTTTTAATCTGTTTCTCTCTGTTGCCGCTAGGACGAGATAATCCTTCTGTTGCAGCTTTCGTGTGGAAATAACAGGCTTTCATTGAAATCACCCCCATCCCCTCAACCAGCAATTGCGCTGAAGCCTGCTCAAGGCACTGTCCAGACTCAGTCATAGCCTCGCACCGATTATTAGGGTGAACTGGCAAATTATAGCTTTTTTCCATTTTCCGTAAACTCCTCTCTTTTATTTACACTTATTTCTCTACCACCAATTACACATCATATCATGCATCGTAATTTGTAGCAATACTCTATTCAATGTTATTGACTAATAAGCATTATTATGCTATATTATTAAACTGTGAAAAATAATTTTGAAGAATCTATACTAAGCTGTGCGGAAAATACAGAAGATACGATGCTAGATGACCAAGCGCTTAGTCAAGTGCTTGAGGAAATTGATAGCATTGAAGAGAGCGACAATAAACACACCGGTAAACGTCCGCTATGTCCGATTCTTAAATTTCTATCAGTAGAAGATGCAGCCGAGATAGGATGCTATTCATGCGAGTTTGGACCGCAAACAGTTGAGAGAGAATCCTCTGAGCTTTCTGTTCCCGTCTTCAACGATATACTAACCGCATATCAAAAACGAGTATACAAAGCGCTGAATCCTCATGCATCGCGCAAAGACATTGAGTCCATCGACCGCCCAGATCGCCACATACTCTTTGAGGAGCAACAACTGTCACCCGACAGGCGTTCATCAATTGCTCAATCTGTTGCGTATTCGTTTTTCGGCAAGGATATCAGTCGCCTTAAAAAATCGATAAAAAGCGGTTCTAACGGCGGCAACATAGAAAAAGCTACTATCCACCCAGATTCAAAAGCAGAACTTGAGAAAATAGAAGCCGAAAGAAATTTGGCAGTTGCGATTCTTGAGGCAATCCCCGCTGCATGGCGCAACAATAACCGAGACCGCGTAAATAGGCAAATAGATCTAGGTTTGGAAGATTCAAGCAAGACAGAGAAAAAAGAAGCAGCAGAGATGGCTCGTCTCATGCATGACATGACGAATTTTGTGTTGACTAGAGATACGCAGATGTCAGCTTCAGACGTCAAAGATTTTATGGAAGGTACGTTTTACTCTCTGCTTCCTCGTGAATATAGCAACCGTGAAATACCTGGATGCGTCCGCGGCATAGCTGGCGAGGTCGCAATTGCAAAAGCATTCAAATCAGCAGGTGATATCTACATTCATGGATCAGCGGAGGAAGACGCCAAAGGGATTGACTTTAAGCTTAATCCAGAATGCGATAGACGAAAGAATCAACCGCAGCATTTTGACCTAAAATGTTACGCAAGTGTACAAGAGGTATCTTTTGTTAGATACGGGTCTCGCCCAGACTCCTACACGCGGTTAATTATTCCTGCATCTATGATAAACCTGGAAACCTTGGAATTATACCCAGCAGCTGAAAAAGATGCTTTCAAATTTCTAAAAATCCGCACTCAAAAGTAGTTGGCTCTAGTTGTTATTATTGATCATTAACTTCAAATACCTTCCGCCGCGCCGCCCGTCCATGCAGTAGTACTACGCGCGTTTTTGCAACCCCCATATGCGCAGCGGCAAGTCGAATTGCCGCTGCATTTGCCCGCCCGTCAATCGCCGGCTCTTTCGTGAAAATCGTTAGGCTGCCGTCGGCGTTTTCAACCACCATATCACCGCGTTTGCTGCCGGGTTTTAGGTAAACGGTAATTCTCATATATTTTCATTATAGCCTGAGAAAACCGTATCAAAAATAAGCATCCTGCGCTGTGCTATCATACATAGCATATATGCGTCGTTCTGCGCAAAACAGTCTTTATCGCCGCAGCTTGTCCCGCTTCATTGGATTGTTGATGTTGCACAACCTGGCAAGCACATAACCGCTGCGCTGCAACTTATCGCTAACATTTGTTTCTTCATGCCGCTCGGCGCGATACTCGGCTACGCCATGACGTTCCGCCTCAAGAAATATCTAAAAAGCCAGCCGCTTGATGCTGAACCTGTGAAAAATAATCTCGCCAACCACTTCCTTGCCGGGTGTATTGACGCGGTAGCGATTATATTCATGGCGTCGGTGAGTGCCATGATACTGCGCGTCTACGCCCCAGCGATTTACCAAACCAGTCCGCAAGCTATTGTGATACTTTGGTGGATAACGTGGGAGTGGATTGTGCCGAAAATTTGCCGCGGCTGGACGTTTGGACGGTATTTAGTTGGTGTAGAAAAGCGAAAAAAAACGTCGGCAACGTAGCAAATAAACAACTTTAGGGCTATCAATACCACGTTACAATCTCGTCCATTTCACGGCGGGTACGCGGGTGTGTTGATTCGTCGGCACGATAACCAAGCGCCAGCATTACTACCGGTAAATCGTTATCGCGGTTGATCAATTTGAAGCTTTCTAGCACAGCGGTTACCTTATCAATTGAAAAACCTTCAATCGCGCACGAATCAATTCCTCGCTCCGCCGCCACCAGCATGACAAACCCAAGCGTGATATATGCCTGGCGTGCCGCCCACTGGTGTAGTCCATCCGGCGTATCGTATACCTTAAAATCAACCTTCGCCCAATGCTTCCAGCCCGCTTTCATCGCTGCCGCCGTTACTGCATTCATGCCTTTTACATCGCGCAGCATGTGTGTCATGTGTCTATCAAACCCGCTTGCGGTTTTCGCAGTAAAAACCAGTATATGGCTCGCATCAAAGCGCGGGCCGTTCACAATACTACTCGTCTTTTTCAGTTGAGCGCGCAGCTTGGCATCCTGCGCCACAATAATATTCCACTGTTCCATGCCATACGAACTCGGCGCTAAGCGCGCTGCTTGCAAAAGCAATTCCATGTCATCCTCTGAAATTTTTTTATTAAGATCAAACTTCTTGCAAGCATGGCGAAATTCCAGCGCCTCACTTATATGTTTCGCAGTAATAGATTTTGTCATAATGTGCTCCTTTCTTTAGTAATTATTGCTTGCTGCTCCGGCGTAAACCGGCGCGATTCTTTCATTTTTTGCAGCGCTTTCTTTTTGGTCCATACGTCAATTGGCGTGCTGCGCAGTTCGTTCATTGCCTGGTCGAAACTAGCCAACGCCGCTTCAGCATACAGCCATGCTATCGCCATTTTGACATAATAACCGTCATGCGTGATAGTTCGCAACTCAGTAAATACACGACTCATATTGTCCGGCGCCAAAAAATTTCTCATCAGCATAATCACGCCATAACGGACGAAAAACTCGCCGTCCTGATGAAGATTTTCGCATGCAAAATTCCACCAAGCATCTGCCCGAAACCGCGCGCGGCGCTCGACAAAAGTGTCAATTTCCGCCCAACTATCAACCAGCGGCAAATAGCAGCGTATCAAATCAATCATCGTTTCGTCATTCATTTTCGTATAATTGATAAGTAAACCGCCGAGCAGCACCTGCTCGTAAACCGTTTGGTCAAGTTCGCGTAAAAATATTCGTATATCAGCAGCGTTCAGCGGCGGCGTTTCATTATTGCCATCACCTCCAGCCGCACCGATTCCATAGCGTGCCAGCTGCTTTGCTAAATGCCGGAGCGCCGGTGTGCGCACGCCGTACACGCGCTTATTTGTATTAACGATTCGTCGCTGAAACGCCGCATATTTTTCGTCGCCGACCGCTAACTGGCGCAAAGTTTGGTCAACTGCAGCGATGTCCATATGATTATTGTAACAGAATGGATAAATACCTCCTCACAATAACCGCCGCGAAAAACACCTATTATTTTAATATAAATCGTAAGATACTATTATTTACAAGCAAGCTGTAAAAACTGCTTATTATTTACGTCTTTGCACAGCAACTTGTTTCTTGAACGCCGCATGCCAATATCGCACAATCCGCCGTTCCACCTCGTGTGTTGACCGTTCAAAATAATTAAGCGGTAGCCATGCAATTTCGTCGCCATCAATGCCTGGTGCATAGTGCCCGCCAGATTGCAACACAGCAAAAACCAATCGTACTTGCCAAAAATTATGTTCCGCCAGATATGCTGGCTGATCAATATCAATAATTTGGTACGAGAATTTGCCGCTTAGACTTACCTCTTCTGCCAATTCTCGCGCTAGCGCTTGGCGGAAATCCTCGCCGTGATCCATGCCGCCGCCCGGTAAATCATAGTGGTGGCGCCCCGTCTCCTTCACGACCAAAATATCACCATTAGTATTCGTAATCAGCGCCTTAAGCGACAACCGATATAAATAGTCTGTCGGGCGCTTCGTTTGATGCGTAATGATTCCGTAGGCAGCACTCATATCACTATATATTACGACTTTTTAAGCTTTCGTACAAACGCGCAAGATTATTTATGATAACGCTGCTATCGTTTGCTTCAACTTTCGAATAAAATCTTTGTCAAACGCACGCTTTTCGTCGTCGCTCATCTCATCACACGTCTTTTTTCGATCGCGCGACTCAAACGCCGCCGCGAGCGGATAATCCGTTCCATTATATGGCTGTTGTAATTTTACCCGATTCAGCACGCCATTATTCACATTATGCACTACCCTGATCTCGCCGCTCGGCGATGCAATCGCGATGCACTGCTTGAAATAACAATCAAGATTTTTCAGCCCCCTCGTTTTCTGCTGCAAATAATCCCAGAATTCCTCGCCAGTCGTTTCTTCCGGCAGTTCTCCGCCCCAACGGCGCAGTGCTACACCCGGCTCGCCGTTCAGTTCTTTAATAAAAAATCCTGTATCATCACCCAAACACATCAATCCGGTTTTTACCGCATATGCCCGCGCTTTAGCAATCGCATTATCTTCAATTGAGTCAATTCCTTCAGGAATTTCCAGTTTTATACCAATATCATCAATACCAAGCACAGTATAATCATCACTCAGGTACAGCTTAAAATCAGCTAATTTTGCTTGGTTACTTGTTGCGATAAGTAATTCCGCTCTACTATTACTATTCTTTTCAGTTTCACACACAGCGCCTACTTCTCCCTCGTAATTTTTATAAAACCACTCTCTCGAATGTATCTCCGTATATTTTCTGTACTATAACAAGAATATACCATACCACATATTCACCTATCACTAGCACAAGCTCATTTACCATAACTCATGGCTGCCTATTAAATTAGCCTGAATATAGTTTCAATTGCCACAACTATACACCCAAACTCGAAAATCTTTCGCCGATTAAGATAGCGTGCAGTGCACTAATTACTCCAGGGATACCGACAGTCTCTAACTCCTTGAGTGTCATAAAACGCAGATTATCCATTTTATCCGGTTCGCAGATACACGGCTTACCCTGCCATGCGGCAATGTTAAAATAAAAATCTATATAGTCAAACTCGCCTTCGTGGCGCTGCATAGCGTGTACTAGCTCAGCATCCGCTTCAATTGCCCGCAGACCAACTTCTTCTGCAAGTTCGCGCACAGCCGCCGCCCGAGCTGATTCACCATCGTCAACGTGTCCAGCTGGCACAGTATACTGACCATCGCGATAACCGGTATTATGCCGACGTATTACTAGATATTTATCACCCTGCTTTATAAGCATGTATACAGCTGCTCGAAAGTTTTTACGTGTCGTCATCCTATTATCTCCTCTTATACGATGAATGCTCCTTAAACCATTATTATCGCAGTCATTAAATACGTCAATCAGTCTTGTTCATGGTATACTGTCTGAAAAATGGATAATCTATTAAAAAATTGCCAAAACTTACGCTGCTAAATCATTATTCATAAACACCCTACCAGCAGTACTACTAGCGTGCTAGCAACTACCAAGCATCTAGCTAATGTATCCACCTTCCAAAAGCTTTCGCGTCATCGGTAATAATTCCAGTTCAAGCGCTTCGTCGCGGCTAAACAATGCAAGATCACGCACAAACACCTCGTCACTGTCCGAAAACTTATCAAGACCTGGCAATCGCGCAGCGAAACAATAAACAGTCGCTTGCACGTCACCGTATGTGATACGTAGTTCATCAACAAACTGCAGGCCATCATCCGTAGACAGTGTATAATTTACCTCTTCTGCAATTTCACGCCGAATCGCTTCATGCGGCGTCTCGCCCACCTCAATGCCGCCACCAATAAACTCCCACATCGTACCGCCCGTGTCAGCGCGGCGGTTTAGTAGGATTTTATCACCATCACGAAATGCGATAAGCGACACGCGAACACATTGTTTTACGTCATTTGCCATCAGTTAGTTATACCATAAAAAATCATACCCGTACAATTGTCTAGAGTTACATTTTAAATAGTCCTATAAGTAACACTGAAAGTGATAAAATGGTTTTCAGTGACCCAATCAAAAAATATTACCGTAGCGATTCAAGGACAAGCCGGCTCATTCCACGAACAAGCAGTGCGCCAGTGGTACGGCGCGCGGGCAACAATCGTGCCGTGCGTAACATTTCGCGACGCATTTGACGCCTACGCTAATGGCGCAGCTGATGCAATTGTAACGGCGGTAGAAAACACGATTTTTGGCAGTATCAACGAAGTGTACCAGCTGATAGAATCATGCGGCGCGCCGATTGTCGGCGAAATGAAACTGGCGATCGACCAAATGCTGATAACACGCCCAGGCGCGAAGCTTACCGGCATCACCGAGGTATACTCGCACCCTGTAGCGCTCGCACAATGCCGATCGTTTTTGAAGCAGCACCTGCCGCACGCGACCTTGATTGAGTTTTTCGATACCGCTGGCGCAGTTGAATTTGTTGCGAGCGAGCATACGCCGCATCGGGCAGCTATTGCCGGGCGGGCAGCGGCTGAATTGTACAACTTGCCGACTGTCGCAGAATCAATCCAAGACGATAAAGACAACATCACGCGCTTTTTAGTATTAGAGGAGACAGACTCACCCGCCGACGCGACGCGCGCATCGCTCGTCGTGACGACAAGCCATCAACCGGGCGCGCTCGTTGAGGTGTTGCAGATTTTCGCTCGCGCTGGCGTTAATCTAAGTAAACTCCAATCTCAGCCGATCGTCGGGCAACCGTGGCAATACAAATTTTTCATCGTTGTTGATTGCGCCGGTGCACAACTCTACCAACTTATTAATGAAATTGAACAAAGCAACCACACAGTGGCAATTCTAGGCGAATACCGAGCGGCGTAATTTACACACCGAAGTTATCGAGTCGCCTGGTAGCTCATATCTAGCAAACTAACGATCTCCTCATTCGCTACCGAACCGTCCAACGCAACGCTTACCCAATGCGTTTTATTCATGTGATAGCCGGGCGCAAAGCCTGGCCGCGTTCGCAAATCGTCGATCAAACTCGGGTCAAGCTTCAGATTCAGCACGTCAACCATCCCCTCACCCGTTAGCCCAACTGCGCTACGCGGCACATCCATCACGATCGCATACCACTTATGATTTTCGTTATGACGGAACACTGCATAATTCGGATACTTCTGCCACAGAAACTCCGGATCATTACGACATTTTATTAATAACAGTCACCGCGTCTTTGCGATAATTGCGCGCAACTGTTTAATCGCATCCGCACGGCGTTCGGTCGTCCAGTATTCATCAGGCGTTAAACCTTTGTCGTCGATAGACGTTTCCGGTAAAAACCGCCCGACGATTTTACCATCGCGCAGCGCCGTAACGTCTGGCACGAAAATCCGCGGGCTGCCGCTGCCGTCTTTTGCTAAATGACCTTTTAATTTATCAACCAGCATTTGGTATATCTCGTCGTTATTCGCACGCGCCTGGCGTATGTCCATATAATAAACTTTTGTCAGCCCTTCAGCTTTTACTGCCTCGTCAATCATTGGCGCTAGTTTTTGGCACCACGGGCATTCTTTGAAGCCTAAAAAGACGAGACCGCTGCCGTGTTCAAAAATTTGCTTAATTTCATCCGGCGATACGTACGTAAAACGGTTATCATCCGCCGCCTGCGAATAGTGCTGCTTAAATTTCGCTGCGTCAGACAGAATAGTCGTTGACTGTTTACGCCTTCTCGCCGATTGATCCGCCTTACGCATACACCACCATGCAGTAAGCGAAGCGGTTGCTAGCACAATCACCGCGATGACCAGCCACTGCTTTCGTGTTTGTGTTTTCGTTTTTTTTGCGCCCCTCATAGCTCGCCCTCCATTTTACTCTCTCATTGTATCACGCGAGCGCGCGTATGCTAAAATGAGGGTAAAATTAGCAGTAACGAGGGCACGTTATGACCACCAAGCGCACACCAACTTCACCCAAAAAAACTACAGCTGTACGAATTTTAAGAAGAATTGGCGTGATCGTTGGCATCATTGCGGCGTGCCTATTTCTGTTGTATGCCGTGCTTATGGGGTACGAGCGCATCTCCCAGTACATCGTATATAAAGAGGCGGAGCAGCTCCTCAACGACCCAATGGGACGAAAAGATTTGCTGGGAATGAAATTTAAATACACCACCGTCAGCCCTCGTACTGACGTCGGATTATTCAGAATGAAGCCGAGACCAGATTACAGCATAACTAATTTTTTCGAGATTGATTCAACAAAGCAAGAGGACAAATTAAGAAAAGACTTAGAACTGACAGTGAAGGATGGCGGCTGGGTAATAACGGAATCTTATAGGATTGACAACTCCACATACGCAATGCGAGCAACGAAACAAAACAATAAAAAAAAGTTATATATTACTATATATATAGACAAAGACACGATTGATAAGTTTTCTGTGATAATCACTATAAGATGCTCAGGAGTAGAACTATGAATAAAAACCTCACTCTATTATTACTAACATTAACCGCAGCAGTCATTACTGCGGTTTTTCATGCGTCAATCGCGCACGGCGAGGCTGAACTCCGCCCTTCTCTATCCGGCAAAAAGCTCCACGCCGTATTGCTTGGCGATTCGTATTCAGCTGGGAATGGCGCGGGAAATTATTACGGACCAGACGAATGCTACCGCAGCGGCAACAACTGGGCGCATATCTATCTGAACTCGCTAGTGGATCGCGGTATTTCGTTAACATTCAATAATAGGGCTTGCAGCGGTGCGGTCACCAGTAATATACTTTCCGATAGGAAATTTGAAAAAGAACTATCGTTTGCAACATTTCCACTGAGCACCCCGAGGGAAACTATACGGCACAGGTTGCAGCGACAGTGCAGCACTAGATTTTCTGATGAAATGTCGGGGGCTCTCAATATACACTCCATACGAATTGGCAGCAACCACAATCTGGGTATGCGGCAAAATGTTTCATATTCTTGTACGAGAACGATAAAAGCGCAAGCGAACTTCGTCGGACCGCAGACTGATCTTGTAATGTTTTCTATTGGCGGAAATGACCTTAAGTTTAAGGATATCGTTGAGTCCTGTTTTGCTCTCTTTGCAAAAGATAGGAATAAATGTGAGAGTGCTATAAATTACGCAAAAGACCATCTATCAGAAGTGAAAATTATCGTAAGAGACGTATTAAAAAGGCTTCGCGCCAACGGTCTCCGCAAAGACGCTAAAATCGTCATCGCTGGATATCCGCTGCTCGCAACCGCGTCTGACTATTCATTTGGCGGCTGGCCGTTCTCGACCGCATACTACGCCGCGTACGAAATTCGCGATCTTGGTCGACGGAGCAACGCTATGCTCGCACAACTAGTCGCTGAAGATAACAAGCTCCACCCCGGTCAAGTCATATTCATCAATGATATTCCGCTTCGCTTTGAGGGGCATGAGCCCGACCCGAGTAGCAAGCACAAAAATCCAAACCGCTGGCTGAATGAGTTTATGGAGCCGAGCACCGATGTTAACGAATGGTATCACCCAAACACGACCGGACACCGTGAGTACGCTAAAGCTGTCTATGCAAAACTGCGAAAAACTGATTTTGAAAAACAGTTCAAGCAAATTGGCGGTACAAGCAGCGATATCGATATAGTGTTTAATATTGATACAACTGGTTCTATGGGATCAAAGATTGACTCGATTAAGACGCATATCTCAATGATTATCGACGATGTTAAAAAGCAAACAAATAGCGCCCGCTTTGCCATCACGTCGTACCGCGACGATCCGGCGCGGACAAACTACCCAAATGATTACCGATCGCGGGTCGACCAGGAGTTCACAAGCGACGCCGCCGTACTGAAAAAATCGCTCGAAAATATTTCGGCAGACGGCGGAGGCGACACACCAGAAACGATGTATTCCGGTATAAAATCGGCGCTTGAGTTACCGTGGCGGCCAGGCGTGAAAAAGATTGTCCTGACCGTCACCGACGCACCCGCGCTCAGCCCCGAGCCGGGCACGAATCTCACCGAAAAAGAGATTAACACGCTCGCGTTTGCCGTCGATCCGGCGCAATTGTACGTGCTTGCCGACGAATATTTAGAACATGACGAAACGATTAAACCACTCGTCGAAAAAAGCGGCGGCGCATTCATTAATGCTGATGACGATAATGTCAATATCGCCGTAACAAACGCCATTCAAACGGCAGCTGCCAAGCCAAATGCTTGGATCAACGGACCGTACGTCGTGAAAGTCGGCGGGACGATCCGAATCGACGGCAGCGGATCATACGCTACAAACGGCGCAATCGTTTCGTACGAATGGGATTTTAACCAAGACGGCGTGTACGATTTGAAAACGACGCAGCCGACGTTCAACCATACATTCACGGCAGAATTCGACGGCGTATTGACATTGCGCGTCACTGATTCAAATGGCAAAACAAATACCGCCACGACGCCGCTTACCGTGTCGGACGACGGCGATTCGACTCCGCGCGAATTCGACAATTGCCCAGACGTTTATAATTATAGCCAGATTGATAGCGATGGCGACGGCATCGGCAATGAATGCGACGACACGCCGTTTCCGTTTTAGTGGAAATTTACCGACGGCGACAGCGCAGGCTACGACGAAACAGGCGGCTACGAAACGCTCGCACTCATCAGCAAGCAAGGCGACCACGTTACCGTGCAGCGAAAATATGTTCGCGCCGACGGCAGCAGCGAAATTCGCGGCAAACCGTACACGACGACGCTTGCAGGAGCAGAGGCAGACGCCGCACATATAAAGACAGGTGAAAAAGAAAAAGTCGCAGACGCCAGCACGTCAACAGACACCCCGAAAGCGAACGAAAAACAAACGAACAAAGACGCTAATAACTCTCGCGCTCGCAGCAGCACAAACACGGCACCAAATTATCTGCTGTATATTTTCGGCGGCATCGCAGTGGTTGTTGCCGGCGCAGCAGTGGTTTGGATCATCAAAGTTTACCGCAAACGCCAGTCTTAGCAATGCTCCCATAGAAAAATCCGCATGTCCAAAATGACTATAACAGCCCTCCATTCTTACCTTAACTATATCTGCGAGCTCAGACTATTATCATTTTCGTTCTTAGCCACGACAGATCAAAACTCTAATCATCCTTAAATATTTTTGTACCGCTCGGAAAGGTATCGCCATAATTATTATCATGCTTATCAATTGTATGGTTTGTATCAATCGTATCCTCAAGAAAATCAAATACATCCTGTCGTGTCGCGAGGTCAATATTAAAATAACTTTGCAAAAATCTACGAACAATAATTTTTGTATCGTTGAGGTAGCCTAATCGACTAAATATCGCGTAATCAGCGTCAGATATATCAAGTACGGCATGTAGGTGAATTTTGTTGCGCCGCTTTTTCAGCCGGTTAATATTATTAAACATATCCTTATCGGTAATACCTATTTTCTTTCTCCAAGCTAGCTTAATCATATTCGTAAAGTTAATTTGTACATTTGCAGGCGGAGCATAGGGGCTATTGATTATTTTTAAATACAATAACCCCTCTACTATTTGAGTTGCTGTAATCGCAAAAGTTTTAAAAGTTTGCGCCAGCAAAACCCGTGATAAAAACTGCTCCTTAATATTCTCATTTAAATATTCCAGATATTGTAGGTTGTAGGCAATGTTACTAATGATCGCATAGTGGTTATTGTTTTTCATCTCGGCAATCGTCTTACCATAAATATTTTGTGAAATATAATCGCGCCAATCTTCAATTCTTCGCCGCGGAAACCACTTGTAGCAACTCAAGCAACCAGAACAGCGAGCGCAAAGAGATTTTACATGCTTATCGCTACTCATACTCACTCCTTATTTTTTGTGTCGCATACCGCCAGTCGTTTACTGGCGCAATGTACGGCATACTTATTTCCGCGAAATGCTGTCGCGCAGCCAGAATTTTGCCCCGCTCGTTCGCGCTCAGGTGCGGGTCGTTGATATCGTTCGAGCCTTTCGTCTCCGCCACAAAATACACTCGCTCGTCACCATCAAATACCACCGCCCAGTCTGGATTATATGACCCGAGCGGCGTCGGGATCGTAAACCAACCCGGCAGCTTTACATAAAACCGGATGTTATTCGCCTGCTCCAGCGCTTTCATAAACTTATACTCCACCTCTGAATCAACCGCCACGTAATCATATATCGTTTTATTTGGTTTCTCGACAGCAATCGCTCCGCTCTTCATCGCCGCATCGTACAGATAAGCTTCAAGCTCATGATTCTCAAACAGGCGCATATCATAACTCTCGCCAGTCTTTTGGTAACTAATTCCATCTACCATCTCCTCTTGCTTAGCACGATTTATCGCCCGTGCTACCTCGTCTATCATCTGCTGTGGATTACGTGCTAATTTACAAAACACACCTGCCTTATCAAGCACGGCAAAAATAACCGCGCGTGTCAGTCCCGTTCGCTTTTCCAGTACGCTCAGAATATCCGGCACATACACCTTCTGGATATTCGCTGCTACACCAGCGCCTGGCGTCTCGTTAACCATAAAGCCATGCTCCGCACCCAACTGCTCAATTCGCACTCTGGTATCAACAATCTGCGGACGGACGACCTCAACCAACGCTAGTTGCTTAGCCGCTTGACGTACTAATTCATCTGCATCAAACGCCACGCGATAAACGGTTTTGTGTTTTATCCGCTCCCATAATTCCTTAAAATCGTCGCTCAAAGCCAGACTTTTTGTCAGCCGTATCTGCCGCCGATCGTCGCGATTCTTAATCCGCCCGCTAAACGAGATTCCCGTTTCCTGTTCAATTTCCGTCTGCAACTTGCGACTAAAATCCGCGTAACTCTCATTGGCAATCACCGTTAGTACATTGACATTATCGTCATAGACTCGCTGCCCCTCGATATTAACCGGCAGGCGCAGTCCTCGCCCGATTTCTTGGCGTTTTTTCATTTGGCTCGACGTTTCGTTAAGCGTACAAATTTGAAATACATTAGGATTATCCCAGCCCTCACGTAGTGCGGAGTGGCTAAAGATAAACCGCAGCGGCTCATTTATATCCAGCAGTCTTTCTTTATCCTTCATGATTAAGGTATATACCGTATCATCGTCCTTCGTCCGTCCACCCTCGCCTTTAGTGTCGCGAGAGTCCTTCCATTGGCCATTCTTATCCGCCGCAAAATAGCCATTGTGCACCTCGCTTGCCGATAAATTGTCCATGACGCCGGCATATTTTGGTTTAGACGAGACTTTGATGTAGGCTTCCTCAAACCACTTAGCAAATTTACCTTTACTGACACCATTCGCCGTATATTCGCGATAATTCATGACTTTATCGATAAAGAATAGGCTGAGCACCTTTACGCCGCTGCCTAGCCGACGCTGTTTATCAAAATGGTCTTCAATCGTCAGTTCAATCTGCCGTTTCAAAATCTCCTCGCACAAGCTCTCGTCTTTCTGCCCGACATACA
>ERZ772917.785-NODE-785-length-21039-cov-16.527068_pt1 | contig 21039 bp, 15 predicted proteins | sample MGYA00511187_ERZ772917 | MGnify/ENA primary metagenome ERZ772917 (study PRJEB29015, sample SAMEA2737925) | human oral metagenome | biome: human oral; feature: human-associated habitat; material: dental | place: China | collected 2012 ...
CGACCTCCGGGTTATGAGCCCGGCGAGCTACCGAACTGCTCCACCCCGCGTCGGCCAGATAACAATAGGCCAACCTCGCTGCCGGCCTCAAGTCTGAGGTACGTGCTTTGCCTCACCTTCAATCGGCTGCGGCCGAGCGGCCCCATTGCCGCGCCCCTCAGATCGCCTCCGGCACAGTCACGCCCCATAAGGGCGCTCGCCGCTTCCAGCGCCTGTTCCTGACCCAAACCTCCTAAAAGCTGCCGGCCGCTGGTGATGCTCCTATGGGCGTCAAGGGGTGGTGAGGCGATAGTGATTAGTGGCGGTAGATGTTGGCGAGGATGGTGCCGAGGCGGGTGCCGCGTTCAAGTTCGCTAATGCGGGCCGGTGAGGTGTTCAGGTCAGTGGCGGCCTGGGCGAGGGTCGGGCCTCGTTGGTGTCGTCGGCCACGTAGGTCGTCGGTAGGCGGGGTGGTCACAAACGAGCAAAATGTCGCGAAATGCGAGGGAGGTTATGCTCGCCGTCTGAAGGAAGGAACCCTCATGACTCAGATCACCGTTGTCATCGGATCCGGATCCATCGGGCAGGCGATCGCCCGCCGCGTCAGCGCCGGACGTCACGTCCTGCTCGCCGATGTGCGACAGGAGAACGCCGACGCCGCGGCGCAGGTGCTCGCCGACGCCGGCTTCAAGACATCCACCGCCGTCGTGGACGTCTCGTCCCGGGAGTCCGTGCGCGCCCTCGTAGAAACGGCGAACGCGCTCGGCGAGATCACCGGCGTTGTCCATGCCGCCGGTGTCTCGGCCAGCCAGGCCTCGATCGAGCAGATTCTTCACGTCGACCTCTACGGCACCGCGCTCGTCCTGGAGGAGTTCGGCCGGGTGATTGCCGCGGGCGGCTCTGCCGTGGTGATCTCCTCCCAGTCCGGCCACCGCCTGCCCTCACTCAGCGCCGAGGCGGACCGCGCTCTCGCGACCACCCCGGTCGACGAACTGCTCTCACTGCCCCTGCTCCAGCCCGGGCAGCTGCGCGACGGCCTGCACGCGTACCAGATTTCCAAACGCGCCAATGTGCTCCGGGTCCAGGCCGAGGCCGTGCGATGGGCCGAGCGCGGGGCGCGGGTCAATGCGATCAGCCCCGGCATCATTATCACCCCGCTCGCCCTCGACGAGCTGAACGGCTCCAACGGTGCCGGGTACCGGCGCATGATCGAGCTCTCCCCGGCCGGCCGTGCCGGGACCCCCGATGAGGTCGGCACCGTGGGCGAACTGCTGATGAGCGACCGCGGCTCGTTCATCACCGGCAGCGACATCCTCATCGACGGCGGCAGCACCGCCTCCCATTTCTACGGGCCCCTCGCAGGCCTCGCACCCACACCCGGCAGCGGGGACGAAGACCGGCCCGGGGAGAAGAGCAGTCGACGCTAGTTCGGGCGTTTGGCGACAATCCGCTCGTAAATGACGTGCCTGGTGTCCCCAACAAGACTTTCTTGGGGACACCAGGCACGACCGGCGCTGCAGCGCAGCGGCCCGCGCGGGCGTCTTACCCGCCCATGCGCTGTTGAGCGTCGATGGCTCTGGTAATGGCGTCGTCGAGCTTGTCCTGCGCCACGCCGTAGGCGGCCCAATCGCCATTCTTCAAAGCGGTGTCCGCTTCGGTCATTGCCGCCTGGGCGTCAGCCAGGGCCGTATCCAGGTCGGTCTTGGGGTCCCCCGTCCCGGCTGAGGCGGAGGCGGCGGCGCTAGGGGTGGGCGTCGGGCTCGGGGCGGTGCCGGCGGCTGCGCTGGGGGCGTCCGTGGGCGCAGTCTCAGCCCCCTGAGCGACCGCGTCGGCGTCAGAGGTGTCGTTCGCGGCTCCAGCGTCGCCGTCGACAACCTGCTCCCCAGTTGTCGCGCCGGAGTCCCCGCCGAAGATCTGGTCGAGCGCCTCTGAGAGCGTGTCCGCGAAACCGACCCTGTCGCCGAAGGCCACCAGTACCTTGCGCAGCAGCGGGTACTGCGTGCCCTGGGATGACTGGACATACACCGGTTGGACATAGAGCAGTCCACCGCCCACAGGCAGGGTCAGCAGGTTGCCCTTGATCACCTGCGAGCCTTGTTGGGAAAGCAGGTTGAGGGCCGGTGAGGCCACTTGGTTGGAGTCGAAGTTGTTCTGCACCTGACCCGGGCCCGCCACGTTCGAGGAACGCGGCAGCTCCAGGAGTCTCAGCTTGCCGTAACCGGGGTTGCGCACCCCCGGTTGGCCCGTGGCCGTCTCGGAGTCCACCGCCAAGAAACCGGTGAGCACATTGCGGTCGGTGTTCCCGCCAATGATGTAGACGCTGGACAGGGAGAAGGAGGCGTTCTCCTGGTCCGGCATCTTCAAGGTGAGGTAGTAGGGGGCCTGGGCGCCGTCACCATCCTTAGTGGGGTCGTCGGGCACCTTCCAGAAGTCGCCGCCGGAGTAGAAGTCCTCAGGGTCGGTGACGTGGTACCTGGCCATGACAGTGCGCTGAACCTTGAACAGGTCCTCGGGATAGCGCATGTGCGCCATGAGGTCGGCACTCATCTCACTCATTGGGGTGATCGCCCCCGGGAACACCGACTCCCAGGCCCGCAGGATCGGGTCGTTCTCATCCCATTGATAGAGGGTGACCGAGCCGTCGTAAGCGTCCACCACGGCCTTAACAGAGTTGCGCACGTAGTTGGACTCCGCGGGCGCCCCCAGCAGGGCAGTCGAGCCGGTGGTGGCGTCACTAACGGTGTCCTCAAGGGATTCGTGCTGGGAGTAGGGGTAGTTGTTGGAGGTGGTGTACCCGTCAACAATCCACACCACGCGCCGCGGGGTATTCGGGTCATCATCGTCGTCAACGACCGCGGGGTACGGGTTGCCGTCCAGGGTCAGCCACGGCGCCACCTTGGCCACTCGCTCGGCCGGGTTGCGGTCGTAGAGGATCTGGGAGCCGTCCCGCACCTCCTGGGAGAACAGGATGTTCATCTCCTGGAACTTCACCGCGTAGAGCAGACGGTTCCAGGGGTTGGACACATCCGGTCCGCCGTTGCCGGCGAAGGTGGTGTTGACCTGCCCCGACTGCGCTGTGTCGTCGGGGTAGTCCAGTTCGCGCGGGTTGCCGCCGTCGTCGCCCCCGACAATGGAGTACGACGGGGAGCTCTGGCCGAAGTAGATTCGCGGCTCGTAGTCCCCCAGGTCGCCGGTGGAGGGGATGCCGCCCTCCCAGAAGGAGGGGACACCGCCAGAGGCCACGGTATTGCCGTAGGCGGTGACCACACCGTAGCCGTGGGTGTAGACGGTGTGCTCATTGATCCATGTGCGCTGCCCGGCGTCCAGGCCATCGAGGTTGAGTTCGCGCACCGCAATGACGGTGTCGCGGCTGCTGCCATCGACGACATAGCGGTCCACGTTCAGGGACGATGAGAAGGAGTAGTACTGCTTGTTCTGCTGAAGCTGGCGGAAGGTGGCGGACACCAGGTTGGGATCCAGGAGCCGAATGGAGGTGGTGGATTCCGCGTCGGCCAGGAGCTGGCCGGCCTCGGCGGTGGTAGTGGCGTCGTAGGCGGTGATCTCAACCCCGTCCAGGCCGTAGGCGGCCAGGGTGGCCTTAATGTTCCGGTCGATGTACTGGGCCTCTTCACGCTGAGCGTTGGGGTCCACGACGAACTTCTGCACCGCCAGCGGGTAGACGACCCCAATCAGCAGCGAGGAAACGACCATGACCGCTACGCCGGTGATCGGCAGCCTCCAGGACGAGGAGCGCACCGAGAATACGAAGAGCACCGCGATAACCACGGCGATCGCCGCAAGGATCCCGTTGGCGGGGATGACGGCGTTGACATCGGTGTAGGTGGCGCCGTCGAACTTGGGATTCGAGGCGTACAGGGCCGTGTAGCGCCCCAGCCAGTGCCTCGCCCCCTCCAGCAGGGAGAACAGGGTGAGGAAGACCGCCAGGTGGACGCGGGCCGCACGAGTGAAATGGGGCTGGCGCACCACGGAAATGCCGCCATACAGGTAGTGGACGACGACGCTGGCGAGCCCGGCGAAGATCACCACGCGCGAGAGATAGCCCACCAGGATGGAGAGCACCGGCAGGATGAAGACGTAGAAGGACACGTCCAGACCGAACTGGGGGTCCTTGACCCCGAAGGGCTCGGCGTTGAGCGCAAGCAGGATCTCCCGCCAGTGAGGCGCGAGCTCCCAGGCCGCTCCCAGCAGCGCCAGGACCGCGGGTACGCCCCAGCCCAGGGGGCGGCGCAGCGGTTCGATGGCGGTGCGGTAGGCCTCCAGGTTCCGGGCCGCCTCATCGGTGGGGAGACTTATTTCGCGCGCCCGGTAGGCGCTGAACATGGCCCCCAGGATGGCCAGGAACATGACCAGGAAGCCGACAATGAAGAGCACGCCGGTACTGATCCACTGGGTCCACAAGACGCGGGCGAAGCCGAGCTGGTTGTACCAGAGCACCTCCGTCCAAACCTGGGACAGGAAGACGATGATCACCCCGGCGGCCAGGAGGATCCCAATAGTGGTGGCCAGGGGGCCCGGCTGGCGCCGGTCGGGACCGCGGCCCGAACGGGGGGTGCGGGGCCCCGAGGGGGATCCGCCCTTGGGCTCTTTCTTCTCGGACTTGGAGCCGGAACCCTGCCGGGCGCCAATGCGCGACCAGGCCTCCGCCCGGGCGAAAAAGCCCGAGCGGACCCGATCCTCACGACTACTGCTGGCTCGGTCGTCCTCAGTGCCGCCCTCATCACCCTCGCCGTCAGGCGAGGTGGAGTCGGGCAGGTCAGTGGGCTCGTCGTCGGACCATCTGCTCACGGTCACGCTCCGTCTCAGTTGTACGGCTCTGGTACAAGATCCTCCGACGCCGGGGACGCCGGACCCGCACATCGTCCCATAGGCGGTCAAGGTCACAAAACTCGGATGGACAGCACCTGCCTCTGGGATGCGCCGGCCGGGCGGCAGTACTCCCCTCGACTCCTCCCGCCCCACCGGCTTCGAGCCTCCACAGGGGCGCGCCAACTGATGCGACCATGGGGTGCATGGCTGATGATCCTCTCCCGCCTCGCCCCATGTCCGCCCCTGCTCGCCAGGCGGCCCTTGTCCGCTGCGTGGTTGATATTGAGGAGTACGTCGCCCAGCGCGGTTGGGACGCCGCCGTCGGTGTTTTCGCGCTGGTGCGCACTGCTGGGGCACTGGCGGCCGACCCCCGCCTCGCCGGGTTGTTGGACCGTTCGGCGCGGGAACAGGCCGCGGTCGACCCAGAATCGTTGACCGCCATCGAGCAGGAGGAACTGCCCGCCTCAACCGACCTGGAGGATCTGCTCGGGCAGCTGGCGTGGCCCAACACTGTCGATGGCGCGGCCCTGAGCGTGGAGCGGATCATTGTGCCCCCGGCCGCCGAGAAGGAGGCCGCCTCAATCACCGACGCCCAGGAACGCCTAACTTTTCTCACCTCCCATCCCGGGCGCGACGAGGTGCGCATAGTTGTGGGCGTCCTGCGGGGCGGCCCGTCCTGGTGCGCCCTGCGCACCCGCTCCCACGACTCCCCCGGGCAGGTGGTACAGGGCCCCGACGTGGTCCCGGGCCTGGTTGAGGCGCTGCGCGCCACTCTGGCCTGAACCCCACCCGCCTGGGCCCATGCCCGCTTATGACGGGTTATGACGGGCGCCCGGAACTGGGGGCGCGCGGCGTCGCGATTACGGTGGCCACCGAGCGGCCCTGACGGGTACCGGGACCGGGAGGCGGGGCGGGCCCCGGGAAAAGCAACCGGCCGCCTCCCAGTCTCCTTCTGGCTACTCGCCCGGGGCCCGCCCGGGAGGATCCTCGGGCCCGTCCAAGCCCTCGGAGGAGTTCTCGTCAGCCTCCTTGGCGCCCTCGGCATACCCCAGGGTCCCATCCAGCAGGGAGGCGAGATCGGCGTCCATCTGCGCATCCATGTCCTGGGCGGCCCGGCGCAGCACGAGGAAGTCGTTGGGGTTGGTCAGCTCGGCCGCTGTGGGGATCACATCGGGATGGCGCCAGTAGGCGTCCCGCTCCGCTTCCCCGACCTCGGCCCCCAGCAGCCGCCACAGTTCGGCGGCCTCCCGGGCGCGCCGGGGCCGGAAGGTGAGCCCGATGAGCCGGGAGAAGACCTGCTCGGCGGGCCCGCCCTGAGCGCGGCGTCTGCGCACCATCTCCTGCAGGGCCATGGCGTGAGGAAGGTGGGGGGCGGTGGCGCGGGCGGTGACCACCTCGACCCACCCCTCCACCAGCGCCAGCAGGGTCTCAAGGCGCTCCAGGGCGCCGCGTTGGGCCGGTGTCTCCTGGGGGGCGAACATGCCGCCCTCCAGCGCCGCCCGCAGTGCCTCAGGATCGTTCGGGTCGACCTGGGTGACCGCCGCCTGGACGGCCTCGTGGTCAATGCGGATTTCGCGAGCATAGGCCTCGACCGCCCCGAGGAGGCCCCCACGCAGCCAGGGCACATGGGCGTACAGGCGCGCGGCGGCCGCCTCACGAACAGCGAGGAACATGCGCACCTCCTCCTCTGGAGCCTCTAAGCCTTCGGCAAAAGCAGCCACATTGGCGGGCACCAGGGCGGTGCCCGGCTCCCGCGTCAAGGGCAGGCCCACGTCAGTGGAGGCCACCGCCTCGCCGGCGAGCTCACCAATAGCGTGTCCGAGCTGGAGACCGAAGGCGGCACCGGCCATGGAGCGCATAATCGATCCCAAGGCCCCCATTTGGCGGGCGGCCTCGCCCATGGACTCGGGTATCTCCCTGATCTGGTGCTCCAGGGCCTCTGCCAGGGCCCTGGTGGCGGCTCCGGCCACGGGAGCGCACACTTCCCGCCACACCGGCACGGTCCGCTCCACCCAGTCCGAGCGGCTCCAGGCCTCACGTGCGCCAGGGGCCGGCATGAAGTCGGTGACGGTGTCCAGCCACAGGTCCGCCACGGTCAAGGCCTGACGGGCGGCCTGGGCCTGGGTCGCGGTAATGGCCGGGTCGCCCTTCCCCCGGGCCTCCTGGAGCGCCAGGTCCTTGCCCATGGTCCAGTTGACGGGCTCAGAGTCGGCGGAAGCGAGCATCTGCTGGAACTGGGCTTGTAGGGCCATGCGCTGGCCGGGGCTGAGTTGAGAAAGGTCCCCCATGCCGCTCATGCGGGCCAGGTCGGCCGGGTCCACACCTGAAGAACGCAGGGCGCCTACGGCGTCAGCGGCCGTTTGCTCACCGAAGAGGGAGGAGAGTAGCTCCTCGATCTGGGCGAAGGGGTCCTCGCCGTGGCGGTCTTCGCTCATGTGGTTCCTCTCCTTGGACGGGCTGGAGGTGGTGAAGGCGGCCACCAGGCGCCCCGACGGCGAGCGGCCTCCTTATACACCCACGATCCTGCCACGTCTTCCTGAGCGCAAGCCGTACGCCGACTGTGACCGCCGATGGATTGTGATCGCCGGTAGGGCTTTCCATACCTCATGGGCCATGATGGAACCGTGAGTGACGAACCGGATAGTACCGATACCCACGCTCTTGAGAATTCTGGTCCGGGGCGCCCACCTCGCCGGTGGCGGTTCCTGACACTGCTGGTGCTCGTCAGCCTCCTGGTTGCCGGGCTGGTCGTCGCGGCCGCCACAATCCCGGTCAACAAGGTTATTGAGGCTCCCGGCCCCACCTGGAACGTGCTTGCCGACTCGGGAACCGAGGGCGAGGGGGACCTGCTGACCGTTACCGGCACCACCACCTACCCCGCCGAGGGGGCTCTGCGCATGACGACGGTTTCGGTGCTGGGGTGCCCCGGCTACCCCGTGACCACGTTCGACCTGATCAGGGCCTGGTTGGACCCTGATGCGGTGATCCTGGACCGCGACGAGGTCTGCCCCCAGTCCCTGACCGCCGAGGAGATCAACGAGGTCAATCAGGCGCAGATGACCAACTCCCAGGACGACGCGGTCATCGCCGCCCTCATGGAGAGCGGCGCGGCTACCTCAATGACCCTGACCATTGAGAGCGCCTCCGCCCAGGAGCTCCAGTCCAAGGTCGTTCAAGGGGACGTGCTGACCTCGATAACACCCGCGGGAGGCGAAACCACCACCATCACCACCTACGCTCAGCTGCGCGCCCTCATGGAGACCATTGATCCGGGCACCGAGGTGGTCCTGGGCGTCACCCGCCAGGGGCAGCCCCTCAGCATCACAGTGACCACGCAGACCCCGCCCGCGAAGGATGGGCGCTCGGGATCAATCCTGGGGATCAACCTGTCAGTCAAGGTCGACTCCGAGATCAACGCGACCTTCTCGCTGTCCGACGTAGGCGGGCCAAGCGCCGGCACCATGTTCGCCCTGGGGATCATTGACAAGATCACTCCGGGCTCCCTGACCGGGGGCCAGGACATCGCCGGCACCGGCACCATCACCATTGACGGCACGGTGGGGCCGATTGGCGGCATTGTTCAAAAGATGGCCGGAGCCCGCAAGGACGGCTCGAGCTATTTCCTGGCGCCGGTGGACAACTGTTCGGAGGTCGTGGGACATGAGCCCGACGGCCTGGAGGTCTTCGCCATTGCAACGCTCCACGATGCAGTCCTCGCCGCCCAAGCCATTGCCGAGGGCGACACCTCCTCCCTGCCGACCTGCCAGTCGACCGGCGGCTGACCATCAATCGACCGGCCCAATTAACCCAGTTGACCGGCCGGGGCCGCCCGGCCCCGGCCGGGACTGCCTCACCCCGGCCGGCGGCGTCGGCCGCCGTCGTCAGGAGTTTTCCACAGGCCACGGTTTGAGGCTGGCGTACTGCGCCCCATTGATGTCAAGCTCCTTCCAGCGGTCCTCCCCTGCGGGCTGCCGTGAGGAGAACAGTGATGCGCGTCCGCGGAAACACCCCGGTCCTATGGCGCGGCCAGGGCGAGAGCCAACTCGGTGCTGAACCCGGCACGGCCCTGGTCCTCACCGGCCTGTCCCCCCGCGAGCAGCAGTTCCTGGACCGCCTCCACAACAGCCTGGAGCCGGCCGCGCTTTACCGCAACGCCCGTTGGGCGCGGATTCCCGTGGCCCGTGCCCGCGAACTCGTCGCCGAACTGACGGGGGCGGGCGCCCTGGCGGACAACACCGAAGAGCCCGTCTCACCCGACGAGGTCTACTGGGACCGTCTAGTAGACAGCCACCGCGAGCGCAGTGCCGCCCTGGAGGGGGCTGTCGTGGCTTTACTCGGCGTCGGGAGCCTGCTGCGGGAGACCGCCTTGCTATTGGCCGAGTCGGGGGTCGGCACCCTGCTGACCGATGACCGGCCCCTGGGAGCCGCCCTGGCGGCTGACTGGCCCTTGGTCAAGACCCGGGCCCCTCTGCGCCATCATCCTGACCTGGTAGTCACCCAGGAGGCGCATGTCATAGATCCAGTGCGCGCCCGCGGCCTGGCTCAGGCAGGGGTGGTGCACCTGCCGGTGACGGTGCGGGAGGTCAGTGTGCGGGTGGGGCCCGTAATCCGTCCGAATGAGCCGGTGTGCTCGACCTGCCTGGACTTATGGGAGAGGGATGCCGACCCGAGTTGGCCGGCGCTGGCCACCCAGCTGCGCACCATGGCCCCGCCTGCCACCGAGCGCCTCCTGACCCACCAGGCGGCGGCCCTGGCGGCACGGGCGGTCATTGAGGTGCTCACCACTCCGGGGGCCTCCTGGCGGGGAAGAAGTGTAGAACTCAGCGGCGCCGAGCCATTGGGGGTGGTGCGCGCCTGGGACCCCCACCCTGAGTGCCTGTGCTCCTCCCTGACCTGAGCCGGCCCCGCCTTCACTGCCGGGCGGCGTGCTCGCCAATGAGGGCCAGAATCGCCGGACCGTACTCCTGGAGCTTGACCGCCCCGACTCCGCGGATGAGGGAAAGTTGCGGCAGGGTGGTGGGCTTGGCCACGGCGATGGAGCGCAAGGTGGCGTCGGCGAAGACCGTGTAGGCGGGCCTGGAACGCTCCTTGGCGGCCTCGGCCCGCCAGGCGCGCAGCACCTCGAACAGGGCTATGGTGGCCGGGTCATTGTCCTGTTCGAAGTCGACGGCGGCCTGTTTGGCGCGGGCCCTGGGGGAGTCTCCGCCGGCGCCGGGGCGCCGGGGCCTGCGGGCGCCCGGAGCCGGCCAGATGCCATCCAGGAACCGGGTGGGTTTGCGGCTGGCCCGCCCGCCCGGAGTGCGGGCCCGGGCACAGGAGATGACCAGGTGCTCCCGAGCCCGGGTGACCCCCACGTAGAGCAGGCGCCGTTCCTCCTCCACGGCTGCGGGCGTCTCCGCCAGGGAGATCGGCAGCAGACCTTCGCTGGCGCCAATGAGTAGAACAGCATCCCACTCCAGCCCCTTGGCGGCGTGCAGGGAGGACAGGGTGACGCCCTCGACAGTGGGGGCGTTCTGGGCGTCAGCGCGCTCGGCGAGCTCGGCCACCAGGGCCTCCAGGGTGGCGCCGCGCTTGGCGGAGAGCTCATCGGCCAAGACGACCAGGGCGGCCAGGGAGTCCCAGCGCTCACGCACGGCGCCCCGGGGGGCGGGTGGTTCCTCGCTCCATCCTTCACGGGCCAGGACCATGCGAACGTCGCGGCCCAGGTCGCCTGTCAGAGACGCCTTCTCAGTGCGGGCGGCACCGCGCAGCACCACCATGGCGCGCTTGACCTCCTCGCGCTCGAAGAAGCGCTCGCCCCCACGTACCAGGTAGCCGATGCCGGCCTGGGTCAGGGCCTGCTCGACGGCCTCGGACTGGGAGTTGGTGCGGTACAGGACGGCGATCTCGGACAAGGGCACCCCGGCGGCGCGCAGGCGCTGCACCTGGGCGACGACCCCGGCGGCTTCGGCGACGTCGTCGTTGTGGGTCTCAAAGCGCACGTCCGGACCGCTGGGGCGCTGGGCGACGAGCTCGACGGAGCCCCTGGGCAGGAGTGGGCCGCCGGTGCCCCTGCGGGAGCGGGCCAGCACCCGGTTGGCCAGAGATACCACCTGGGGGGTGGAGCGGTAGTCCCGACTCAGGCGGACCGTGCGGGCGCCCTCGTAGCGGGAGGCGAAGCCAGTGAGGAACTCGGGGGTGGCGCCGGTGAAGGAGTAGATGGTCTGAGAGGCGTCCCCCACCACGCACAACTGGCGGCGGCGACCCAGCCACAGGTCCAGCAGGCGCTGCTGGAGCGGCGAAACGTCCTGGTACTCGTCGACGACGAAATGCTTGTACTGGCCGCGCACCTGGGCGGCAATGTCCTCGCGGTCCAGCAGAATGCCGACCATGAGAAGCAGAACGTCCTCAAAATCTATGACGCCGCGCTCGGTTTTGGCCTCCTCGTAGGCCGCCAGGACCCCGGCGACGGTGGCGGCGTCCAGGCCGGCGACCTCGGCGCGCCCCGCTGCGGCGGCTGCCTGGACATAGTCCTCGGGCAGGGTCATGGTGACCTTGGCCCACTCAATCTCCCCGGCCAGGTCCCTCATGAGGGCCCGGTCGCCTCCCAGCCCCAGGCGACGGGCCGCAGCACCCACCAGGGAGGCCTTGTGGGATTGGATTGCGGGGCGCCGCCCGCCAATGGCGGTGGGCCAGAAGTAGGTGAGTTGACGCAGGGCCGCGGAGTGGAAGGTGCGGGCCTGAACCCCGGGCACGCCCAGGTCCGTCAGGCGTGAGCGCATCTCCCCGGCGGCCCTGGCGGTGAAGGTGACTGCCAGCACCTGGGTGGGCTGGTAGGCGCCAGTGGCCACGCCGTGGGCAATGCGGTAGGTAATGGCACGGGTCTTGCCGGTGCCGGCGCCCGCCAGGACGCACAAGGGCCCCTCCAGGTGCTCAGCGACCTGGCGCTGGTCGGGGTCCAGGGCTTCCAGGAGTTGGCTGGCGCTGGGCAGGGGGTGCGAGGCCCGGGCGGGCGGGTTCTGGCTCATCGCCCCCAGCCTGCCACGAGCCTGCGACGCGGGCCGTGGACTGGGAGCGGGCCTGAGGCGCTGTAGGCCGGGCGCGCCCCATCGGCCGTCTCCCCCGGTCTGTCCGGCTGGTCCGGGCCGGCGCGGCGCTGGCGGTGGAGTGTCGCGTCAGCCCTTAATGGGCCCGCCATACCAGTCCTCAATGAGGAGGCGGGCGATGGAGGTCGCCCCCGGCAGGACGATGCGGCGCTGCGCTACGGCCTCGGTCAGCTCCTCACGGGAGACGACGACGGCGTCGGTCACCTCCCGCCCGTCAGGGCGGGCCAGGGGCTGGCCGGGAGCCAGCCGAGCCCGATAGCCGAGCATGAGGGAGCGTGGGAAGGGCCAGGGCTGAGAGGCCACATACTCCACGCTGGCCACCGCCAGCCCAGTCTCCTCGGCCACCTCTCGGACTACGGCCGCCTCCACGGACTCCCCCGCCTCCACAAAACCGGCCACCACGGAGAACCTTCGCTTCTCCCAGGCGGCGCCGTGGACCAGGAGGATCCGGTCGTTGTCGTCCGTGACAGACATAATGACGGCGGGATCCGTGCGGGGGAAGTGGAGGGCGCCGCACACGGCGCAGCGCCTCGCCCAGCCGGCCTGAACAATGCTGGTGGGCCCGCCGCAGGCAGGGCAGTGGTGGGACACGGCGTGCCAGGCCGCCAGTGCGGCGGCAGCGGTGGCCAGGCCCGCGTCGCGGGCTCCCATCTGGGCGCCGACGCCCCGCAGCGCGGACAGGGGGTGTCGCACCAGGAGCGCCCGCAGGTCCGGGTGGCCAGCCGCGGCGCCCTCAGCGTCGGCGCCCCCGACCGGGACGCGTGGCGCCTCGGGCACCTCCAGCTCCTGGGGGACGACCACGGCCAGCCAGCGAGTGCCTGAGGCGCTGCCCTCCTGAGCCCGCCCCGCCTGGCCGCTGCCGCTCTCACAACCCAGGTAGAGGGTCGTTAGGCCGCTCAGGTCCAGCGCACTGGCGGAGATCTCCGGGAGCTCAATGGCCGCCGGTGAGGCGCCCTCCCAGACGTCGTCCAACGTGGGGGGAGTCAGTCCGTCGTCGGGCAGGTCCGGATGCTTGGTGGGGCCGGTCAGGGCCACACGGCCGCGGGCATCAATGAGCAGGACCCGAGTGGCCGGGTCGGCCGCCAGGGCCTCCAACAGGCCCGGGTCCAGGCGGCGCTCGGCGTCACGGCTGGTGGTGGAGCGGGACAGGGCCAACTGGTGGGAGAACATGCAGCCACCCTAGGCCCGCTGCGGGCCGGCTACTGACTGACCAAACCCCGCCGCTCCTTCTCGCACCAGGCCGCAGGCCCGGGCCTTGAAGCACAGCCCGCCCAGGAGGAGGCTCGCACAGCGCGGCGCGCCTATGGTTGAGCAGTGCGCACCTACCTGGATCATGCGGCGACAACGCCGGTACGCCCCGAGGTCTCCTCCCAGGTCGCAGACGATCTGGCTGAGGGTTTGGGCGGTTGGGCGAATCCGGCGGCCCTGCACTCATCGGGCCGGCGGGCCGGGGCGCTCCTGGCGCAGGCGCGCGCCCGCCTCGCGGACGCCCTGGCCGTAGACCCCCACGAGGTGCTCTTCACCAGCGGCGGCACAGAAGCGGATGCGCTGGTGGTGACCGGTCGAGTACTGGCGGCCCGGGCCGCGCACCCCAATGCGGCGCCTCACCTGGTCGTCTCCCCCATTGAACATCCGGCGGTCCTTCAGACCGCGCGCGCCGCCGTGACCCATCTGGGGGCGCACCTGAGCGAGCTCGAGGTCGACGCCGCCGGACGGGTGGCGATTCAGTCCCTGACCCGTGCCGTGACGCCGGGCTCCGGGGCCGGGGGCCGGCGCCGGGGGGAGTGGACGCCGCCGGCGCTGGTGAGCGTCATGGCCGCCAACAATGAGACCGGGCTGGTCCAGGACATGGCCGCCCTGGTAGGCGCGGTGCGCGAGGCCACCGACGCGCCTTCCCCCCGCAACGCGGGGTATGTGCCGGTCCACAGTGACGCCGTGGCCGCCCTGGGGAAGACGACGGTAGATCTCCACGGCTGGGGTCTGGACGCCATGAGCATTACCGGCCACAAGATTGGCGCCCCCGTCGGGGTCGGTGCGCTGGTGGCCCGCCGCGACCTCGACCTGGTGGCGGTGTCCGGGGGCGGCCGCCAGGAGCGGGGCCTGCGCTCGGGCACGCAAGACGTGGTGGCCGCCCGGGCCCTGGCACTGGCGGTCGAGTTGGCGGTGACCGAGCGCCGTGAGGAGGCCGCCCGCCTGGAGGCGCTGCGCACCAGGCTCCTGGAGGGGGCCTGCGCACTGCCCGGCGTGCACGCCACTCTGCCCGCCGACGCCGCCCACCTGGGGGCCATCGCCCACCTGTGGTTCGAGCGGGCTGATGCTGAGGCCCTGCTCATGAGCCTGGACCTGGCGGGGGTGGACGCCTCGGCGGGCTCAGCCTGTCACGCCGGAGTGGCGGGCCCCAGCCACGTGCTGGAGGCCATGGGGCTGGGGTCTGACGCGGCCCGCGCGACGCTGCGCTGCTCCTTGGGGGCGACGACGCGCCCTGAGGACATCGAGCGTCTTCTGGCGGTGCTGCCCGGGGCCCTGGCGGCCGCGCGCAATGCTGCGGCCGCCCGCCGCTGATCCCGGCCGCACCACGTCCCGCAACGTTCCACCACGCCCGGCAACTCGCCCGCCACCGGCGCCGACCCGGTTAATGCCTTAATAAATACCGGATAAATACCGGGCCCGCCTCAGATCAGATCGTCGGCCCCGCCCGCCACTGGCGCTCACGCACCTGGGCAGGGCCGGCGGACGGGCCTCAGTGGGCCTGGCAGGCCGGGCACCAGAACAGGCGGCGTGAGGCCGTGTCGCGTGATCGCACCGGGGTGCCGCAGCGCAGGCACGCTCGCCCGGCGCGGTGGTAGACGTACCAGCGGCGCGCCTCGGGGTCCGTCTCCTCCAGAGGCTCGGGCACGTCCACAGCATCCACCGTGGTAATACGCCCAGTGGCCTTGCCCTGGGCCATGATAAGGGCCAAGTCGGCCCAGATGGCGCGCAGCCGTGCCCGACCGACCCGGTTCCCGGCGCGGAAGGGGCTGACGCCCACGCGGAAGAGGGTTTCGGCACGGTAGATGTTGCCGGCCCCCGCCAGCACGGACTGGTCCAGAAGCAGCTCACCCAGGGGACGACGACGGCGCCGCACGGCCGCCACAAAGGCCTCCGGATCGGCGTCGGGGCGCAGCGGGTCGGGTCCTAAACGGCGGCGCACCGCAGCCACTCCCGCACCGTCCAGAAGCTCGCAGGCGGCCGGACCGGTCAGGTCGGCGACCCCGTGCTCACCCAGGAGCCGGAGGCGCACGGCACCGCGCGGCTCCGGTGGCTCCCACAGGTCGGGCGGCGGGGCGACCGGGGCCGGCCCGCCGTTGGCCGCCGTGGCCTCCGGAGCCCCGCGCAGGCCCGAGAGCGCCGAGCCGCCACCGTGACGCAGGGCCGACTCCCCTTTTTCACCCACCCTCCGTCTGGGGGCGCCAATGGAGTGCGGGGCGGTGAAGCAGGTGTCGCCGTCGAAGGTCCACGACCCGTACAAGCCCAGGTGGACACGCAACCAGGTGACGGCGTCATGGTCCACGGGGATGTCGGCGCTCGGGGCAAAAGGCACGAAAAGATGCTTACCGTGCGCTTGGGAGCCCAGGAGCACCTGGCCGTCAAGGCGGGCCGCGCCGTCGGCAAACCGGCCCTGGGGGGAGAGAGCCCGCAGGCGTTGCCCCCCGTACAGCTCGAAAAGAGCGGCGGCGAGCCGGTGAATCGTGTGGCCCTCAGGCACCTCTCAGACCTGGCTGCGGCGCTCGCGGCGCTCGTAGTCGGTGATTTGAGCGATGCGGCGGGCATGCCGCTCTTCACCGCTGAAGGGTTCGGCGATGAAGGCGTCAATGATCTCCAGGGCCTCGGCCGGGGAGTGCATGCGCCCACCCACGGCCACGACATTGGCCCGGTTGTGCTGGCGCGCCAGGACCGCGGTTCGAATCGACCACGCCAGGGCGGCACGCACGCCGTCGACTTTATTGGCCGCAATCTGCTCGCCGTTGCCGCTTCCACCCAGGACAATGCCCAGGGAGTCGGGGTCGGCGGCCACGGACTCGGCGCAGGCGATGCAGCAGGCGGGGTAGTCGTCGCCGGGGTCGTAGACATGAGCGCCGTGATCGGTGAGTTCGTGCCCAGCGGCGGTCAGGTGCTCACTGACCGCGGTTTTGAGCTCGTAGCCGGCGTGGTCGGCGGCAATGTGGATGCGCATGAATCAGATTGTGCCTCACGCGAACACCCTGACGCAGCCCTGGGCGCCCGCGGGACCGGCCCGGGAACGGCGGGCTAGCGTGATCGGCATGACTGAGACCACCTCCACCAACGACGCCGCACCCGTGCTCGCCGGGGTCTACGAGACCGCTTGGGTCGACAAGACCATCCGCCCCCAGGACGACCTCTTCCGCCACGTCAACGGCACCTGGCTGTCCACCGCCGAGATCCCCGCGGACCGTCCGGCCACCGGCACCTTCACCGTGCTGCATGACGCCGCCGAGTCGGACTGCCGGGAGATCCTGGAGGAGGCGGCCGCCCCCTTCACGGCCGTCAGCGCACAGGACGATGACGCACCCGCCCTGGCGCAGCACCCCCTGCCCGCCACCAACCGGGGCAAGATCGGCGCCCTGTACGCGGCGTTCATGGACCGTGAGCGCATTGAGGCCGTGGGGGCCGCTCCCCTGGAGGTCGAGCTCGCCCCAGTGCTGGCAGCGAACAGCAAGGAGGAGTTGGCGAGTGCGCTCGGCGCGGGCCTGGCGGCCGGGTTCTGCGGCGCGGTGGGAGTCGATGTTGAGAACGACCTCAATGACCCGCAGCGCTACACCACCTGGATGGGGCAGGCGGGCATTGGCCTTCCCGACGAGTCCTACTATCGGGAGGAGGCGCAGGCCGAGGTCCGCGCCGCCTACGTGGCGCATGTGGCCCGCATGCTCGATCTCGCCGGCCTGGACTCCCGCCTGGATCTTCCCCAGGGGGTGGCAGTGGAGGAGGGCCCGGTGCACGGCGCTAAGGCGCCGGAGTCGGGAACCACCAGCCCGGGCCCCAACGAGGGCGCGATGGCCTCCCCCCGGGCCATGGCATTGGCCGGCCGGGTCATGGCCGTGGAGACGGCCCTGGCGCGAGGGCATTGGGACCGCGTGCGCGCCCGTGACGTCGAAGCCATGAATAACCCCATGACCTGGGAGGAGCTGACCGGGTCGGCCTCCTCCTTCCCCTGGGAGGCCTGGCGCCGGGGTGTGCGCGCCACCGCCGCGGCGGCGGGCGTAACCAGCACAATCCTCCTGGAGGAGGTCATTGTCACCCAGCCCGACTACCTCCCCCACCTGGCCCAGGCGTGGATCGACACCGACCTGGAGGACCTGCGCGCCTGGGTGGCATGGCACGTGGTCCACGGTCGCGCCACGCTTCTGTCCAGCGCCTTCGTGGAGGAGAACTTCAACTTCTACGGGCGTACCCTCCAGGGCACTGACAAGCTGCGTCCCCGCTGGAAGCGTGGCGTGGGCCTGGTGGAGAGTTGCCTAGGGGAGGCCCTGGGCGAGATCTATGTGGAGCGTCACTTCCCCCCGGCCCACAAGGAGGCGATGGAGACGCTGGTCACCGACCTTATTGAGGCCTACCGCCAGTCCATCTCCGCCCTGGAGTGGATGAGTCGGGCTACCCGCGACCGGGCGCTGGCCAAGCTGGCCCTGTTCACTCCCAAGATCGGCTACCCGAGCCGGTGGAAGGACTACGCGGCGGTAGTGATCGTGCCCGGGGACGTGCTGGCGTCGGTGCGCAGCGTGGAGAACGTGGAGTTGGCGCGCCGGCTGAGGAAGCTGACCGAGCCGGTGGACCGCGAGGAGTGGCACATGACGCCGCAGACGGTCAACGCCTACTACAACCCCACCATGAACGAGATCGTCTTCCCCGCGGCCATCCTCCAACCGCCCTTCTTCGACCCCCAGGCCGACGCCGCCGTCAACTACGGTGCGATCGGCGCGGTCATCGGCCACGAGATCGGTCACGGCTTCGACGACCAGGGCTCCACCTTCGACGGCACCGGCAAGGTGACCAACTGGTGGACCCAGGAGGACCACGACGCGTTCACGGCGCGCACCAGGGAGCTGATCGCCCAGTACGACGCCTACACCCCGACGGTCCTGGCCCACAGGTACGCGGCCAAGGGGGAGCAGGCCCCCCACGTCAACGGCGCCCTGACCATCGGGGAGAACATCGGGGACCTGGGAGGGCTCGGCATCGCGCTGAAGGCCTACGGCCTGGCCCTGGCCCGGGAGGGCATCACCTCCTTCGACCAGGCCCCCGTCATCGACGGCCTGACCGGCCTGGAACGCTTCTTCTACTCCTGGGCCCGGGCCTGGCGCTCCAAGCAGCGCCCCGACTACGCCGAGCTGCTGCTCACCATCGACCCCCACTCCCCCGCGGAGTTCCGCTGCAACGGGATCGTACGCAACACGGACGCCTTCTACGAGACCTTCGGCGTGGGCCCGGACGACGCCCTGTGGCTGGACCCCGACAAGCGGGTCACCATCTGGTAGGACCCCGGCGACGCGCCCCCGGGATACCCGGAGGCAGAGGAACCCCTTCAGTGGAGGATAGGGCCCCGGCGGCGCGGCCCGCCGCTGGCCCCGGCCCGACCGGAGCCGGTTGAGGCCCTGGGCACCGCCCCGGTGGGGGCGTAGACCGCCGCGGTACCCCCGGCGGGCGCGTAGACCGCAGGAACGGTACCCTCAGCAGGGGTAGCCGTAGCAGCACCCCCAGCCCCGAGCACTGCCGTAACGGCGCCACGGGGCGGGGGGTGCCGCCCCGTGGTCTCCCACCGTGCTGGCGGCGACCGGCCCTGCCCTCACAGCTCGGCACGACGCAGCGCCACCACCGTCCCGGCCACCAGGAGCACCAGGGCCGCACCCCCCGTCCACACCGGGCCCCAGACCAGGGCGTCCCAGGAGGATGCCAGCGAGGAGGCCATGGGGACCAGCCCCAGGGGGCTCCAGCGGGCCAGGGGCCCCCACAGGGCCAGGAGCTGGCCCAGTAGCGAGAACACCACCCCCACGGCGGCAGGCAGCACGGCGGCACGCGAGCAGGCCGACACCAGGAGGGTCAGGCCCAGGGCGACCAGCGCCCCCAGGCACCACAGGCCCGCCGCCGCCGCGCCCCGGGCCAGGTCCGCCCCGGTGACCCCCTCAAAGAGGGCCGTCGCCACCGCCGCGCAGGCCAGGGCGCTCACCACCGCCGCGGCCAGGGCGCTCAGGCCCACCGCCGTGGTCTTGGCCAGGACGTAGACGTCCCGACCCCGCGGGCCCTGCCCGGCCAGCTCGGCCGGGGCCACGCCGTTGCCCCGCTCCCCCGCGATCGCCGAGGCCGCCACGACGACCAGGACCACCAGCAGCAGGGAGGAGGCGTTCTTGACCCACTGGGCCCAGGCGTCGGCCACCACCGGGACGGGCAGGGCGCCCGCAGCCGCCTGGCCCAGGGTGCTGGCCAGCAGGTCGGGGACGAGCCAGGCCACCACCGGGGAGCCGACCCCGGTCACCAGGGCCGCCCCGAGCAGCACCGGACCGCGCCAGGTCCGCCTCACCCCGGCCAGCTCAAGACGCAGGAGCTCGGCAAAGGCACGGAGGAAACCGTGGCGGCGCCCCCCAGGACGCCCCCTAGGACGCTCCTCAGAACCTCCCCCAGGACGCTCACTCATGACCGACCCTCCCTCCGACCGCCGTGTCATCGGCCTCACCGGGACCCGCCTGCCCGACGGCCCGCAGGAAGACCTCCTCCAGGCCGTGGCGTGTGGAGCCCAGGCGGACCAGCCCGCACCCGGCCGCCTCCAGGAGGCCCGGGAGCCGACGGTGCGCGGTCTGGGGGTCCCGGGTGCGCAGGCGCAGGCGGGCGCCCTCGGACTCCACCTCCTGCGCCCAGGGCTGGTGCGCCAGGAGCCCGGCCAGGGGCGCGGCGTCGTCCACGGTCTCGACCTCCACGCTGGTGGCCTGCGCCCCCTCCACCAGGTCCGCCGTCGCCCCGGTCAGGAGCAGGCGCCCGTGGTCGATGACGGCGACCTCGTCACAGACCCGCTCGGCGTCGTCGAGCAGGTGGGTGGACAGCAGGACGGTGGTGCGCCCGTGCAGGGTGGCAATGAGGTCGAGGACCTCCCTGCGTCCCACCGGGTCCAGGGCGGAGGTCGGCTCGTCCATTATGAGCAGGCGCGGGGCGCTCACCAGGGCGCGGGCCAGGCCCAGGCGCTGGCGCATGCCCCGGGAGTAGGCGCCCACCGGCTGGTCCACCCCCGTCAGCCCCGCCAGGTCCAGCAGGGTGGCGGTGCGACGTCGTAGCGCCACCCCCTCCAGGCCCGCCACGCGCCCGGCGTGGGCCAGGATCTCACCGGCCCTCATCCAGGGACGGAAGCCGGGGACGTCGGGAAGGTAGCCGACCACCCCGGGGGCCAGGGCCCCGTTGGCGTCGTGCCCCAGGATCTCCACGCTCCCACCACTGGGGCGGGCCAGCCCCAGGGCCATGCGGATGGTCGTGGTCTTGCCCGCGCCGTTGCGCCCCAGGAAGCCGAAGACGCTGCCCTGGGGAACCCGCAGGTCCAGGTGGTCCACGACCGTACGCTCCCTGTAGCGCTTGGTCAGGCTCCGGGTGACCAGGGCGGCCAGGGTGCTCACCGCTCGCTCCCGTAGAGGGCGGCGACGGCGTCGTCGGCGCGTACGGTCCCCGCCCCACGGGGGTCGGTCGCGGGTGCGGGGCGGCGCCCGGCGGCCAGGAAGGCCAGGGGGCCGACCAGGGACAGCAGCACAATGAGGGCCAGCCAGACCCAGCGGTTGGCGCTCAGGCGCTCAGTGGGCGTGCGCCACCAGCGCCACAGGGCCGTGGCCGCCAGCCCCACCTCCACGACGACGGCGATGACGAGCACGGCGAGCACGGGGCCGCTGGGCTGGGACAGGCCCGCGGCCTCAGGCAGCAGGACATCAGGCAGCAGGACAGGTGACATGGTGGTTTCCTCTCATGAGCGGGTGGACTGGGCGGGCGGGCGCTGGGCGTGCACGGCACGGCGCACGGCGGCACGCAGGGTCAGGACGGCGGCCCCGCCTGCCAGGGCACCGGCGGCGGCCACCACCCCCGCCTGCGTGAGGCGGGCGGAGCGGGCCCCGGGGCGGCGCTGGAG
>ERZ772917.788-NODE-788-length-21007-cov-5.068633_pt1 | contig 21007 bp, 12 predicted proteins | sample MGYA00511187_ERZ772917 | MGnify/ENA primary metagenome ERZ772917 (study PRJEB29015, sample SAMEA2737925) | human oral metagenome | biome: human oral; feature: human-associated habitat; material: dental | place: China | collected 2012 ...
CCACTGCGTCTTGCTCGACAATCCAAAGACAATTGAGAGGCTAGGACTTTTGTCCTAGCCTCAGCGCTTTGTTTAATAACGTTTTTCCTTGGGCCAGATGCTCATTTCAGCAGTAGCTGTAAAAAGCACGTCTGTGGATGAGTTGAGGGCAGTTTCGCAAGAGTCTTGGATGACGCCGATGACAAAGCCAACGCTGACGACTTGCATGGCCAGATCGTTTGGGATGCCAAAGAGGCTACAAGCCACAGGAATCAGGAGAAGTGAGCCTCCTGCCACTCCAGAAGCCCCGCAGGCGGAAATGGCCGCAACGATACTGAGCACCAAGGCTGTCCCGAAGTCCACCTGAATGCCCAGTGTATTGGCCGCTGCGAGGGTCAGCGTATTGAGTGTCACCGCTGCTCCTGCCATGTTGATAGTGGAACCGAGTGGGATAGAGACCGAGTAGGTTTCAGGATTGAGGCCCAAATCTCGGCAAAGTTTCATATTAACAGGGATATTGGCAGCAGAACTACGAGTGAAAAAGGCAGTGACGCCACTGACTTTTAAGCAGCGCCAAACCAGTGGATAAGGATTTTTTCGAAGAACGATGGAGACGATTAAGGGATTGACGACCAGAGCGACAAGAGCCATGGAAGCCAGTAGTAGGAGCAGGAGCATGCCGTAGCTCTTGAGCGCCTCAAATCCTTTACCAGAAATGATCGTGTATACCAGTCCTAAAATACCAAAGGGAGCCAGATTGATAATCCATTCGGCAATCTTTGAAGTAATATCTGCCAGTGTTTTCAAAAGTTCTTTACTTTGCTGACTGGCCTCTCGCATGGCCACCCCAAAGACAACGGCCCAAGACAGAATCCCGATATAATTGGCCTTGATTAGGGCGTTGATTGGATTATCGACAAGGTTGAGAAGGAGATTGCTCAAAACTTGGCCGATGCCTTCCGGTGGACTAACTTCCGAGCTGGCTGCGGTCAGCTCAATGGTCACAGGAAAGATATAGTTGGCGAGGACAGCGACAAGGGCAGCCGCAAAAGTTCCTATTAGATAGAGGATAATGACGGTTTTCATATTGCTTTTCTGCCCTTTTTGGTGCTGAGAGAGGGCATTGGCAACGAGGGTGAAAACGAGCAATGGTGCGATAGCTTTTAGACCGCCGACAAAGATTTGTCCCAGTAGGCTAATGGCGCTGGCTTGTGGGAAGATGAGAGCCAGTAGGGCGCCTGTGATAATCCCGATAGAAATCCGTTTGATAAGGTTGGCACGATTCCAAGCAGAAAGAATTCGATGAAAGATAGTAGATTCCTTTCTAAAATAAACTGCTTTCCATTATACGCTAGAGGTCGTATAAATCAATGTTTTTTAGTATTCACTATGCGGAATAAGGATGCTTTAATGCCTATCTGTTGCCCTTTGTGGTATAATGAATAAGATTTTTGTATCTCATAGGAGGAAAGAATGACAGCTAATGGGAATGTTTTTACGCGCTATTTCCAGCAATTTGACTGGTCAGCTATTCTGGATGATGTGTTTTCGAAATTCATCTCCTTGGTCTTTTTGTGTTTACTATTTTGGGTGGCTAAGAAAATTCTCCATCTCTTTGTGACTAGACTGATTGCACCATCTTTGAAATTATCTCGGCAGGATGAGGCTCGGCAAAAGACCATTACACGTCTGATTGAGAATTTGCTCAATTATGCTCTTTATTTTCTTTTGTTCTACTGGATTTTATCCATTTTGGGAATGCCGGTCTCAAGTCTTTTGGCTGGGGCAGGGATTGCTGGTGTAGCCATTGGGATGGGAGCGCAGGGCTTTCTGTCCGATCTGGTCAATGGTTTCTTTATTCTCTTAGAGCATCAGTTGGATGTAGGGGACAATGTTCGCTTGACCAATGGTGCTATCAAGATTGCAGGAACCGTTGTCAGCGTTGGGATTCGGACTACGCAGGTACGTGATGCGGACGGGACTCTTCACTTTGTGCCCAACCGGAATATCACCGTTGTCAGCAATCTTTCTCGTGGAGATATGCGAGTTCTGATTGATATTCCTATCTATGCTGAGACGGATTTGGATGAGATTTATCGGATTATCGCCGCTGTCAATCAGGAAGCTGTGCCACAACATCCAGAGATTATGAAGGAGCCTGATATTCTAGGCCCGCAGATGGCCGCTAATGGCCAATTTAATTTTCGGGTCAGCTTGACAGTAGAGGGCGGCATGCAGACCAGTATCTACCATATTTTTTACAGGCTCTACCATGAAGCCCTGTTAAAAGAAGGAGTGGCGCTGCCAACCTTGGCTCCAGTCACAGGAAATAATGGCAAAGTTTAGCCAGAAGTGGTCAGGGAAACAAATACAAACAAGATCTATTGAAAATAAGGGTTCTAATTACTAAAAGAGGCTGGGACGAAAGTCCCAGCCTCTCAATTGTCTTTGGATTGTCGAGCAAGACGCAGTGGTTGAGTGGGCTCTACTACGCTGATTTCATCAGCTTTTACAGCCCTACTCAACTGTGCGGAGGTGGGACGACGAAATCGAATTCTAACGAATTACCGATTTCTGTCCCAATCTCTTTTTCATTACAGCTTATCCTAGGTCTAACCTGCCTAAATATGACACGCTATGGCAAGTATTGTATAATAGGAAGAGGAGAAGGAGCAGGTATGCAGAATAATCGACTATTTCAGATATTGTACTATATTTTGGAGAGAGGGAAAGTAACTGCAACGGAGCTGGCCGAGAAATTCGAAGTCTCGGTTCGGACTATTTATCGAGACGTGGACTCTCTAAGTAGCGCTGGGATTCCGATTTATACCATGCAAGGAAAGGGTGGCGGCATAGAAATCGCAGAGGATTTTGTCTTGCGGAAGTCCTTACTGACAGCGGAGGAGAAAGAGCAGATCATGGCTGCTCTGCAAGGTCTGGATAGTACCTGTCATCTTTACCAGAGTGACCTACTTACAAAGCTTTCGGCGCTATTTCAAGTCAAAAATTCCAACTGGATCGAAATCGATTTTAATCACTGGCAAAACGATAAGGCATATGAAGATATCTTTCATCAATTGAGAACTGCGATTCTAGGCAAGCACCTTGTTTCTTTTTCTTACTTAGCTAGTGATGGTCAGGAGACAAATCGCCGTGTCAAGCCTGTCCGTTTGTTCTTTAAAAGTCAGAATTGGTACCTCTATGCTTTTTGCCTCTTGCGACAGGAATTCAGGTATTTTAAGCTATCTAGGATGAAAAATCTGGAGCGGCTGGAGGAAAGGTTTGAGGACAGCTTTGAAGATGTCGTCTTGGAAAAAGAACTGGCCTACGAAGATACCATTAAACTGGCAGTCAAGTTTGATCGCAAAGTGGCCTTCAGGGTTTATGACGAATTAGGCGGAGACATTCGGACAGATGCCGAAGGAAATTTATATACAGAAATCGACATTCCCAATGACCAGCGTCTATATAGTTACATCCTGTCCTTTGCAGACGCTGTGGAGGTCTTAGATCCGCCCGAAATCCGAGTGAAAATGAAAGAAATGATTCATAAGCTAGCAGAAAAATATAAAACTTGACATAGGGTGTCAGGTATCTTCTTGTATACTAATAGTAAGAAGAGAACAGGAGGCAGTAAGATGAAATATGAATGGAGAAAGAGTGAGAAAGGCCTTTATGGAGCCAAGCAAAAGCCAGAGCTGGTAGAGGTGCCAAGTCAACAGTTCATTGTGATCGAAGGAGCGGGCGACCCCAATGAAGCGGATTTCTCCGAGCGGGTATCTGCCCTTTATTCACTGGCCTATTCCATAAAAATGCTCTTTAAATCCATGATGAAAGATGAGGTGGAGGACAAGGTGACGGATTTCACGGTCTATCCTTTGGAAGGTATCTGGGAAAAAGCTGCTGGGGAAGGCTTCGATAAAAGTCAGCTTCGCTATCAGCTCATGATTCAGCAGCCCAATGTCATCACTCAGGACATGTTTACAGCGGCGCTTGAGCATGTCCGCAAGAAAAAGCCTAATCCTCTTTACGACGACATCCGTTGGCAAAGCTTGCCAGAGGAGCGAGCCATTCAGGTCTTACACATAGGAAGTTATGACAGTGAGCCGGCCTCTTTTGAGAAAATGGACGAGCTGGCAAGCAGCTTGGGACTAGAGAGATGCGACCAAGTTCACAGAGAGATATACTTAAGCAACAAAAATAGGACACCTGAAGAAAAGTTGAAAACTATCTTAAGGTATTCCGTCAGATAGGAGGAATCTATCATGCCAAGACCTACAACAAAAAGCGATTTACTGGCTGCAGCTACAGAAAATTTCGAAAAACTCAATCTGCTCATTTCGAACATGACAGCAGAAGAGTTGGCGAGACCCTTTGATTTTTCAAAGGATGAGAAAAAGAAAGAAGCCCACTGGAAGCGTGATCGGAACCTGAGGGATGTCTTAATCCATCTTTATGAGTGGCATCAACTGCTGCTCAACTGGGTGCAGGCCAATCAAAGAGGAGAAGAGAAGTCCTTCCTGCCTGCTCCCTACAATTGGAGAACTTATGGTGAGATGAATGTCGCATTTTGGGAAAAGCACCAGCAGACCTCTCTTGAGGAGGCAAGTTCTTTGCTGGCTAGTTCACATAGAGCTGTCCTAGACCTAGCCGAAACCTTGACCAATGAAGAATTGTTTTCTAAAGGAGTTTATAAATGGACGGGCGGAACGACTTTGGGTTCTTATTTTGTCAGCGCCACATCCAGCCACTATGATTGGGCAATGAAAAAGCTTAAAGCTCACCAAAAGAATTGTAAAGGGAATCCCGTCCAATAAAGTTTTCTAGGACTTGAGACTGATTTTTAGCACTCTTGCAAAAAGAGTGCTAATTTTTTGAGTTTTTGTCTTGACTTTCACTTTCAAGAGTGTATAATAGAATCATGGTTTAGCACTCGAGGTGTTAGAGTGCTAAATATAAAAATAAAATCTCGCCAGTGGCTGGAATTTTCTAAAGAGAGGTGAGGTCCTTGGTAACAGAACGCCAAAATGAGATTTTAAATCTAATTATTGATATCTTTACTAAGACGCAGGAGCCTGTCGGTTCTAAAGCCTTGCAAGAGTCTATCCAGTCTTCGAGTGCCACCATCCGTAATGACATGGCAGCCTTGGAAAAGGAAGGACTGCTGGAAAAGGCCCATACATCAAGTGGCCGCAAGCCCAGTGTCGCTGGTTTCCAGTATTTCGTCCGGAATTCCTTGTCCTTTGACCAGCTGGCGGAAAATGAGCTCTACGAGGTCGTCAAGGCCTTTGATCAAGAGTTTTTCAAGCTGGAGGATATCCTACAGCGGGCGGCAGATGTCTTGGCAGAGTTGAGTGATTGCACGGTTGTAGCTCTGGATGTCGAGCCTAGTCGGCAGCGACTGACAGCTTTTGATATCGTGGTTCTCAGCCAGCATGCAGCCTTAGCTGTCTTTACTTTGGATGAGTCCAATACCCTGACCAGTCAGTTCATGATTCCTAGGAATTTTCTCCAGGATGACCTACTGCGCTTGAGGGATATGATTCAGGAGCGCTTTCTGGGACAGACGGTCTTAGATATTCACTATAAGATTCGGACGGAGATCCCGCAGATTATCCAGCGTTACTTTACGACGACGGACAATGTTCTCGATCTCTTTGAGCATATTTTTGCTCAGATGTTTTCGGAAAAAGTAGCTGTAGCTGGCAAGGTTCAGTTGCTACGTTTTGCGGATCTTGAGACCTATCAGTTCTTTGATGATCGGCAGAAGGTAGCCTTTGAAATCCGTGACAGCTTAGCCGAGGATCAAATGCAAAATGTCCGAGTCGCAGCTAGCCAAGAGGACTGTCTGGCTAATCTGACCTTGATTTCCAGCAAATTCCTGATTCCCTATCGGGGCTTTGGTATGCTGGCGGTGGTTGGGCCAGTCAATCTGGATTACCAAAAGGTGGTTAGTCAACTCAATGTTGTCAATCGAGTCCTAACTATGAAACTCATCGATTTCTACCGATATTTGAGTAGTAATCATTATGAGGTGAGTTGAACATGAAATTACATAAATTCCTAAAAAGGAGGCGAAAAATGTCTGAGGAAATAAAAAACGAAGAAGTAAAAGAAGAGGAAGTAGTAGAAACTGCTGAAGAGGCTGTTGAAACTGCTCCTGAAAAATCAGAATTAGAATTAGCCAATGAGCGGGCAGAAGATTTTGAAAATAAATACCTTCGCGCTCATGCGGAAATGCAAAACATCCAACGTCGTGCCAACGAAGAACGCCAACTCTTGCAACGCTATCGTAGCCAAGATTTAGGGAAAGCTATTTTACCTTCCTTGGACAACCTTGAGCGTGCGCTTGCCGTTGAAGGCTTGACAGATGATGTTAAAAAAGGTCTGGAAATGGTGCAAGAAAGCTTGGTTCATGCCCTTAAAGAAGAAGGAATTGAAGAAATCGCAGCTGACGGATCATTTGACCATAACTACCACATGGCCATCCAAACTCTCCCGGCAGACGACGAACATCCAGCAGATACCATCGCCCAAGTCTTCCAAAAAGGCTACAAACTCCATGACCGCATCCTAAGACCAGCAATGGTGGTTGTTTATAACTAGGATACAAAGCCCGTAAAAAGCTCACAGTAAAAATAGGAGATTGACGAAGTGTTCGATGAACACAAGGAAATCTATCTTTTTTACACAGAGCTTAGGGCGTGTTCAACTAGGAGATAAGTCAGAAATCTGTGATTTCGTTGACGCACCCTCGCAAGGGTGATTAGGCTGGTCACGAGCGTTTGCGAAGTGAACTGCCAATCAGCTACTGCGTAAACCTTGTCCGAAACGACAATAAACTATGAAGAAAGATAAGAGGCAAGCCAGAGGCTTGCAAGGAAGATATTTCCCGCCGTGGTGAAGGTTTCAGTAGCTTATGCTACTGAAGCAGGGGATTTTTGAGACAATAGGCTCAAAAATAAGTGATGAAATCCCGTAGGGAGTTGCTCACGTCCCCACCACTTAAGGGGAATATCAAGAAAAATCAAAATTAGAATTAAAATAATAAGGAGAAAAACACATGTCTAAAATTATCGGTATTGACTTAGGTACAACAAACTCAGCAGTAGCAGTTCTTGAAGGAACTGAAAGCAAAATCATCGCAAATCCAGAAGGAAACCGCACAACTCCATCTGTAGTTTCATTCAAAAACGGTGAAATCATCGTTGGTGATGCTGCAAAACGTCAAGCAGTGACAAACCCAGATACTGTTATCTCTATCAAATCTAAGATGGGTACTTCTGAAAAAGTTTCTGCAAACGGTAAAGAATACACTCCACAAGAAATCTCAGCTATGATCCTTCAATACTTGAAAGGTTATGCTGAAGAATACCTTGGTGAAAAAGTAACTAAGGCTGTTATCACAGTTCCAGCTTACTTTAACGATGCCCAACGTCAAGCAACAAAAGACGCTGGTAAAATCGCTGGTCTTGAAGTAGAACGTATCGTTAACGAACCAACTGCAGCAGCTCTTGCTTACGGTTTGGATAAGACTGACAAAGAAGAAAAAATCTTGGTATTCGACCTTGGTGGTGGTACATTCGACGTGTCTATCCTTGAACTCGGTGACGGTGTTTTTGATGTATTGGCAACTGCAGGGGATAACAAACTCGGTGGTGACGACTTTGACCAAAAGATTATCGACTACTTGGTAGCAGAATTCAAGAAAGAAAATGGTATCGACTTGTCAAACGACAAGATGGCGCTTCAACGTTTGAAAGATGCAGCTGAAAAAGCTAAGAAAGATCTTTCTGGTGTGACTTCAACTCAAATCAGCTTGCCATTCATCACTGCGGGTGCTGCTGGTCCTCTCCACTTGGAAATGACTTTGACTCGTGCGAAATTTGACGATTTGACTCGTGATCTTGTAGAACGTACAAAAGTTCCAGTTCGCCAAGCTCTCTCTGATGCAGGTTTGAGCTTGTCAGAAATCGACGAAGTGATTCTTGTCGGTGGTTCAACTCGTATCCCAGCCGTTGTAGAAGCTGTGAAAGCTGAAACTGGTAAAGAACCAAACAAATCAGTGAACCCTGACGAAGTAGTTGCTATGGGTGCGGCTATCCAAGGTGGTGTCATCACTGGTGATGTCAAAGACGTTGTTCTTCTTGATGTAACACCATTGTCACTTGGTATCGAAACAATGGGTGGAGTATTTACAAAACTCATCGACCGTAACACGACTATTCCAACATCTAAATCACAAGTCTTCTCAACAGCAGCAGACAACCAACCAGCCGTTGATATCCATGTTCTTCAAGGTGAACGCCCAATGGCAGCAGACAACAAGACTCTTGGACGTTTCCAATTGACTGACATTCCAGCTGCACCTCGTGGAATTCCTCAAATCGAAGTAACATTTGACATTGACAAGAACGGTATCGTATCTGTTAAGGCTAAAGACCTTGGAACTCAAAAAGAGCAAACAATCGTCATCCAATCTAACTCAGGTTTGACGGATGAAGAAATCGACCGCATGATGAAAGATGCAGAAGCAAACGCTGAAGCAGATAAGAAACGTAAAGAAGAAGTAGACCTTCGTAACGAAGTAGACCAAGCTATCTTTGCGACTGAAAAGACTATCAAGGAAACTGAAGGTAAAGGCTTTGACGCAGAACGTGATGCTGCTCAAGCTGCCCTTGATGACCTTAAGAAAGCCCAAGAAGACAATAACTTGGACGACATGAAAGCAAAACTCGAAGCTCTCAACGAAAAAGCGCAAGCTTTGGCAGTGAAACTCTACGAACAAGCTGCGGCAGCCCAACAAGCTCAAGCAGGAGCAGAAGGCACACAAGCAACAGGAAACACAGGCGATGACGTCGTAGACGGAGAGTTTACGGAGAAGTAAGATAATTCAGGGTCAGATTACATTTCCTTGCAATGTGTAACTAACAAAGGTAAAAAAAGAAAGTTTCTAGAGATTCGTAACAGAAAAAATGGAGACATAACTATCCTAAAATGTGAAAAAGATACTTTTTTATCTGTTAGGACAAATTCAAAAGTAGTTAAGGCTGGTGTGCCTATTAATAAACAAGTTTATTTTGATAATGATGTTGAAGAGGAAAACATTGTAAATATTGCAGTTGCTAGTTATGAGAAAGTCAAGAGTAGATATTGACATATGTTAATTCTGGTCAAATTTTAGTTATAGATTAAAGATAACATTTCACAGAGGTTGCAACCCAGCCTCTGTTTTTCGGTAAGATAGGAATTGGAACGGAAATTTCCGCTTCTTCCTTATACTAAGTTAGAAAGGAACTGAACCCGACCTAAATCGAGGTTTCGTTCCGTAATATTAACAGAAAGGAACAAGGGTGTTCGTAATTGAACCCGAGCGGAAAGCTTGGAAATTAGATAAACCTCCTAAGAAATCAGGATTTCTTGTCGGTTTCCTAAATTTCAGTCGCTTTCTGTTCGCTCTTGGTATCTTAAATGAATAATACTGAATTTTATGATCGTTTAGGTGTCTCTAAGAATGCTTCCCAGGATGAGATCAAGAGAGCCTATCGGAAATTATCTAAAAAATACCACCCAGATATCAATAAGGAGCCTGGGGCGGAAGATAAATATAAGGAAGTCCAGGAGGCTTATGAAACCTTGAGCGATGAGCAAAAGCGGGCAGCCTATGACCAATATGGCGCAGCAGGTGCCAATGGTGGCTTTGGTGGTGCAGGCGGCTTTGGTGGCTTTGATGGCTCTGGTTTTGGTGGCTTCGAAGATATCTTTTCTAGCTTCTTTGGTGGTGGCGCAACTCGTAATCCAAACGCTCCACGCCAAGGGGATGATCTCCAGTATCGGGTAAATCTCCGCTTTGAAGAGGCTATTTTCGGGGCAGAAAAAGAAGTGAAATACAATCGTGAGGCGAGTTGCCATACTTGTCACGGTTCAGGTGCCAAGCCAGGAACTAGCCCAGTAACTTGTGGCCGATGTCATGGTTCTGGTGTCATCAACGTTGATACGCAGACACCGCTCGGCATGATGCGTCGACAAGTGACTTGCGATGTCTGTCACGGTCGCGGACAAGAAATCAAAAGTCCATGTGAAACCTGCCATGGAACAGGACATGAAAAGCAAGCGCATAGTGTTCATGTGAAAATTCCAGCTGGTGTGGAAACAGGTCAACGAGTTCGCTTGGCGGGTCAAGGTGAGGCAGGTTTTAATGGCGGTCCTTACGGTGACTTGTATGTAGTGGTGAACGTTGAGCCAAGCGATAAGTTTGAGCGAGACGGTTCTACCATTTACTACAAGCTTAACCTCAACTTTGTGCAAGCAGCTCTGGGCGACAGCGTGGAAATTCCGACTGTCCATGGGAATGTTGAATTGACAATCCCAGAGGGAACCCAGACTGGAAAACAGTTCCGTCTGCGTGGTAAGGGGGCACCGAGTCTGCGTGGTGGCAGTGTAGGCGACCAGTATGTCACTGTCAATGTCGTAACGCCGACAGGACTCAATGATCGTCAAAAGGCGGCCCTTAAGGATTTTGCGGCGGCTGGAGACATCACAGTGAGCCCTAAAAAGAAAGGCTTCTTTGATAAGATGAAAGATGTCTTTGAAGGGGAATAAAGAAGGAAGAGGCTGGGACCAAAGTCCTAGCCTCTCAATTGTCTTTGGATTGTCGAGCAAGCTGCAGTGGTTGAGTGGGCTCTACTAGGCTGATTTCATCAGCTTTTACAGCCCTACTCAACTGTGCGGAGGTGGGACGACAAAATCGAATTCTAACGAATTACCGATTTCTGTCCCACACTCTTTTTTTGTACTATTTTTAGAGATTTAATCTCTATTTATAGGACAAGATAGAATGAATTGACAAGGCAAGCTTTCAAAATGTAGAATGATTTTAATTGAATCTTTCTTTTTTATGCAAAAATGTAAGCGATTACCTTACGGAAGGGAGCGATCAGGGAGGAGGAAGCAAGTGCACGAAAAAAGAAAAGAAGAGAAGGAGTTAAGGTGAAAATGCAATTTGATAAGAAACAAAAATTTAGTATCCGTAAATTAAGTTTAGGTGTTTGTTCTGTTTTGGTAGGAATCGCGCTGTTTGGGGCTGGTCATGCTCTAGCAGAAGAAACTAGCTCAGCAGCATCACAGGCTACTACTAGCGTCCTTGCCAAGGAGGAAGCTCGGACGGAAGAGGCAACTGAAGAAACAAAAGTCAGTGAAGCACCTGTCGAGGCTGTCCAAGGTCTAGCGACTGAAACTGAAAAGCCAGCTCTTGCCTCTGATGCTCCAGTAACTGAGAGCAAAGAAGTAGCAGCTAGCAGTGAAAAAGAAGTCAAGGCAGAAACACCTGCCAGCAAAGAGACAAAAGTCGTAGAGGACTTACCAAGTCAAGAAGATAAAAAGCTCAAACCAAAGGAAATCAAGTTTGATACTTGGCAAGAACTACTTGACTGGAAGCCGGGAGCTCGTGAAGATGATGAAATCAACCGAGCTAGCGTGCCTTTGGCTGAGCGTTATCAGGGACACCAAATCAACCAACAGGCCAATCCAGAGGCGAAAGTACAGGCTCTGTCCAATATGAACTCTAAAGCCAAGAACCATGCTTCCATTGGTGGGGAAGAATTCAAGGCCTATGCTTTCGATTACTGGCAATATCTACATTCCATGGTGTACTGGGATGGTTTAGTTCCGACACCAGATGTCATTGATGCGGCTCATAGAAATGGTGTACCAATCTACGGAACCCTCTTCTTCAATTGGTCGTCAAGTGCTAAGGATCAAGAACGTTTTGCAGAAGCCTTGAAAGAAGATTCTGAAGGCTCGAAGACTTTCCCAATTGCCCGTAAATTAGTCGAATTGGCTAAATATTATGGCTATGATGGCTATTTTATCAACCAAGAAACGACAGGTAGCCAAGTAGAGCCACTCGGTCCCAAAATGCGTGACTTCTTGCTCTATACCAAAGAGTATGCACGTTCTTTGAATTACCCCGTTAAATATTCTTGGTATGATGCTATGACCTATGAATATGGTCGTTACCATGAAAATGCTCTTGGCGAATATAATTATCAATTTATGCAGCCTAAAGATGGAGAAAATCCAGTTGACACCTTCTTCGCTAACTTTAACTGGGGCAAGGCAGAGACAGACTATTCCATCAGTACGGCAAAATGGATCAAACGGGATCCTTACGATGTTTTGGCGGGGATAGAGCTGCAAAAGGGTGGTTCTTACAAGACTAATGTGGACTGGGATGCGATTTTGGACGAAAATGGCAAACTTCGTCTGTCTCTAGGTCTGTATGCGCCTGATACGATCACTGGTCTAGGTAAGACAGGTGAGGGCTACCATACTCATGAAAACTATTTCTGGACAGGCTTCCAAGGCGATCCTAGCAAAGGTAAACCAGCAGACCAATCTTGGTATGGGATGTCCAACTTGGTAGTTGATAAGACAGCTATCACCAAGCCTGATTTTAATACTTCCTTTAATACAGGCCACGGAAAACGTTGGTTTGTCGACGGGAAAGTCTCAAAAGATGGCGAGTGGAACTATCGCTCTGTGTCTGGTTTCTTGCCGACTTGGCGCTGGTGGATTCGGCATGCGGAAGGCAGTGCACCGCTCAAAGGACGCTATGACTTTGACGAAGCGTACAACGGTGGAAATTCACTGGCTTTTGAGGGCGACTTGGCTGCAAATAGCAACCAGAATGTCATGCTTTACTCGACTAAGATTCCAGTTAGTGACAAGACCAAGCTGACCTTGACCCATAAGGGTGGTCAAGGGACAAGCACTTGGGTGGCTCTTGCGACCAAGCCAGACTATTCTGAGTACGAGTGGAAAGAGCTCAGTCCAAGCAAGGAATGGAAGACTGAGACTTTTGACTTGTCTTCCTTAGCTGGTAAAACCATTTATGGCGTGAAAATGTACTTCGACCATGACCAGGATGTCAAGGACTATAAGTTTAACCTAGGCCAATTGTCCATCTATTCTAACCAAGAAAAACCAGCTGCACCTTCAGATGTAGTGGTCAAGGCTAAGCGTCTTCAAAATGCGCAGGAAGCAGAAGCCTTGTTGCAATTTAAAGGCAGTGCAGATGCGGATTACTACGAAATTTATGAAAAAGATGGAGACCAATGGCGCTTAGTGACAGGAACCTCTAGCACATCAGCTTATTTGGCCAAGGTGAGTCGTTCAGCTAGTGCCAAGGGTAGCAAGCAAGAGTTGAAAGTCGTTGCAGTCGGAAAGAATGGCTTGCGTTCAGATGCTGGTACAGTTGACTTTGACTGGGGCATGCAGGTTTCTGATACAAGCTTGCCAAAACCTTTGGCAGAAAATGTGGTGTTGGGGGCAAAAGTGATTGGTACAACCTTCCCTGATGCGGATAGTAGCGAAGGTGTCGAAGGAATGCTGAATGGTACTATTACAAGTCTGTCAGACAAGTGGTCTTCTGCCCAACTCAGTGGCACGGTAGATATTCGTTTGACTCAGCCTCGGACAGTGACTCGCTGGGTTATGGAGCATGCTGGGGCAGGTGGAGAGTCTGTCGATGATGGCAAGATGAATACCCGCGACTTTGACCTATATTATAAGGATGAAGCAGGCGAGTGGAAACTAGCCAAGGCCGTTCGTGGCAATAAAGATCATGTGTCAGATATTGTTTTGGATAAGCCAATTCGAGCACAAGACTGGCGTTTGGATGTCATTACAGCCGACAATGGAACTCCATGGCGGGCAATCCGGATCTACAACTGGAAGATGTATGAAAGCTTGGATACTGAAACAGCTAACGTGCCGATGAAAGATGCTGCTGCGCGTGTTCTGGGAAATGGCTATGTCCAAGTGGGCTTCAAAGATGTGCCAGCTAAGACGACAGTATCCCTCTATGACAGTAGCGATGCGACAAAACCGATTGCAACTATGACGGCGGATAAAGACGGCAATCTCATCTTCAAACCACTTGCTTTTGCTAAACTGCCTAGTCTCTTGTATTACCGCTCACAAGTAGCTGGTAAGGATATTAGTAATGTTCTAGCTATTGAAGTGCCTAAAGAAGACAAGGAAATTTCGAAGGTTGAGCTTGAAACAGCACCAGAAAGAAAAGTCTATCGTCAAGGAGATGCTCTGTCTCTGAAAGGCGGTACAATTCGTGTCAGCTTTAAGGATGGCCAGCCAGATCAATTGGTTCAACTTTCAAACAGTGGGGTGGAAGTGACGGGCTATGATCCATCTAAGCTAGGAGAGCAGCATTTGCAACTGTCCTATCTGGGACAAAAATTGGATCAAGTGTTGACGGTCTTTGTCGTTAGTCATAGCGAAGCAGGCGAAAAGACTCCTGTAGGCCTAGAAGTAATCGAAAAACCTAAGACAGAATATATCGTGGGAGAAGGCCTTGAGACTACAGGAGGACGTTTCCGTCTGGTCTTTGATGATGAAACAACCGAAGAGCATACCTTTGATGAAGCAGATGTCCGAGTCACAGGCTATGATAGTCACAAAGAAGGCCGTCAAACCATTTCGCTCAACTATCGTGGTGTGACGACAACGTATGATGTGTTTGTATCACCAAAACCAGCCTTGAATGATGAATATCTGAAGCAAAAGCTAGCAGAAACAGCGGCCGTTCAAAACAAGGTTGACTTCAGCTTTGCGACTCCAGAAGTCAAAGAAGCCTTGCTCAAGGAAATTGCATCTGCTGAGCAGATTCTAAAAGACCATGATACAAGCACACAAGGCCAAGTTGATGAAAGTCTAGCAAAACTGACTCAGGCATTTAAGGCTCTGGATGGACGCAAGAATTTTGCGGATAAGACGGCTGAATTGGATACTTTGAGCAAAGAAGCGCAGACCTTGCTCGAACAAAAACCAAACCATCCTTCAGGCGATGCCCTCCTCAGCTTGTTAAACAAGAATAAAGACTTATTGGCTTCAGCTGAAGTGACACCAGACTCGCTTGAAACTGCCAAAGCCTCTCTGCAAGCCCTCATTGTCCAGCTTCAGGAAGATAAGCCAGCTGTATTTGTAGATGAATCTACAGGTGTGGAAGTTCAATTCTCAAACAAGGAGTCAACTCCAATCAAGGGCTTGAAAGTAGCAGTTGTTGAGCCAAATGCTGCTGAAAAAGAAGCCTTGGGTGGTAGACTTGGTAAGGTTTATGATGTGGCAGGAGTGGACAAAGATGGGCACGATGTTGCCACTCAGCACACTAGTTTGGTTAAAATCCCTGTAGAAGCCGGCAAGGAAGTCGAGCAAGTTCTCTCCTTCGTAGATAATCAGCCAGGCCAGCCTCTAGACTTTGAACGTATCGGTGATACAGTTGTCTTTACAGCGTCTCACCTTGCTCACTATGCTGTGATTTACAAGGCTGAAAAGAGTGATTTGCCAGGACAAGATAAACCAGCCGAAACTCCGAAACCAAGTCAACCACAAGGACCAGAAACTACTCAGCCAGCAGGGGAAAATAAACCAGCAACTGAAGGACAAGAACCAGAGCTAGGTCAGACAAAACCAAGTGATGAAGTCGAAAAACCAGAGCTAGGTCAAATAAAACCAAGTGCTGAGGCTGAAAAATCTGAAAGAGGTCAGAAAGTGCAAGAGCCACTGGCACATTCTAAGAAGTCAGGCTTAGCAACAGCTTCACCAGAGCAGGCAGAGGCTCCTAAGGCACCTCAACTTCCGAAGACAGGTACATCTACTAGCCTTTTGGCTACTGTATCAGGACTTTTAGCCCTCGTTGCTAGCTGCCTTCTATTCACACGAAAAAAAGAAGACCGATAATTTAGCGCTTTTGTCCAGTTTAGAAAAGTAAGCTTGACAAATCGTTAATCTTAGATTAAGTTAAATGCTCTTGCTCTGAAAGGCAGCTAGAATTTCCTCTCAGCAGCAGTAGGACAATTTAATCAAAAACTTGGAGGAGACTATTTAGTCTTCTCTTTTTTTATTTTGGTAGCTTAACTGGCTTGCCTCAGGCTTTCAAACGAGATGAATAGAGCAAAATGGCTCGATTGTTTTGACATCTGCATTGTAACAATTCGCCTTATAAAAATATGGCTCTAGATTTAATCTATTTGTCATTTAACTATAGAATCTTGCGGAGACATTATTGATGAAAAGTAGGGGATAAACTATAATAGAAGAAAAAGAAACCGCTTGCATAAAGAAGCGGAACATTTTAAAAGGAGATTTTATGATGATTTTTAATAGAAAGCAACGTTTTTCTATTCGGAAACTTTCAATCGGGGCAGCATCTGTCCTAGTCGGCTTTTGTTTGGCAGGACAAGTCGTTTCAGCTGACGAGGTACAAGCAGCGCCTACAAGTATTGTAGCTACGACAGGACCGGCTGTAGCCAGTGCAGGAGAAGGGAGGCAGGAAGTTGCTCCTGTGGAAGCCCAGGCTAGCAGCGAGGCCTTGCCAGAAGCAGTTGTTAAAAATAGTGAGGAAGTTAAGCCTCAAGCTGTGGCAGCAGAGGCTCCAGCAGAAAAAACAGTGACAGAGGAGCCAAAACTGGATACAGTCGCTGAAAAATCAGTGACTGCAACAGAAAGTTCTTCTACAAATTCTGATGAGTCTAAGGCAACCCTGCCTAGTGAAAGTCCTAAAACGGAGAAAGCTAGTCAGGTCGATGAAAAGCTGGCTATGCGGAAAATGGTTTTGATTGATGCAGGCCGTAAGTATTTTAGTCCTGAGCAACTGAAGGAAATCGTAGACAAGGCGAAACGCTTTGGCTTTACGGACATGCATTTGTTGGTGGGGAATGATGGTCTACGCTTCCAATTGGATGATATGTCCTTGACTGTTGGTGATAAGACTTATGCCAGCGAGGATGTCAAGAAAGCCATTGAAAAAGGAACCAATGCTTATTACAATGATCCAAATGGCAATTACTTGACGCAAGCTCAAATGACGGACTTGATTGACTATGCTAAAAAGCAAGGTATCGGTCTCGTTCCGACCATCAATAGCCCTGGCCACATGGATGCTATCTTGCATGCTATGAAGGAGTTGGGCATTAAAAATCCAAACTTTAACTACTTTGGCAAGGAATCTGCACGGACAGTTGACTTGAACAATCAGACAGCTATTGATTTCACCAAGGCTTTGATTGACAAGTATGCAGGCTATTTTGCAGGGAAGACGGACATTTTCAATATTGGTTTGGATGAGTATGCCAATGATGCGACTAATGCTAAGGGTTGGCAGGTTCTACAAGCAGACAGGTACTACCCAGGAGAAGGTTATCCAGAAAAGGGCTATGAAAAATTCATCGCTTATGCCAATGACCTAGCTAAAATTGTTAAGAGTCATGGCTTGAAGCCAATGGCCTTTAATGATGGTATTTACTATAATTCTGACCAAACTTTCGGCGAGTTTGACAAGGATATTATTGTTTCTTACTGGACTGGTGGCTGGGGTGGCTATGATGTAGCTTCTTCTAAGCTCTTGTCTGAAAAAGGGCACCAAATCTTGAATACCAATGATGCTTGGTATTATGTCTTGGGACGCAATGCGGATGGCCAAGGCTGGTACAATTTGGACCAAGGCTTGAAAGGAATTGCCTCTACTCCAATTACCAGCGTTCCTAAATCAGAAGGGGCAGATATTCCGATTATGGGAGGCATGGTAGCTGCTTGGGCTGATGAGCCTTCTGCTCGTTTTTCTGCATCTCGACTCTATAAATTGATGCGTCGTTTTGCGGATCGCAATGCAGAATATTTTGCGGCCAATTACCAAGATGCAGCTGCAGAGTTAGAAGCTATTCCAAGTGACTTGGTGGCTAAATATACAGAGGAAAGTATTGCTCGACTCAAGGAAGCTGAAAAAGCGGTCAGAGCCTTGGATGAAAACCTGAGTCGCGCGCAACAAGGTACCATCAATCAGCTTGTTGCCGAGCTAAAAGCAGCCCGTGAAAATCTAAAACCAACAGAAGCTTATCAAAAGATTTTGGACAAGCAAGCAGAACGTGAAAAAGTAGCTAAGAACAAGGTTATTTCCATTGATGCAGGCCGTAAATACTTCTCACTAGATCAGCTCAAGAGAATTGTTGACAAGGCTAGTGAGTTGGGCTACTCTGATTTGCACTTGCTGGTCGGAAATGACGGGATGCGCTTCATGCTGGACGATATGACCATTAAGGCCAATGGGAAGACTTACCAGAGTGACCAAGTCAAAGAAGCTATCACTGAAGGTACTAAATCCTACTACGATGATCCAAATGGAAATGCTCTGAGCCAGAAAGAAATGGATGAGTTGATCAGCTATGCCAAACAAAAGGGTATCGGGGTGATTCCAGCGCTCAATAGCCCTGGTCACATGGACGCTCTTCTGGTGGCTATGGAAAAATTAGGCATTCAGAATCCGCAAGCTTATTTTGACAATCTTTCTAAGACCACTATGGACTTGGAAAATGAAGAAGCAAAAGCCTTCACCAAGGCCTTGATTGGCAAGTACATGGACTACTTTGCAGGAAAATCAAAGATTTTCAACTATGGTACAGATGAGTACGCCAACGATGCGACCAATGCTCAGGGTTGGTATTATCTGAAATATTACAACCTTTATGGTAAATTCGCAGAATATGCCAACACGCTTGCTGCTATGGCTAAAGAGCGAGGCCTTCAGCCAATGGCCTTCAACGATGGCTTCTACTATGAAGACAAGGATGATGTTGAGTTTGACAAGGATGTCTTGATCTCTTACTGGTCTAAGGGATGGTGGGGTTACAATCTTGCATCACCTCAGTATCTAGCAAGCAAAGGCTATAAATTCCTCAATACCAATGGGGATTGGTACTATATCTTAGGTCAAAAACCGGAAGATGGTGGTGGTTTCTTACAGAAAGCACTTGAAAACACTGAAAAGACACCATTTAACCAACTAGCCTCTACCAAGTATCCAGAAGTATCTCTCCCAACAGTCGGTAGCATGCTTGCTATCTGGGCAGATAGACCGCAGGCTGAGTACAAGGAAGAAGAGATTTTCAAATTGATGACAGCATTTGCTGATCACAATAAAGATTATTTCAAGGCCAACTATGAGTCTATCCGAGATGAATTGGCCAAGGTTCCTAGTGATTTGAGCATCTATACGCCAGAGTCTGTTGCTAGTTTGAAGGCTGCCCAAGATGATATCGACTGGGAATTGAATCGGAATAAACAGGCTGAGGTAGATAAGCTGGTCGCTAAACTTCGAGCTGCGCGTGAAAATCTGAAGCCACTTAGCCACAATGGTAGCACAGCTCAGGATGAGAAAGCTGCTTTAGTTGAGGATAAGCCATATCTGGATATCCAAACAGAAGAGCTTGATTTTGAGACAAAAGAAATATTGAATCCAGAGCTTGAAAAAGGCCAACGAAAAGTTGTTCAAACAGGAAGCAAGGGCGAAAAAATGAATCTGGTGGAAGTATCTGTGCTAGATGGTAGCCGAAAGGTTGTTGAGTCTTCCGTTTCTAAAGCACCAGTGGATGAGCTAGTAGAAGTGGGCACTAAAGAAAAGAAAGCTAGTCTTGGTCAAATCGAAGTGCCGATCGTTCAGCCTGCTCCATCAGTGACTCCTCTTGCCAAAGATAAGCCAGCTGAGCGCCCAGTAACCCCAACAACTCCAACTGATTCAGCGCCTTCAGCAGAGCAGAAAGTAGCTGAGACAAAGGTTGCTAAATCTTCAGAAGCAGCTGTTTCTAAGACCGCTAAACTTCCTCAAACTGGAACATCATCAGCTTGGGCGATGACTTTACTAGGCACTGTCTTGGCCTTCCTTGGATTAGCTGGAAGCAAGAAAAAGGAAGAATAAACTTTATGAGGGATTATCTATGATCTACCTCCTTTAGAGAAAGCAGATCCAGCACATTGATCTACCATTCGGGCTTGGCGTGTAAAATAGCTGAGCCCGATTGTACTTGGTTTAGCAAGCAGGATTTCCCTATATCAGTGTAGGGAAATGTGATAAGGATTCTGAAAGGAGCAAGAAATGACAGAATTTCATGACTTTATCGAGCAAGTTTTCAAGGAGCAATATGAGGCTTCTTTTGGGCCGGCTAGGCTTGAAGAACTTGAGCCCAAGGATTGTTATCTGATACGGGAAGAGGAAGGAAACTTGATCGCCTTGCTCCATGCCCAGCAGGTGTTGGAAAACATCCATATCAAGGCCTTAGTGGTAGATAAGGAACACCAGAAAAAGGGCTTGGGAGCTAGTCTGCTGGCAGAATTAGAAGAAAAGGCTACAGAAGCTGGAGTAACTAGCATTACCTTGTCCACTAAATCTTATCAGGCTAGGGATTTTTACATCAAGCAAGGCTATGAAATCTATGCCAGTCTGGAAGATGTTCCCCAAATAGGTGTGACTAAATACCATTTCATCAAGTGGTTAAAGTGAGCTATTCTCAAATAGATAGAAGTCAATTGCCAATTACCATTAAAGTTTACAAAAAATAAGCTTTGCTAGACTAGCAAAGCTTATTTTTTTAGTTGTCTTCGTCTGGTGTAAGCACCATCGGAATGATAATAGGTTCGCGCTCGGTACTTTCGTAGAGGAAAGGACGCAAGGCGTTGACGATAGCGCCGCTGACAGATTGGACGCTGGCATCTTTATTCTTGAGTGCAATGCGAATGGCATTGAAGAGGATACGCTGGCTTTGGCGAATGAGGTCACCTGATTCGCGCATGTAGATAAAGCCACGGCTGAGAATATCTGGACCGGCTAAAATCATCTTGGATTCAAAATCAACCGTCGCGACAGCCAGAACCACACCGTCCTCTGACAGGTCTTTACGGTCGCGCAGGACAGCAGCACCGATTTCCCCGATGCGGTTCCCATCTACATAGATATCCTGAGCGTTAAAGCTGCCGGCAATACGAGCTGAGTCAGCTGTCAGAGCCAGCACATCACCATTGCTCATGATGAAGATATTATCTTTTGGCACTCCAGTATCAACGGCCAGGCCTGCATGGATTTTCTGCATGCGGTATTCCCCATGAACTGGCATGAAATATTTAGGCTTAATCAAGCGGAGCATGAGTTTCTGCTCTTGCTGGCCACCGTGTCCAGAGGTATGGA
>ERZ772917.791-NODE-791-length-20982-cov-4.790892_pt1 | contig 20982 bp, 18 predicted proteins | sample MGYA00511187_ERZ772917 | MGnify/ENA primary metagenome ERZ772917 (study PRJEB29015, sample SAMEA2737925) | human oral metagenome | biome: human oral; feature: human-associated habitat; material: dental | place: China | collected 2012 ...
GAAGCGAATTTCCAGCCTCCGACAGCACTTACTTTTTTTCGGAAGCAAATTTCCAGCCTCGGTAGAGGGCTTACTTTTTTTCGGAAGCAAACTTCCCAGCCTCGGTAGAGGCCTTACTTTTTTCGGAGGCAAATTCCCAATGGCACTGCCCGCCCACCACAATATTTAATAGTCAAGGCACCAAGGGGTGCCGGCCAAACTGGCCAGGTACGTGTGGGGGGATTCGCCGGGGCGTCAGGCAGGCAATCTTCACCCCATCTCCTGTCGGAGCCGCGATTCAGCCAGCAAGCGGTAGCGCCGTCCCTCGACCGCGATAAGCCCTTCGCGCACCATCTTGCTGATCTCCTTCGATAGCGCCGGACGCGTCACACACAGGTAATGCGCCAATTGCGACGTATTGTGCTCCACCGTCACCCAGCCGTCCGCGCCCGGCCTACGCTCCAACAGGTAAACCACAAAGCGATTGCGCACCGTGCGCTGCGTAAGGATGCGCAGGCGTACCGACGTGCAGTGATTGCAATTCCCGCTAACGTGTAGGAAATTCTTTAGCAGATAAGGCTCCTCGCTAATGAGTCTGAAAACCGACTCACGCGGCGCCGTGAGCAAGACGCCCGGCATCGTCGCCGTGAAAGTCGCCGGCAGCATATTATCGCCGCTGAAAAGGTGCGGCGTAGCGAAAGAGCGCGGCGCAACGATCATCTCGATCATCACCCGGTTGCCCCACGCATCGATCATGTCCACCCGCACACGCCCCGCCAACAAGATGTAAAGCAGGCGGCAAGCGGAACCTTGCCGGGCGATAACGTCATTCTTTTCTAAAGCATACAGTCGAGCATCGAGTCGCTCCGTAAGCGAAGCGCGGAGATACTCCGGCGCCCCGTCAAAGAGGGGTATCTGAAATAATGTCTGCCGTAGCGGCTCTGTCAGGGGGATCTCATTCATGGCGTAGTGTCCAGTACTTCTCTTTTTTATTCTCATTGCAAAGGTAGCCCCTTATCCATACACCCCCTCATCCGGTCCATCCTCGGTAAGGCACAGAAACGAGGGTATAATAACTATTACAATCGTTCGGAAGAATAAGCACGTCCTTTGCAACCATTAATCAAATTAATGGAGGACTATACAATGAGACGAACAATGTTTTGTATGATCTTTTCGCTGTTTGTAGGCGGAATGATGGCACAGCCGGGCGACAACCGGACAATGGTAGACGTACAACTTCGGCCCCGTGCCGAGTATCGCAACGGAGCACTCTTCCCACGCGATCAAGGGGAACTTCCCGCCCGCTTCATCACCAATCGAGCACGCCTTTCGCTGGGCTACGAGCGCAGCCAACTCGAGCTGCGGTTTTCCGCGCAGCATGTCGGCGTTTGGGGGCAGGATCCCCAGATCGACCGCAACGGGCGCTTCATCCTCAACGAGGCTTGGGCCAAGCTCCGCTTCGGTCACGGCCTCTTCGCCAAGCTCGGGCGTCAGGCGCTCTCCTACGACGACGAGCGCATCCTCGGCGGATTGGACTGGAACGTGGCCGGGCGTTACCACGACGCCCTGAAGCTCGGTTACGAGTCGCGACACGATCTCCTGCACCTCATCCTGGCCTTCAATCAGAACGACGAGCGACTGATCGGAGGCACCTACTATAAACCCGGAGCACAGCCCTATAAATCCATGCAGACACTCTGGTACTCCCACATTGCTGAAAACTTCCGCATCTCAGGTATAGCGATGAACTTAGGCTTAGAAGGCGGCACCGAGGATCGGGCCGAGACGCGTTATCAGCAGACCTTCGGCGTCAACCTCGGCTTCCACCCTGATCGCGTGTGGAATCTCTCCGGCGCGTTCTATTACCAAACAGGGCACACCGCGGCAGACGTCCCCATCTCGGCTTGGATGGCAGCTCTGCGCGCAAACATCCGCGCCACCGAACGCCTCTCCTTCCTCCTCGGTTCCGACATCCTCTCCGGCGACGACCGCGAGACGGCTGACTACGAAGCCTTCAATCCGCTCTACGGCACGCACCACAAGTTCTACGGAGCCATGGATTACTTCTACGCCTCCCCCTTCGCCAACCGCGTGAACCCCGGACTGTGGGACAACTACGCCGGGTTAGACGTCGCCGTCACCCCGCGACTGAACCTCGGCGCCACCGCCCACTACTTCAGCATGACAAGTGACCTGAATTCGGCCGCCGGCCCGCTCTCGAAAGGCTTAGGCACGGAGGTCGACTTACAGTTGGGCTGGAACATCATGAAAGACGTCAACCTCATGGCCGGTTATTCCTTCATGCTCGGAACGGATGCAATGGATCACGTCAAAGGCGGCGACCACACACGTTGGCAAGACTGGGCCTGGCTCTCGGTAAACATTCGGACACGCGTCTTTCAGTCCGCTTGGTAGTGGTCTCGCGTTACCGGTTACTATTTCGAGCGACAAGAGCATAGTAAGCGTCACTCGTAACTCCTAACCGATAACTCGTAACTAATCGCCATTACGATCTGTAATTCTTGTTACACCTTTCTTCACACTACGTAAATACTTTTGCCCCCGTTGATTGTAGCCCTGATCCGATATGAAGAAATTATTGACTGCCCTACCCCGTCAGCTCGTGCTACCCCTCTTCGTCCTGGGGGGGATCATGGCCGGGCTTGGCGCTTATGCGGCTTACATGGCGAGGATACACACGTATCTCAGCGACGACCCGTCGGTGTGCATCAACTGCCACATCATGACGCCCTATTACAACTCGTGGGACCACAGCTCGCACGGGAGAAGGGCGACGTGCAACGACTGCCACGTGCCGCATGAAAATGTTTTGAAAAAGTATGCCTTCAAGGCCAAAGACGGACTCCTGCATGCCTCCGTCTTCACACTGCGAGGTGAACCCTTGGCGCTGCGTCCGCGTGGGGAGAGCTACGAGGTGATCATGAACAACTGCATCCGCTGCCACACGCAACTCAACCAAGAGTTCGTCAACACCGGCATGATCTCCTACGTGGACACCAAGGAAGGTAAAGGCAAAGCCTGCTGGGACTGCCACACCGATGTGCCCCACACCAAACGCAGCAGCTTAGCCGCCACGCCTGACGCCATCGCGCCGCTACCCAAATCGCCCGTCCCCGACTGGCTGAAGAACATGATGGGAAGTAAGAAGTGAAAAAACTTCCCCCCTCTCTACACTACTTATTAGAACAACCTTTTTGACTATCCCTCTAACTACTCACACAACACTACTATGTTCAAGAAATTAACTGACACTATTAGGCGCCGACCCATCGTCGGGTGGATTCTGTTCTTCGCCATCATGGCGGGCGTGTTTCTGCTGGGTTTATTAGCCGCATCCATCACTGAGCGGCGCGCCGAGATTGCAACGATTTACAACAACAAGAAGACCGACATCCCCGAGTTCGAGACGCGCAACGAGATCTGGGGCCTCAATTTCCCGCGTGAATACGAGACTTGGACACAGACAGAGGACACCTCCTTCACGTCTGAGTTCAATGGCAGCCATGCTGTTGATGTGCTGGCTGCACGGCCACAGATGGTCATCTTTTGGGCTGGCTACTCCTTTTCTCGCGAATACAATTCGCCCCGCGGCCATAAGCATGCCATCGAAGACATGCGCGCCATCCTCCGTACGGGTAACCCCGGTATAGACGGCGAGGGTGACATTCAGCCGGCTACGTGCTGGACATGTAAAGGCCCCGATGTACCCCGCATGATGCACGAGGTGGGCATTGCCAACTTCTACAAAGCACCGTGGAGCTCGATGGGCGCCGAGATCATGAACCCGATCGGCTGCGGCGACTGCCACGACCCGAAGACGATGGATCTGAAGATCACTCGACCCGCGCTGATCGAGGCTTTCCAACGCCAAGGCAAGGACATTACCAAGGCTACGCCGCAGGAGATGCGCTCGCTCGTCTGTGCACAGTGCCACGTGGAGTATTACTTCAAGGGTGAAGGCAAATACCTCACCTTCCCGTGGGACAAGGGCATGACAATGGAAGACGCCGAGGCTTACTACGACGAAGCCGAATACTACGACTACATCCACGCCCTCAGTCGCGCACCAATCCTCAAGGCGCAGCACCCGGGCTACGAACTCTCAATGCAGGGTATCCACGCACAGCGCGGTGTCTCCTGCGCCGACTGCCATATGCCTTACAAGGTGGAGGGCGGCATCAAGTACTCCGACCACCACATCACCAGCCCGCTGCAACACATTGATCGCACCTGCCAAGTGTGCCACCGCGAGAGCGAGGAGACACTCCGACAAAACGTCTACGAACGTCAGCGCAAGGTCAACGAGGTGCGCAACAAGCTCGAGGATGAGCTGCTGCATGCCCACATCGAGGCCGAGTTCGCCTGGAAGAAGGGCGCAACCGAAGCCGAAATGGCACCCGTGCTGAAGTTCATCCGCCAGTCGCAATGGCGTTGGGACTATGGCGTGGCATCGCACGGCGCTTCCTTCCATGCTCCGCAAGAAGTGACACGCATCCTCAGTGCCGGCCTCGAACGCGCTATGAAGGCGCGCCTCACCCTCTCCCGCATCTTGGCCAAGCACGGCTACACCGACGAGGTGCCCATGCCCGACATATCCACCAAGGAGAAGGCACAACGCTACATCGGCCTGAATCCCGAAGAGCTGCACCGCAAGAAGGGCGAGTTCCTCAAGACCGTCGTTCCGAAGTGGATCGAGGAGGCGCGGAAGAAAGGTCGCTTGATGACCGCAAGCGCGTCGTAACCATTAAGGCAAGCGCTTCATCATAAAAATGACACCGCAACCCCGCCGCCCTATGTGGCAACATCCCTGGCACTGGAAGGAGAGTATCGCTTTCGTGTCAGGGATTCTTCTGACCGGACTGCTGTTGCAGCTCACCACCGGAGAGTTCGACTTCGCCCTCCTGCGTTACCCCGTGAATGCCCTCGCAGGTGGCGCAATCATCCTGCTCGCTGCCGCCATCGCGTTGGGCTGTAAACGCAGCGCCCTCTGCCGCTGGTTCACCGGAGTACCGATGGCCGTCACGCTCATCGCCGCATTCGTCGTGGTCGGCGTGATCATGGGGCTCACGCCGCAGGTGGCCGCCCGACCCGACGGCCCGCTGCACCTCCTCTCCCGCACAGGCATCGACCGCATGACGCACGCCTGGCCCTTCATCCTCCTTTACTTCCTCACGCTGCTCTCGCTCGGCTCACTGCTGGTCCGTCGGTTGCTCCGCTTCCGGCTGTCGGACTACGCTTTCCACCTCAACCACGCCGGACTGTGGCTGCTGCTCTTCGCCGCCGGACTTGGTGCGGCGGACATGGAGCGCTTCCTGATGCGTGTGGACGAGGGCGAGGTGGAATGGCGCGCCACGGACAGTCAAGGGCGCGTCATGCAGCTGCCTATTGCCATCGAGTTGCACGACTTCAGCATGGAGGAATATCCCCCCTCGCTGACCATCATCCATCGCAAGACGGGAGCCAGTCAGCCGGAGGAGAAGCCGGAGTTCCTGCCCATCGACCCGAAAATGCCTACGGGCAGACTCGCCGGCTGGGACATTCGCCTCTTGGAGTACATCCACGAGGCCGTCCGCAACAGCGACAGCACCTACCACGAGGTGCACATGCCTGGCGCATCGCCGGCCGCACGCATCACCGCCCGCAACCCCGTGACCGGCGTCGAGCGTACGGGCTGGATTTGCCCCGGCAACATCTCTCAATTATATATGGTGCTCAACCTCGACACCAACTTCTGCGTTGCCGCCACCATGCCCGAACCGCGCCGCTTCATCTCCGACGTCACCATCTACCGCAAAGGCCACGACATAGGCACACCCGCCCGATTGGAAGTTAACCGACCCTTCCGCGCCGGCCCCTGGACGATCTACCAACACAGCTACGACAACGCCGCTGGAAAACTCTCCGAATACACCGTCGTAGAACTCGTCTACGATCCCTGGCTCATGCTCGTCTACGTCGGCATCGTGCTCCTTGCCGCCGGCTCCGTCAGCATGCTGTGGGGCAAGCCGGGTAGTCAGAGGGTAGTTAGAAGTAGTCAGGAGTAGTTATGTAGTAGGCCGAACGCCTAATTTTTAGTTTTTAGTTTTTCGATTTTAGTTCACTCCCCCCCTCCCATGACTTGGAACGACTTCCCTTGGTTCGCTTTGCCTGCCATCCTCTGCTGGGTTGGCGCCGGAACCGCCGTCTATAAATATCGGAAAGCGAGCCACCTGCTCATGCTCCTCGGCACCCTCCTCTACGCCGTCTTCATCGTCGGCCTGTGGGTCGGCTTAGAGCGCCCGCCACTGCGCACCGTCGGCGAGACGCGCCTTTGGTACGCCTTCTTCCTCGCCGCCGTGGGCTACGCCACCTTCCGCCGCCACCATTATCCCTGGCTACTCTCCTTCTCCGCCCTCGTGGCCTGCGTCTTCACGTGCATCAACCTCTTCAAGCCCGAGATCCACTCCAAACACCTCATGCCCGCGTTGCAGAGCTACTGGTTCGTGCCGCACGTGACGGTCTACATCCTCTCCTATGCCATGCTCGGTGCGGCCGCCATCGGCGCCTTCATCCGCCTGCACACCCTCAGCCGCCAGCCCGACGCCCCCGCCGACGCCGCCCTCTATCGCCTCTTGGACAACTTGGTTTACACCGGCTTCGGCTTCCTCATGTGCGGCATGCTCATGGGCGCCGTTTGGGCCAAAGAGGCCTGGGGTCACTACTGGTCGTGGGATCCGAAGGAGACGTGGGCCTTCGTCACCGCCGCCGCATACCTCGTTTACATCCACCTCCGGCTGCGTCGCTCCCCCGAGCGCGTGGTGCTGTGGACCCTCCCCATCGCCTTCCTTCTGCTGATGGTCACGTGGATCGGCGTCAACTACCTCCCCTCGGCTCAAGGTGGCTTGCACACCTATGGATGACGTGAGGGAGAGATGCGTCAAAACAGCTTCTAAGCGCTGAACATGCCCCGTCTGCACGGCAGATTCGTAAAAGCCTAAGCCCTGACTTCGCGCGTAAGTCGGGGCTTTTCTTTTGGCAGAAGTCTTGTCATCGGTGCATGTCGGGGCTTTTCTTTTGGAAGAAGTCCTGTCGTCGGGGCGAGTCGGGGCTTTTTCTTTTGGCAGAAGTCCTGTCGTCGGGGCAAGTCGGGGCTTTTTCGGTCGAAGGGGGCGAAGTTGCGCCCTATGCGAGTGCTTTCTCGTATAAAATAAGATTCGCATCCTATCTGCGAGAAGTAATTCAAATGAAATGCAATTCGCATTATGTGTGCGAAAGGTAATTCAAATGAAATATGATTCGCATTCTTTATGCGAGCAGTAATTCAAATGAAAAAGTGCTCGCATTAAGTAGGCGAAGAAGAATTTAAATGAAAAAGGAATTGCATGAAGTATGCGAGAAACAATTTGACTGAAACAGGATTCGCATTAAGTGTGCGAGAAATAATTTGATTGAAACAAGATTCGCATTAAGTGTGCGAGAAAGAATTTAAATGAAACAAACTTCGCATCCTATATGCGAAAACGATTTCAATCGAGAAAGGGCTTGCACACCTTTACCCTAAGGCTTTGGAATCAGAAAAGGGCTTGCACAGCTCGATCCTAAGGCTTTGGAATTAGAAAAAGGGCTTGCACAGCTCGATCCTAAGGCTTAGTAATCAGAAAAAGACAACACCCCGACGTGCGAGACGACGGGGTGTCCGAAAAAAAGCCCCAAAAACGGGGCGAGATGGCTATGGATGAAACTAAAACACGGGAAACTGTGGACGCTTGACCCTGATGAATTCACATAAATGCGTACCCAAGCCCCACGGCGGCTAAGACGATGATCACCGCGCCCACAATACGGTTCAGGATGCTGAGGCTGCGGATGTTGAACCACTGGCGCAGACGGGATACGATGTACGAAATGACAAACCACCACAGGATGGCGCCCGTAGCGATGCCGAAGAGTCCGATCGGCACGTCCCACACGCCGGCCGTGAAGACGAACGAGAATCGCGCGAAAAGGCCGATGTAGAGAAAGATGATCAGCACGTTGCTCAGCGTCAGCAGGAAGGCGGAGATGAAATCTTGCACCAACGAGAGGCGCGAGGCGTTGTTTTTACGGAGCCGTTTGACGGGGTTCGCCTGGAAGATGTAGTACCCGAAGGCGCCTAACACGAGGCTTCCGAAGATCTGCAGCGGCCGCTGATGCGCCTCCACAAAGTTGACCACCAAACCCATCGAAAGCGCCGTGATGGCGGCATAGATCACGTCGGAAAGCGCCGCGCCCAGCCCGCTCACGAAGCCGTGCCAACGACCTTCAGAGAGGGTCCGCTGAACGCACAACATGCCGATCGGACCCATTGGAGCCGAGACTAATATGCCGATGATCATACCCGTGCGGAAGAGTTCTATAAGGTCGATCATCATGCGCGGAAGGGATTGGAAAGTGTAGGGTGGATAAATAGTATAGTCATCATTATCTGACATCTGAACGGATGGCAAAAGTAGGCATTTAGCCCTCCCTGACCGGAAAACGCCCTCCCGAGGCAGACTCCATCCCCCCGCCAATGTCCGATAACGCGCCCCACCTTTGCCGCCGAGATCAAAGAGAAAGAAGGGCGGGATGCCCCCCATCCCATCACTCGTAACTTATCACCCATAACGATCCAATGACTACAACAAGAGAAAAAACGAAGAAGACAATCTGCGTGTATTGTGCGTCGAGCGACGGACTCGATGCGGTCTATGTCGACGCCGCCCGGGCGTTAGGAACGCTGCTTGGAAAGAGCGGTCGGCAGATGGTCAACGGCGCCGGCCACACGGGGCTGATGCGTGTCGTCTCAGACGCCGCGTTGGCAGCCGGAGGCTCCGTGACGGGCATTATCCCCCGTTTCCTGATCGATCGCGAAGTCTGTCACCCCGGCCTGACCAAGTGCATCGCGGTGGACACCATGCACGAACGCAAGCAACAGATGGCCGAGCTGTCCGATGCGGCGATCGCGCTGCCCGGAGGCTGCGGCACGATGGAGGAACTCCTCGAAGTCATCACCTGGAAAAACCTCGGGATCTACCACCAACCGATCGTCATACTGAACATCAACGGATACTACGACGCACTCATCACCCTCCTGCACCGCGCCGTCTCGGAACGCTTCATGCCGCCACACGTCGCCGGCCGCCCCCTGTGGCTAATGGCCCATACGCCTGAACAAGCGCTCGAACTCATCGAAGCCGAATGGCGCACAGCAGAAGAAGGCTGATCGCCCGAGATTAGGCGATCGGTCTACCTTTGGCGCCGTTCATTTTATTTATAACATAACATACACCCAACCCCCTTATGGAACATTTCAGCCAAACAGCTTACCCCATCTTCGTGCGTGCGATCGACGACTATCATCGCACCGACAACGTGGACGAACCCGTCCGTAACCCCTACCCCGCGCCCGGCATCGCGTCCGACCTCTACCTCAAGAACTGGATCGACACCGTGCAGTGGCACCTTGAAGACATCGTCCGCGACCCAGAGATCGATCCCGTCCGCGCACTCGAGATCAAGCGCCGCATCGACCGCTCGAACCAAGAGCGCACCGACCTCGTGGAGCGCATCGACAGCTACTTCCTCACCCTCTACAAGGACGTCACCCCGCAGCCCGACGCCACCATCAACACCGAAAGCCCCGCCTGGGCCGTCGACCGCCTCTCGATCCTTGCGCTCAAGATCTACCACATGCGCGAAGAAGCCGACCGCACCGACGCCGACCCGCAGCACATCGCCGCCTGCCGACGCAAGTTGGCCGTCCTCACGGAGCAGCGCGCTGACCTCTCCACCGCCCTCGACCAACTGCTGAACGACATCGCCGCCGGCCGCAAATACATGAAGGTCTACCGGCAGATGAAGATGTACAACGACCCCTCGCTCAACCCCGTACTGTATGGCAAGAAGCAGGGATAACCGTCCACCGCGCCACGCGCTCGTGATCCGTTTCCGGCGCGTGGGCGACTCGGTCTTGGGCGTCGCCGTCTGCACCAGCCTGAAGCGCACCTTCCCCGGCATACGCGTCGACTACGTGCTCAACGCCGCCATCGCCCCGCTCTACGAAGGCCACCCGGACATCGACCGCGTCATCCCCTTCACCGACGACGACAACCGTCACGCCCTGCGCTACATCGCCCGCGTGCACCACATCATGCGCCGCACGCGCTATGACATCATCATCGACATGCGCGCCACCGTGCGCACGCTCCTCTTCAGCCTCTTCAGCCTCCGCACCCCCTTCCGCATCGGCACACGCAAGGCCTACAGTCGCCTACTCCACAACTACCGCGTGGCCGACCGCACCGACCCCTCGCGCGACATGGTGCAGCGCGACCTCATGCTGCTCCGCCCGCTCGAACGCATCGCAAACGTGATCTACGACCCGGCCTTCCGCCTCCACGTCCCCGACGAGGAACGCCGAGTTTATCGCGAATACATGGAGCGCAACGGCATCGACTTCAATCGGCCCATCGTCTTGGCCGCCGTGGCCACGCGCATTGAGGGCAAAGGCTGGGACATGCTCCGCATGGAGGCCATTCTCCGCCGCATGATCGACACGTATCACCCGCAAATCATCTTCAATTACTCCGGCCACCGCGAGCTCGAAATCTGCCTCGCGCTCTACGAACGCATGGATTACGACCCGCACATCTTCCCCGAGATCGAGGCGACAACGCTGCGCGAGCTGCGCGCCCTGACCTCGCTCTGCCACTTCTTCTTCGGCAACGAGGGCGGCCCGCGCCACATCGCCCAAGCCCTCGACGTCCCCGCCTACGCCATCTATCCGCCCGGCGTCAGCAAACGCCTATGGTTGCCCGGCTCGAGTCCACGTTTCCGCGGCATCAGCCCGGACGACATCGCCCCGCCCTCGCCCGAGGCCACCCGCGCCGAACGCTTCGATCTGATCACCGTCGACCGCGTGTGGGAGGGCCTCGACGAGATGATGAAACTGCATCTCTGACCTATGGACATCCTGCATTACAGTTTCTTCCAGAACGCCCTCCTCGGGGCGTTCTTCACCGCCATCGCTTGCGGCATCGTCGGCACATACGTCGTTGCGCGCCGTTTAGTCTTCATCAGCGGCGGCGTCACCCACGCCTCTTTCGGGGGCTTAGGTTTAGGCTTTTACCTCGGCCTCGATCCCTTTTGGTCCGCCCTCACGTTCGCCGTTCTTTCCGCCTTCGGCATCGAGTGGGTTGGCCGTTCCGGACGCGTCCGCGAAGACTCCGCCATAGCCGCCTTTTGGTCGCTCGGCATGGCCGTGGGCGCCATCTTCATCGTCCTCACGCCCGGCTACGCACCCAACCTCTCCTCCTACCTCTTCGGCAACATCCTCACCGTCTCGCGCGCCGACATTTGGCGCAGTGCTGCCTTCGCCGCCGTGCTGAGCCTCTTCTTCGCCCTGCTCTACCGCCCCATCGTCTACTCCGCCTTCGACCGCGACTTCGCCCTGACGCAAGGCCTCCCCGTGCGCCGCATCGAAGCCGCCATGACGCTCTTCACGGCCGTCACCATCGTCCTCTCCATCCGCTTAGTCGGCATCATGTTGCTGATGAGTCTGCTCACCGTGCCGCAGATGACCGTCAACCTTTTCACCTCCAACTTCCGCCGCATCCTCATCGGCAGCATCGTGCTCGGGTTTGCCGCCTGCGTCTGCGGCCTGTGGCTGTCGTTCGTGCTGCAAGTCCCTTCCGGTGCCTTCATCATCGTCGTCCTCATCGTCGTCTTCCTTATCGCCAAGCTGATACGCGGGGGAAAGAAAGGGTGAGGGGTATCACAAACCATTTTGGCTTAGTACCCGACAAACTTGGCCAGCGCCCCTTGGCGCCTTGATCGTCTTTAGCCGTCTTTTCTTCCATCAAGGGAAAAAGAGCAGGTAGGGGTTCCGGGAGCAACGCCCCCAATAATCACACATCGATCACACGTCCCCGGCAAACTTGGCCGGCGCCCCTTGGCGCCTATACCTCGCCCCGACCGGCGACGGGTTAGGGTGAAGATCATAGGGGATGAGGCGGTTTTTTCCGTCGAATCGCTGAAAGACTTCTATTATTTTTGTATTCTCATTCCAAATGGGGACATTTTTTCACCCCCGCTTACCCCTTCCTCCCTATACATTATATCATATGTCATTCCACAAAACCCTTCTCCTTGTCTGCCTCCTGCCGGGGCTGTCCGGCCTTTCGGCACAAGACGAAAACAGACAGGCGCCGGACACGTTGCGCCTCCGATTAGACGAAGCGATTCAAATTGCCCTCACTGAAAACCCCACGATCCGCGTGGCCGATTATGACGTTGCGCTCAAGAAGGAAGCCCGAAAAGAGGCCCGCGCGGGACTCCTGCCCGAAGCCTCGCTCAGCGCCTCCTACTCGCGCACGCTGAAGAAGCAGACTATGGTCATGCAGTTCGGCGGACAGTCCACCAAGATTCAGATGGGCACGGACAACTCTTACTCCGGCGGCATATCAATCAACCTGCCCCTCTTTGCCCCCGCTCTCTATCGCAGTATCCAGCTCACGGAGGCCGACATTGAGTTGGCCGTCGAGAAGGCGCGTGCCTCACGCATCGGCATGGTGAACGAGGTGACGAAGGCTTTCTACCAGCTGCTCTTGGCGCAAGACAGTTACCGCGTGCTGCAAGAAGCCTACGCACAAGCCGAGGCCAACCTACGCATCGTCAACGAACGCTTTACGCTGGGGAGCGTCAGCGAATACGACCGCATCCGCGCTGACGTGCAGGTACGCAGCCTCAAGCCGGGACTCGTCTCGGCGGGCAACGGTGTCGCGCTGGCGGGTCTGCAACTGCGCGTGTTGCTCGGTTTAGCCGGCGAGCCCATCGTGGCGGCGCGTGGCAGCTTGGCGGAATACGAATCATCGATGAAGTCCGAACTGCCGGCTGCGGAGAGCCTCGAAAACAACAGCGACTTGCGCCAGTTAGACCTCAGCCTCGAGCTGCTCCGCCACAACGAACGCCTGACGAAGGCCAATTTCTTGCCGACCGTCGGAGCCTCCTACAGCTACTCCTATAGTTCGATGAACAACGACTTCCGCATCCGCGATTACTCTTGGTACCCCCATTCGTTCGTGGCGCTAAGCGTCAACGTACCACTCTTCAAAGCCTCGAATTACCCCAAGCTGCGAAAAGTGCGCTTGCAAATGCGGCAGCTCAGCGAGACGCGACTCAACGCCGAACGCCAGCTCGGCATGCTCGTGCAAAGCAGTCGGAACAAGATGGCGGCGGCTTATGAGCAACAGGCCAGCAATCGCGAGGGTGTGGCACTGGCGGAAAAAGGTCGGCTGATCGCCCGCAAACGATACGAGGTGGGCATGGGCACGATACTCGAACTGAACGACGCCGAGGTGGCTCTCACGCAGGCCGAACTGGCTTACCGACAAGCTATCTACGATTACCTCACCGCACGCGCCGACTTGGAAAAGACATTGGGACAGAACGATACGAACACACGATAAATCAGAAATAATAGGACAGTAATGAAGAGAGAAACCATCATCCGATCGACAGCCGCCCTACTGCTTTCCGCGGCTATCGCGGCTTGCACCGGCGGCGCAAAAGAGAGCCAGACGACCGAGCAGGAAGCACTACCGAAGGTGAAGCTGGCCACAGCCGTGCGGGAAGAGGTGGAGCAGGTGGAGACGTACACCGCCACCGTGGAGGCACAGGCTACGAACCACATCGCGCCGTCCATGCCCGTGCGCATCGAACGTATCAACGTAGAGGTGGGCGACCGCGTCAGCCGTGGGCAGGTGCTCGTGCAGATGGACGCCGCGAACCTCCGCCAGCAGCAGCTGCAGCTGGAGCATCTGCGCGCCGACTTCCGACGCATTGACGAACTGTATAAGGTGGGCGGCGTGTCGCGCTCGCAGTGGGAGGCCTCGAAGACGAGCCTCGACGTGAGCGAAACGGCCTACCGCAACTTGCAACGTAACACTACGCTGACAAGCCCTATCAGCGGCGTCGTCACGGCTCGCAACTATGACAGTGGCGACATGTACAGCGGTGCGCAACCCGTTCTCACTGTCGCGCAGATCCTGCCCGTGAAGTTGGTGATCAACGTGTCTGAAAGCCAGTTCACACGCATCACCAAGGGCACGAAGGCCACCGTCGAACTCGACGTGTATCCCGGCGAAACGTTCGAGGGCACGATCAACCTGATCCACCCGACGGTGAACGCCTCTACACGCACGTTCGCCGCTGAAGTGCAGCTGCCCAACCATGATCAACGCGTACGCCCGGGCATGTTCGGGCGCGTGACGCTGAACCTCGGCAAAACGGAACGCATCGTCGTGCCCGACAAAGCCATTATCAAACAAGCCGGATCGGGAGAACGCTATGTGTACGTCTGCCGCGACGGACGCGTGCTGCGTCGCACGGTGGAACTGGGGCGCCGCTTGGGCGATCGCTACGAGGTGCTCTCTGGATTAGACAGCGAAGCTGAACTCGTGGTCGACGGACAGTATCAGTCGGCCATTAAGGACAGCGCACAAGTGGAAGTGGTACAGAATTAATCAAGCACCCATGAGCTTATACGAAGGAGCCGTAAAAAAGCCCATTATGACGAGCCTGAGCTTTCTGGCGATCGTCATCTTCGGACTTTTCTCCCTATCCCGTCTGCCGGTAGACCTCTATCCGGACATCGAAACGAACACCATCATGGTGCTCACTGCATACCCCGGCGCCAGCGCGTCGGACATTGAAACGAACGTCTCCCGACCGCTCGAGAACACCCTCAACACGGTCAGCAATTTGAAGCATATCACTTCGCGTTCGTCCGAGAATCTATCGCTCATCCAGCTCGAGTTTGAGTTTGGCAACGACGTCAACGAGCTGACGAACGACGTGCGCGACAAGCTCGAAAGGGTTAAGTCGCAGCTGCCCGACAAGGCTGAGACGCCGATCATCTTCAAGTTCTCGTCAGACATGATCCCGATCTTGATCCTTTCGGTCGAGGCGGGAGAGAGCCAAAAGGCGCTCTACAAAATACTCGACGACAATGTGGCTAATCCCTTGGCACGCATCCCCGGAGTGGGTACGGTGTCGATCAACGGGGCGCCCAAACGCGAGATCCAGATCTATTGCGACCCTGCCAAATTGGAGGCTTACAACCTGACCATCGAAGCCATCGGCGCCATCATCGGCGCGGAGAATCGCAACATCCCCGGCGGCAGCTTCGACATCGGCAGTGAGACGTATGCGCTGCGTGTGGAGGGCGAGTTCAAGGACGCCCGCGAGATGGAGAACATCGTGGTGGGAACGGTAGGCGGAGCGAACGTCTACCTGCGCGACGTGGCGCGGGTGGTCGACACCGTGGAGGAACGCACGCAGGAGGCTTACACGAACGCCATCCGCGGCGGTACGATCATCATTCAGAAGCAATCGGGCGCTAACTCCGTCAACATCGCTAAACAGGTGCTGGCCAAGCTGCCCGGGCTACAGAAGAATCTACCGCCTGACGTGAAGCTGGGCATCATTTGGGACTCGTCGGAGAACATTCTCGAGACGATCGACAGCCTTACGGAAACGGTGCTCTACGCACTGCTTTTCGTCGTGCTCGTCGTCTTCCTCTTCCTCGGCCGCTGGCGGGCTACGCTGATCATTTCGATCACCATCCCGCTGTCGCTCATCGCCTCGTTCGTCTACTTGGCCATCACGGGCAACACGATCAACATCGTCTCGCTCTCGTCGCTCTCCATCGCTATCGGTATGGTGGTGGACGACGCCATCGTGGTCTTGGAGAACGTTACGACCCACATCGAGCGCGGCTCGGCGCCGTCGCAGGCGGCTGTGCATGGCACGAACGAGGTGGCTATCTCCGTCGTCGCCTCCACGCTGACGATGATCGCTGTGTTCTTTCCCTTGACGATGGTCACGGGCATGACTGGCGTGCTCTTCAAACAATTGGGCTGGATGATGTGCGTCATCATGGTCGTGTCCACCGTGGCCGCGCTCACGCTGACGCCGATGCTCTGCTCGCGACTGCTGCGCTTACAACGCAAACCGTCCAAGGCCTTCCGCACGTTTTATCGCCCCATCCAGCGCGCACTCGACGCCCTCGACTCGGGCTATGCGCGACTCCTTGGTTGGGCCGTGAGCCACCGGCGGATGATGGTGCTTTTCTGCATTGCCTTCTTCGTGCTCAGTCTGTTCTCCGCCCGCTTCATTGGCACGGAGTTCTTCCCCCAGCAGGACAATGGTTACATCACGGCCAAGTTGGAGCTGCCCGTGGGCACGCGTAAGGAAGTGGCGCAGGAGGTGGCCTCGCAACTGACCGCTGAATGGCGGCAGAAGTATCCTGAGGTGACCGTCTTTAGCTACACCGTGGGGCAGGCCGACGCGTCGAACAGCTTCGCAGCCATACGAGACAATGGGTCGCACATCATCTCCTTCAGCATGAGCCTTACGAAAGCCAGCGAACGCAAACGGTCGCAGGCGAAGATCGGCGACTTGATGCGCGAGGATCTCAAGGCGCACCCGGAGTTCACGAAGACGAAGGTGGTGCCCGGCGGAGACAATGGCGGCATGGGCGGACAGGCTACGGCCGACTTTGAGATCTACGGCTACGACATGGCCATGACTGACCGACTGGCGCAGGAGCTGCGCGCGGAGTTGCTGAAGCTGAAGGGCGTGTCGGAGGTGAACATCAGCCGCGGCGACTACCTGCCGGAGTATCAGGTGGACTTCGACCGCGAGAAACTGTCCGTGCAGGGACTGAACCTCTCCACGGCCGGCTCGTACCTGCGCAACCGCATCAACGGCTACACCGCGTCGCAGTATCGCGAGGATGGCACGGAGTCGGACATCGTGGTGCGTTACGCGCCGGAGTTCCGCACGAACTTGGAGGACATTGAGAATATCCTCATCTACAATAATCAGGGGCGCGCCGTGCGGGTGCGTGACGTGGGCACTGTGGTGGAGCGTTTCGCGCCGCCGGCCATCGAGCGCAAGGATCGCGAACGCATCGTGACCGTCTCCGCTGTGCCGAAGCCGGGTGCGCCGTTAGGCACCGTCGTGGCCGAGGGGCAGAAGGTGATCGACCGCATGCAGACGCCGGGCAATGTGAAGATTCAAGTGGCCGGTTCCTACGAGGATCAGCAGGACTCCTTCTCCGACCTCGGCATCTTGGCGCTGCTCATCATCGTGCTCGTCTTCATCGTCATGGCGGCGCAGTTCGAGTCGCTGACGTACCCCTTCATCATCATGTTCTCCGTGCCCTTCGCTATGAGCGGCGTGCTGATGGCGCTCTTCCTCTCGCGCACCACGCTGAACGTGATGAGCCTCCTCGGCGGCATCATGTTGATCGGTATCGTGGTGAAGAACGGCATCGTGCTCATCGACTACATCACCCTCTGCCGCGAGCGCGGTCGGGCGGTGAAGAACTCCGTGGTGACGGCCGGCAAGAGTCGCCTGCGCCCCGTGTTGATGACCACCATGACGACGATCCTCGGTATGGTGCCGATGGCCTTCGGCGCGGGTCAAGGCTCTGAGCTGTGGCGACCGATGGGCGTCTCCGTCATCGGCGGACTCACCGTCTCCACCATCCTCACGCTGCTGCTCGTGCCTGTGCTCTACTGCACGTTTGCCGGCATCGGCATCAAGCGCCAACGCCGCAAACTGCGCCGCGTGCGTGAGATGGACGACTACTATCAGTCGCACAAACACTTGATCACGAAAGCGTAAACTGAGCCACCTGCTTCCCCTTGTGGAAGCGTATTTGAATGGGGGGGCGTATGGATAGGGCGTATGCAATACGCCCCTACGAATCCCCCCACACACGTACCCGGCCAGCTTGGCCGGCGCCCCTTGGCGCCTTGATCTTCTTTTGCCTTCTTTTCTTCCATCAAGGGAAGAAAAGAAGGTCTTAAGTCAACCGACACCCCTTATCGCTATTCATTATCCACCCGTATCCATCCCTTTAAGAAACCATCCCCCTCGACGTATGAAATCCATATTTATAGCCTGCGATCAGGCACACCACGAAGACGTCCTCACGTTGCTCACCCACTTCAACTGCCGCGGCTACACCGCCTTCAGTCAAGTCACCGGCCGCGGCACCCGCACGGGCGACCCCCATCTCGGTTCGCACGCGTGGCCGGCCATGAACGAAGCCATCCTGACCATCGTCGACGACGCCGTCGTCCCCCGCCTGTTGGAAGCCCTGCGCGACCTCGACGAACACTCCGACCAACTCGGCCTCCGCGCCTTCGTCTGGAATGTGGAGGCAACCATCTGAAGCCGCGCTAATGGTTAATGGTCAGGGGGCATTCCCGCGTGTGCCCGGCCTGATCATGGATCATGGATCAATTGATAATTGACACTTGAAATCATGTCGAAGAAGAATCAATCAAACCGGTTAACGACCCAGCACGAGGAATCGAAAGGTGCGGTAGGCATATTCGGCGACGAGGCCAAACGGCATGATACGACCGTGGCTGATGTGGCGCAACTTGTCGTAAAACGCCTTCAAGATGCCTATCCGCAGCTGTCTTTTAGGCACCGGAAGAGCATCCGAAAGGAGGAGATCAACGCGGCATTGCGACGGATTGACCCAGAACTGGGGCAGACGCTTTTCGTGCTGAAGGCGGAAATCATCCCCGACGGCGGTCTCGTCGAGGTGAAAGACGACCGTGGAAACTGGAGGATCGTTCTTGTGGCTGAAGCCAAACACCAGGGGAAGGACATAGAGAACATTCGAGCTGGCATACTTGTCGGAAAGAATAAAGACCAAGACCTGATGTACGCCGGCAACGCTATCGAACGTTCGCACAAAAACATTGCGGAGATCGCTAACCTGATGCTCTCCGAGTCGCATTTCCCCTACGTGCTGTTTTTGGAAGGCTCGAACGTCCTCACAGAAACCATCTCCGTCGGCCGACCTGATGGCAGGCAAGTGACGCTCGAATACCGTTCGGGGAAGCTGAACCGATTAGACCGGCTGACGGCAGCCAACTACGGCATGCCGATCAACACGAACCTCTGCGAAAACAAGTTCATCACGCACGACGACAAGACGATCATGCTTCAGGCCGCATCCATATACACGCAAGGGGCAGGAGGAAGATGGAGCGCCGACGGCATATCGGAGGTGATGATGGAGATTGCAAAAACCTCGCTACGGGTGCTGGGGCGCGACCTCTTCAATCAGCTCACCAAGGCATCCAAATAACGACTCGAGATTATGGCACGACAGGCTACCAACGAGCTGCTGCAGAAAGCCAAGAAGCTGAAGAACGACGAGTTCTACACGCAGCTCAAGGACATCGAAAGCGAGCTGCAGCACTACAAGAGTCACTTCCGCGGCAAGACGGTCTATTGCAACTGCGACGACCCGCGCACCAGCAACTTCTTCCGCTACTTCGTCGACCACTTCCGCGAACTGGGGCTCAAGAAGCTCATTGCGGCCTGTTACAAGGAGCAGACGCAGGATCTCTTCGGCACGGCGCCCTCCGAACGCGGCTTCTTCTTCGAGTACACAGGCCACGAACTCTCCGGCAACGACACCGCCACGGCCGGCCTCACCTACTTCCGCGGCGACGGCGACTTCCGCAGCCCCGAGAGCATCGAGCTACTTCGCCAATCGGACATCGTCGTCACCAATCCCCCCTTCTCCCTCTTCCGCCAGTACGTAGCCCAGCTCATCCGATGGGAAAAATCCTTCCTCATCATCGGCAACATCAACGCCCTTACCTACAAGGAAATCTTCCGCCTCATCCAAGACAACCGCGCCTGGCTTGGGGTGAACCTCGGCCGCGGCATCTCCGGCTTCATCGTGCCCGAACATTACGCCCTCTACGGCACCGAAGCCCGCATCGACCCCTCGGGACAAAGAATCATCTCCCCCAACAATTGCCTTTGGCTCACCAACCTCGACAACTTCCGGCGGCGCGAAAACCTCTCCCTCAAAAAGCGCTACACCGGCAATGAACAAGTCTATCCGCGATACGACAATTACGACGGCATCAACGTAGATCGCACCCAAGACATCCCCTCAGATTATCCCGGGCACATGGGCGTACCCATCACCTTCCTCCACAAATTCAACCCCCGGCAATTCGAGCTCATCCGATTCCGCAAAGGCGACGACGAGCGCGACCTCTCGATCAACGGGAAATGCCCCTATTTCAGAATCATCATCCGAAGAAAATAGCTCCGCCCCCCATGATATTCCCCCTCCTCCTCACCCTGCTCCTTCCGCCCCCCGACACGCTCCGTTTAGTCACCGTCGCGGACACGCTCCACTACGTCCAGGTAGCCGACTACGACGGACACGGCGAACGTTGGCCCCTACCCTACCCCGTTTATCGTTTCCAGACGGGCGACATCGACGGCGACGGACACACCGACGCACTCGTGGGCGTCATCAAGCCCACCCGTTTCGACCCCCGACCAGCCCGCCGACTCTTCCTCTTCAAAGTCTATCGCGGCCGCCACATCCGCCCCCTGTGGTTAGGCTCCCGCCTCAGCCGCCCCCTCGTCGACTTCCGATTCGTCCGCATCGACCAGCAGCCGCGCGTCCTCACCATCGAGCGCGACACCACCCCCGATCGCTACCTCATGGCCCTCTACCGCTGGCACACCTTCGGCCTCGACCACATCACCACCCCCGTCCGCGGCCTCACCCTCGACGAAGCCCAACAACGCCTACAAAACGAAACACGGCAACAGTAGAGGCTTATAACTATTTGCAAATCTTTCTACATTCGCCCCCGTTAAAAAAAACGCCCCTCACAGACTGCTCTATGAAGCTGTTTTCATCACATCAATCCATCACCCCATCCGACGACGTGACATCCCGTCCCGCCGACACAGCCGCGAAGTACGACGAAGCTCTTGCGGTGCTTGCCCCGACCCCAAATCACAACTTGTCGGTGCTTGCGGGGCGCCCCGCAAACATCAAATTGGAGAAAATGGAGCTTGCAGAACTTCTGCAAACGTCAAATTCGAGAAAATGGCTCTTGCAGAACTTCT